>Ga0190359_1002372_pt1 | contig 11251 bp, 11 predicted proteins | sample 48721823_MG_FD_161269 | JGI IMG/M metagenome (GOLD analysis project Ga0190359, IMG submission 161269) | Hydrothermal vent microbial mat bacterial communities from Southern Trench, Guaymas Basin, Mexico - 4872-18-2-3_MG | ecosystem: Environmental > Aquatic > Marine > Hydrothermal vents >...
CCTCCGGGTACTGATGTGACTACTTGAACAATTCTTCCACCCGATGCTTCAACCACCTTGTTACCATAGGCATGAATCTTCAACGCCGCCTTTCCGATCTCAGGGTACTTGCCCATCAATGCGATGAAGTTGCGTCCATCCTCGGGTAATCCAATAAGGTCTGGTACCGCTAGGAAGGCGCTGTGGAGGCTATGGCTTGTGACGTAGCCTCCTGCGTTCATCAAGCGTCTGAGTTTGATGGCTGTTTCTGTGGGGGTTACACCCCATGCGTTTTCGATGGCTTTGACTGATGCGAGGTGGTGGCTTACGTAGCATATGCCACAGATTCTCTGGGTGAGTCTTGGTGCTTCTTCTGCTCTTTTTCCTGTTAGTAGGTATTCGAAGAAGCGGGGGGCGACTGTGATCTGGAATTTCAGGTCTTTTAGTTCATTGTTTTCTACTTCTACCTTGATCTTGCCCATTCCCTCGATTCTTGTTAGTGGGTCTATCTCTACTTTGGTCACTTGTTTCGCCTCCTAGCTATCTCGCTGAGAATAGACTCAGCGTATGTGAATCTGTATAATTGGCCAACATATGTCTCGACGCTGAACTCATCTTTTAGCTGGTTCAGTAACCCGGTCATGGCGTCAATCATCGCCATACCTTGATCAGTTACATCTAGACATGCTCCACGGCAACCCTCACAAGTGTTTCCACTCGTGGGGCAGGGTGCTCCGCAGCCACCCATAGTGGCTGGGCCCATACAGAAGAAGCCTTGCTCAAGTAGGCATCTGTCTGGGTCTGGTATCTCCTCGTGTATTCGTTTGAGCTCTGGCTCATATACGCCGAGTCTTTCCTTTGGGCAGTCATCACATACCTGCGTCGAGTTGTACTTCGGTATCTCTCCGCTCAGCAAGGTTGTTAATGTGTATGCGATGTCTGTTACCTCTGGTGGGCAACCGGGTATGATGAAATCTACCTTCACAAAGTCCTTGATAGGATGCTGCTCATCTAGTGAAACAAGGTGAGTTGGAATAGTACCCTTATCAGTTCCTCTCCAGTTATTGTAGATAGTGTTCATAAGCTCGGGACCAGGTTTGAGGTTCGCGAGCCCGGGGATACCTCCGAAGGCGGCGCATGCGCCTAGCGCGATAACGACGCCTGATTTTTCACGTATCTCCTTTATGATTTCCTCTTCGTGGGTATTTCTGATCCCGCCCTCTACGATAGCTACGTCAATTTTATCTGGTATCTCCTTAGCATCGATAAGAGTAGGTGCATAGATGAGCTCGTTTGCTGCAAGCACCTCTACTAGCGTCTCGTGGAGCCCTACGGCGGCTACTTGGCATCCGCTGTCTCCTGCGAGCCCTATTAGTAATATTCTGGCCATTTTTTCACTGCCCTTTTTAGACTAACCCCAGCTGCGTCAATCTGTGTATGATATGCCCCTCCACATTTTTATGGTTGTTTTTGAGCACACTGGGAATCTATAACCAATCTAAATGTAATAATATATGATTTTCGTCCGGCTTATTGTACAATGTTGCTTTTATAATGGTTGTAAATACCATTATTGCTATTATTTACAGATAAAAGTGATTACTTGCTCAATGTCGCCCCTAATCTGAACCTGTATGGGTCCCATGGGGTCCTCGTTGGTTAAGTTTAGAGAAACATGCCCAGCGTAGGCAGCTTGCCGGTTCAACCCGAAACTTAGGTAGTTTTCCTTTGTCCAACGAGTTAGTGTATTGTTTAATGTGGTTCTGATTCTGTCTTGAGCGATTCTTGATCTAAAGTCTCTTAGACTTTCAGGTTCTTCGAGTTTCGCTGTGATTAACGATTCTTCCTTGTTATGGTCTAATTGAATGTTGCCGAACAGGTTATGTATCGCTTTTTTAACTTTCTCAGGATCTTCCGTTGGCTGTAACTGTGCCTTGATCTTTATGCTGGTCATTATCTCAGTTTCCTGAGCAGCTTATCCAGCTCCTTTTCAAGGCTATCGACGCCGTTATCATTGTTTATGATATAGTCACTTAACGCGATGGCGTTCCCCATTCCAAACCCAAGTTCACGTCGATCCCTGACTCTAAACACTTGCCGGTTCGGTGGATCATCACTTCTACCCCTGTTCTTGAGACGATCATAACGCGTATCAGGGGAAGCATGAACAGCGATCAAATAAGTATTAAAAGCTTCAGCGAAGGTGTCCACCTCATCAAGGCTTCTTATTCCATCAATTGCTACACGATTATTTGGCTCACCAATTATGAGGGGGATGCATCTCTGGGCTACCGCCGCGTCGCCCCCTGTTTTCCTTATGTTTTCAGCCATCTTGCCAAGGTTCTCTGGGGTGGGTTCTTGGTTCCGCATTCGAACCTCGTGACGGATTACGTCTCCCATTGTGAAAACTTTGTAGTCTTTTTCTCTGAGTAGTTCGGCTAGGGTTGTTTTCCCTGAGCCAGCCATGCCTGTGATTAAAAGTAATCTTCTTTTAGTGCTCATTTTATCTGCTCCAGTCCATCGAATCTTGTCTTAATGTAGACAGGCGTTACGCCTTCCTCTAATGCTATATTAGCGAGTTTTATCAATAATTCCTTCTCGGTAGGGTCTTTTTTCTTTAACTCAGGGTCTAATACGTCTCCCTGATTATCAAATTGCTGAAGATAATAGACCAAGGTCTTGTCCTTGATTACACGAGCGATCTCCCGGATATATTCTTCTCCATCTGATACACCGGGGGCAACAGTTGTACGGGCCTCGATAGGTATATTATGCTCATTACAGAGTTTGATGAGCTTCAATATCCCATCTACGTATTTTTCCGCCATCACCGGGACCTGTGAGAGTCTTCCGAATGCCTCTGCGTTAAGTGGGCTCTTAACGTCTAATGCAACTCTGTCAAAGAGCCCTGTTTTTAGTGCTCGTTCCGCTTCCTCGTAAAGCGTTCCGTTGGTATCCAGCATCAGCTTTAATCCATGTTTTTTCACTAACTTGGCTGCCTCTATCACAGCATCAACCTGCATTAGAGGCTCTCCACCAGTGAATACCACGGCGTCAAGACTCGGAATAGGATACATGGCTTTCTGAAGACGATCTTCAAGGTATGATAAGTCTACCAAGGTACCTGAGTCCACTGGGATTAACAAGCTGTTATGACAGTAGGGGCATCTTATGTTGCACCCAGCCCAGAAGACGACAAGCGAGACATTAGTATACCAATCTACGGTACTCATGTCTGTTACCCCGCCGATCCTTATAGGTGTGCTCAGATCAACCAAAGATATTCTCTTGATCAGTGGTTTTCATAGATTTAAGCATGGACTAAACCAAGGCACCCAATATGTAGACCCCGATAAAGATGATGATACTCCCAATAATCCGCACTCTACCATACTTTTCACCCAAGAACAAGACACCCATCAAGGCACCAAGAACAACACTGATCTGCCTAAGCGCCAATATGTAGCTTACCTGAGCGAGACTCATAGCGTATAATACCATCATGTATCCACCTCGCATCAGTATACCAGCCACTGTAATACGGCTCAGATTAGCAGCTAGCTCCTCTTTGATAGGTTTCATTCCTTTTCGATAGATTATTGTGACTGTGAGCATCCCTGTGACAAAGAAACCAAGCCAAAAACTATAGAGAAGTGGATTAACTGCAGTAACCCCAAGCTTATCTGAGATCGAGTATATCGTTGTGCCCAGCGCGGCGAACAACGCGTATCGACTGCTTCCTGTTCTAAGATACTTCAACGGAGCAGCGAGGTCTTGGCTCGTCAAACCACGTAGATGCAGTATGTAAACGCCGACAAATATTACCAGTATACCAATAATACCTGTGGAGGTTATCTTCTCACCCAATAACAGGAACGCGGCGAGAGCTACGAAAACTGGGCTTGAACGCGCCACAGGGTAAACAAGACTTAGATCGCCTGTCTCATATGCCTTGCCTAGTCCGAGGAAATAGAGGGTCTCGGCTCCAGCGCTCACCAATAGGTAGGGCAGTATGCTTATGGGGAAATATATCTCGGGTAATATCACCCAGAATAGTGGTATGAATAGAATTAGACTCGTAATGTTGAGAAGTAGCATGAATGACTCCTTGTCTTTTCCAGCCTTGGAGAGATAGTTCCAGAGCCCATGACTAACAGCCGATAACAGTACGAGAATCAGGGGCAAGGGGTCCATGGCGTATCTGAGGGTTTCGGGGATTTATGTTATCACTTTCATTATATGCTGGAATTGTATCATTGATGGTATGGTAAGATGCTTCATAGCCGTCGAATGCACCAACAGTGAGGTAATTGAAGGCATCAGAAGGGTTCAAGGTGCTCTCGAGTCCACGGGAGCTAACCTGAAGCACGTTGAGCCCGAAAACATCCACCTCACGTTAAAGTTTCTAGGCGAGATTCCCCAGCACAAGGTAGACGAGGTAGCTGAAATCGTCAAAGACATCAGCTTCAATTCATTCAAGTTCAAAGTAGAAGAAGTAGGAGTCTTCCCGAATCTACGACGCCCAGCCACCATATGGGCTGGAATCACTGAGGGAGTCTCTGATTTAGCAGCGGTCTTCGAAGAAGTAGACTCAAAGATGGGAAAGCTTGGGTTTGACCGTGAGCGCCGGCGTTTCCATCCTCATCTAACCATCAGCCGGGTGCGTAGCGGTAAAAACAGGGATCTACTTGTGGAGGAACTATTAGCAGTTAAGGATCAAGACTTTGGAGTCGTAAATGTGACTCGTATCGTATTGAAAAAGAGTGTTCTAACCTCAAAAGGTCCAATTTATTCGACTCTCGCTGAGAGTCAGTACAGTTAGATATTTAGAGTATGGGGGATATGAGGAACCGCGAAGCCATGAACTGGAGTAAACTAAGAGAAGAGGTGCTAGGGGAGATCAAACCCACCCCAGAAGAGGAAAAAAACCTACAAGACTTCGCGCAAAAAACCATCGATAACATAAACAAGGTGCTAACCGAGACCGGGATTAACGCCAAGGCTGAGTTACACGGTAGCGTAGCTCACGGTACATGGATCAAGGGTCAGCAAGACCTTGATATTTTCATCGTGAACAAGGAATACAAGTCACGAGACCAGCTGCAACAGGTACTTGATGCCTTGAAGAAGGGAACAGAGTGGGTATACACAGCGGCATACGCCGAGCATCCTTACTTAAAGACCCAGATCAACGGATACAGCCTCGACCTGGTGCCATGCTTCAAGGTTGAAAACGGAGAACTATACAGCTCAACAGACAGAACACCACTCCACACAAGATGGCTAAGCGATAGACTCCATGGTCTCGGGGACGATGTAAGGCTCCTGAAACGTTTCCTTATGACCTTGGGAATCTATGGGGCTGAGATAAAGATAGGGGGCTTTAGCGGGTATCTCTGTGAGTTATTAATCGTCTACTATCGGGGTTTCTGTAACCTCATGGAGGCAGCAGCCCAGTGGGACAGAAAAGAGGTCTTCAGCTTCACAGGAGAACAAAGAGAGTTCACGGACCCATTAACATTCATCGACCCAGTTGACCCCAGCAGAAACGTTGCTTCAGCACTCAGGGGGGAAAACTATTCACTATTCATAGCAGCCGCGAGTAGCTTCGTTAAAAACCCCAGTGAATTGTTCTTCATGAGAGAAGAGATCGATGTCACCCCTAGCATGGTATTAGATATGCTTGGTAATCGTCCAACCTCGGTGCTTTTCCTTGTAATAGAAGAGGGAAAAGCCGATGTCCCGGACGTATTATGGGGCCAGATTCACAAGAGCAGGCAAGCAGTGGAACAACAGCTTGACCAAAATGGGTTTAAGGTGCTTAGAAGCGGAGCATGGAGCAACGAGGAGACACGCCACATATTCATCTACGAGCTGGAAACCGCAAAGATACCAGAAGCAGTCAAACACATGGGCCCCCCAGCAAACCTAAAGAAAAATGTACGCCAATTCATAGACGCCTACAAGAACAACCCACGAACCATAGCCGGACCAGACCTACTAAGAGACCGCTGGTACGTACTCGTGAAACGAGAATATACTGATGTGAAGAATCTAATGGATGACCTACTTACGGATGGAGGTAGAAACATCGGCATCAGCAAGAAAATCTCGGTACGGATACTACAGCACCACAGGGTTCTACTGGACTCCGAGATAAGCGACTACCTGAAGGAAGACTTTGAGGTTTATCTCTATGATTGGCTTAAGGGAAGGCCACAGTGGATTGAATAAATATATCCCGGTACGAGAAGCACTTGATCACAAGATAGGCGAGTTTCTATGCTGGCCCCAGTTTAACCGAGAAGAAGCAGAACAAAGAGTAGAACAGCTTGTAACTCTTGGTGTAGAGTCTGTGGCGACTGGAGGCCCCCATAGGGTTCTCGGGACACCGATATTAGGGAAAGGTCATGCTGGCGTGGTGTTACGCGCTATATTTGAAGGCAAAGAGGTGGCGTTGAAGGCTAGACGCACCGACACCAGCCGCGGAAACATGAGCCGGGAGGCAGGTTTCCTTACGCATGTGAACAAGTGGGATGTTGGTCCACGGCTTTATGGGTTTAGCCCTGATTTTATTGTGATGGAGTTACTGGTGGGTCCGTATTTCGGTGACTGGGTTAAAACACATATAGAGGATCGGGGTGCGGTCATGGATAACATCAGGGCTATACTTGATATTGCGTGGAGGCTTGACCAATCAGGCTTGGACCACGGTGAGCTAACCAGAATCAGACGCCACTATATCGTGACCAAAGCGGGTCCAAGGGTTATCGACTTTGAGTCAGCTAGCCTTGAACGACAACCAAGTAACTTAACCTGCACGGTGCAAAGTTTATTCATGAGCACGAGTTTCGCTGGTTTCTTTAGCGAAGTTTATGGGCTTCCAGACCGTGACGCGCTCATTGACGCCTTACGAGTGTACAAGGCAGATCCAAACCTAGAGAATTATCAGAGTATTCTCGCGGTATGTGATCTAGTTTAATTACCGGTTATTGAGTGCACTATTTCCGCTTAAGGTGACGGTTTTTTACGTATATCAGAAGGTGATCTGGACTGTTCTATGGCTGGTTTTACTAAAATAAGCCGCTTCCGGGTTTTTCCGTGGTACCCCCCTCCCCCCTGTTAGCGGCTTACTTGAATTACCATCTTGGTTTGTCTGAGGAAGATTTATAGTATTGCGGGTGATTCTAGTGTTCTGCACTGGGACCGTGGTCTAGCTTGGTATGATCCGCGCTTGGGGTGTGCGAGATCGCGAGTTCAATTCTCGCCGGTCCCACCATTTATTCTGAAATCTGTGATTGTAGATCAGGTAATACTTGTTTATGGTACCCGTTTATTCCAGAGGTATAATTCAGGTATTCGATGTTTTCTCTAACTGCATGGATTAACTCAATGTCATTGATGGGTTTTAACAGAATCAAGTGAGTCAGCAAATCAAGGTCTTTGGAGATAGTGGAGAACTCGTAGTAACCTGTAAGGAAAATGAAGACCGCGTGTTTGTTTATTGCGAGTATTTGTTTGGCTAATTCTTCGCCTCCGAGTTTTGGCATCATATAATCCAATATGAAAATATGATAATGGTTCAACCGCGCTTTCCTGATAGCCTCTTCAGAATCGTTTGCTATATCAACTGAGAATCCTTCTTCAGATAGGACCTTCTGGCAGACCCATAGAATATCGTTATCATCATCTACCATTAAAATCCTATAATTATCCATTAAAAGATGAAAATTTTTCAAATAAAAAAGTACTATGGATGAAGAGTTTATGAAACATAATCATAGGACATGAATCTATTATCCGTAATAGAAACGATCAGATGGATTGAAAAACATCCTGCTCATTTGCCTAAGATACCCGAGAAAACCATCAAGATAATTATGTTAAATGGTAGGAGGGTAGGACCAGACGCTGTGGTCCATGATGGAGCCCGAGTCGCTCTTTTTCCCCCAATAGCAAGTGGATAAATCTACAATCTGCACTACTTAGCCTAATTAATGATAACTAATTCGCATGTCTCATGTAACAATGATATTGAATTTCCCGCAGTATAACAAATGTCTAGATGATTATAATATCTTATTGGTAATCATTGGTTTCCCAGATAACCTCATTGCTTGGTGAATAATACTCTCCAACATATAACCACCTAAAACTAGTATCAAGATAACCAAAAGCATACAGCCCAGTTCTAAAAACTAACCTATCACCGTACATATCAAGACCACAAGAACCAGTCAAACCAACAAAACCCTCAGCAACCATTGGAAGAACCTCTCTCACATCACTAGCATCAGTAGAACCAGCCTCAATCACAGATAGCCCCAGCACCATACATGAATCATATACATTAGCCTCATAGAAACCAAGATTATCATCAAAACGGCTATGAAATTCACGGGCAATCGAATTCGAAATATTACCCCAAACAGGTAAATGATGAGGGGATATCAACCTGATATCCGCAGATAGTTCCTCCGGCACCGAGTCAACATCTAACTGGTTCGCCACTGAATCAGTACTAAACCAAGTAATATCAACCAACACCGGATAATCCTCCAACTCATATAAAATCGCATTTGTCTCACCGAAGCTAAGCAGAAACACCCCTGTTTCATCGAGATTTGATTCACCATCTAAACTATTCATAACCCTATCTAGATACTCGGAAAACCCAGAAGAAGTAGCACCAGGATACTTGACTCTACTAAGCACCACTCCTCCAAGTGACTCATATTCATCGACAAACCAGTCACCAATCCCAACTGCCCAAGCATCATCCCTTTCAAGAATAACTATATTCTTCATACCGTAATCACTAGCAACGTGTGCCATGATTTTACCTATCATATAATCATGTGGTGTGAGTCTGAATATGGAGTCTGTTTGAATCATGGGTTCCTGAGGATTAGTAGAACTAGGGCTAACAACAACCATATCACGTGTCTCAACATAACTACGCATAACCCATAACTGAGACGACCATCCTCCCCCGACAAGTAAATCAATACCGTTCTCGTGGAACCCCTGTGTATATTCGAGTGCTTTTGCGCCTGAGCCTTCACCACTAACCACCATGAATGTGAATGAGGCGTTTAACCCAGATTCGTTACATATTATATTTAACTGAGTTTCTGCTAATCCCGTTAGATATTGATATTTTTCTAAGTCATCTGTGGTTGGTGCGATTACGCCTATTTCGATTTCTCCTTCTAGTGTGGGCTTTTCAGGTTCTATGGTTGTTGGTTTAGGGGCTATAAATACGGCTAGAATTACGGTTATTAGAACTAATCCAAAAATAAGCTTGGTATCCCTATCCATCATACCCAATAAATTAAATTGAAACTATAAATATTCCTCAAAAAAGAAATTCAAATTCCCATGCCTCATGTAACGAGCATATTCCTCGGATATTGGAGCTTGAGTTCTTCATCAACTGAACCAGTACTGAAATATAAGTTACACGCACGCAGTTTCGATTAACATTAATTAATGTATGTCATTTTGATTATTAAATAAGGTATAGAGATGGATTAAATTGGTTGAAGGGAACAGTAAATCCGAGACAGTCTACTTTGGCGTTCATGGCGAGAAAAACACATGGAAGACCATTGAACTCGCCAATAAACGCGCAAAACAGCTTGGAATAAACAAGGTTGTAATCGCCTCCGAGACAGGTCTCTCCGCAGTTGAAACAATCAAGGTTTTCGATCCAAATGAAGTGATTGTGGTTAGTTCAGCTGCTGGTACCAAGGTAGAGAACACCGTGATAGGTGACCTCAGGATAGGCATATCAAATCAAAAGATATACAAGGAACTCATAGAGAAAGGCGCAAAGGTAATACGTGGAACTGACCCCTTCTGGGGCTTGACAGCCCATTCACCCATCTTGGACCCGGGAAAGCTTGGCATGATGTTCTACAAAGTCATTAGCAACGGTTTTCACGTGTGCATCACAACTGTGCTTATGGCGACAGATCACGGATACCTTGAGAATGGTGAGGAAGTAATTGCGTTGGCAGGGAGCTGGGTTGGCTTGGATACAGCCATAGTTGCTCGGGCATGCAATACCGTGGATTTCTTCAACAAGTTCGAGGTGCTGGAGACTATCTGTAAACCAAGAAGTCCGCGATACACGTGGCCAATAAACCAGGTAGACTGCTTGGTGGCGTCGGTCGGATTGTGATGGGTTTTCTGTGAAGCCTGTTGGCTGGGTTCTTGTGTTGAGGTGGGTGACGATTATCTGGGGGTCGTTGATCTTAGCGTCGTACCAGTCTGCGGTGAAGGCTGGTGTCCATGGCTGGTTCCAGCCGTCTTCTAGTAGTGCGAGGATGGTGAGTTTTGGGTCGTTCATTGTTTTTTCTCCAGTGTGAGGTGGATGTAGGCGCTGGTTTGATGGATGCCGGTGATGTGGTAGCGGGTTCCGTCTAGCTGTATTTCGTCTATGGGTTTGACGGGTGCCCAGCGTTGGATTAAGATGGTTTCTCGTGTGGCTGTTAGGTTGCCTGATGGGTGGTTGCGTTCTGCTAGGGTGCTTCGTCTGAAGCAGTTTGTCTGGTGTTGTGTTTCTGTGTATGTTGGGTTGCCGTATGTGTTTGTGCCTGTTTGGGTGCGGTTGATGATGGTTGCTGGTGTGCCCCTGAGCTGTAATATTTCGTTGAATTGTTGGGCTTCTGGGGTGGGCATTTGTAGTTGGAAGCCTGTGCCGTATTGCTGGTATGTGTAGCTCATGACTCGTAGATGTCTCCTTTCTTGATGTTGGTGGTGTTACCGCCTTGGTTTACCGCGGTTCCTGTGATGTTGTAGATTTGTCCAGCGTCGATGACTACGTGGTCTGTGTATCCTCCTAGGTCGATGCCGTTTGGTGTGGTGGTGTCTCCGTCGATGAGGAAACCCAGTATGTTGATCCTTGTGCATTTGTTTGCTGAGCCGTCGTCGCTGATATCTACTGCGTCTCCCGTTGTTTTGTAGAAGATGTGCCCCATACAGGTGATGGCTGTGGCCTTTCTGTATAGTTTGAGCCCGATGCCGGTGGTGTTGAAGTGTTGGTTGTTGTGTAGCTGGAGTAGTTTTACGGTGCCTGTGGTGTCGTCCAAGGCTCCTGCTTCGATGTCGATGGTATTGGCGTAGAAGTAGTTGTTTAGGGTGTAGCTCTTGAGTATGGTGCCTGTGCCTGCTCCGCCTTCCAGTCTGATAGCCCTATCACAGTTTTCGATGAGGCAGTCTTTTACCCATAGGTTCCATGAGTCGTTTGTGGATTCTACGTGGAGTC
>Ga0190359_1002373_pt1 | contig 11247 bp, 6 predicted proteins | sample 48721823_MG_FD_161269 | JGI IMG/M metagenome (GOLD analysis project Ga0190359, IMG submission 161269) | Hydrothermal vent microbial mat bacterial communities from Southern Trench, Guaymas Basin, Mexico - 4872-18-2-3_MG | ecosystem: Environmental > Aquatic > Marine > Hydrothermal vents > Microbial...
CCAGCAGTCTCCCCAGAATTCGCTGAGTTAAGCCCAACGATTTACCCAGAGATTTACCGGACCGGCTACGGACGCTTTAGGCCCAATAATAACGATCACCACTAGGGCCGCTGGTATTACCGCGGCGGCTGGCACCAGTCTTACCCAGCCCTTATTCCGTGAGCGTTTTAAACTCACGAAAAGCATACACTTAGTGCATGCACTTGGAATCCCCTCGTCGCGCTTTCGCGCATTGCGAAGTTTTCGCGCCTGCTGCGCCCCGTAGGGCCTGGACTCGTGTCTCAGAGTCCATCTCCGGGCTACCACTCCCATGGCCCGTACCCGTCGTCGGCTAGTTAGTCCTTTACACTAACTACAACCTGATAAGCCGCAGACCCATCCTAAGGCACCGTGGTTTTCAACCTGAAGACATTCCAGTCATCCAGATCTATGGGGTATTATCCTCAGTTTTCCGAGATTATCCCCCACCTTAGGGTAGGTTATCCACGTGTTACTGAGCAGTCTGCCGAGGGCCGAACCCTCTCGACTCACATGGCTTAATCGGATTCCAAGAGCGGTGACCGCCGGCAGGATCAACCGGAATTGGCAGATGAGAAATATACTTTCCATCTTCCTGCACACAACGTTCGATTCGCTCAAGTTTCACTTTCATCGTATGACGGATGGGAGAGGTCACGGAACTATCCGGGTTTCTCCGACCCCTTTTCCTGTCCGCTGGCCTGGATGGTCCCGATCATCTGAGGCAAATCGCCATCTCACGGAACAACGCAAACGGCTGCGGGTAAGACCCCCTTAAACAAGGTCGGGTATATAACCCTTCTCATTTACGGAGGGGGTCTAGATCCCCCTGTGAGGTCAGAGACCCCCTGGGGGAGGTCAGCTAAAGATGAATTTGTATAAATATCTAACTGCTACCGGACCGGGGTTTGCCGCTCCTCATTCCGCTTCTGGCTCACTGTTGAATTCCAGTTCTTCCTGTAGCTCGTTCACTATCAATTTGAGGACCTGTTCGAAGGTGAAGGACCTGAACTCCCTTATGCCTCCCAGGTCGCTCTGGAGCTTTGCAACGATCTCATCGTCCTCTTGGCTGATCTCTATGTGACAGATCGGTTCTTCCACCGGTCTTCCTCCTTGTTGTTCAAGGTCATAGTTACCTTGTATATCTAATATTCGGAATAATTCATAATCCAGGGAGGAAAAGGCCTCTGCCCCTTCATTCCCGTTACCATAAAGGTTATATCGAGTACCATACTCTGAAGTTCAGGAGGAAGGTCCCATGAGACGTACCATGGCGGCAGCAGTGTTGCTCGTTTTGCTACTTCTATCGGTCGTACCCTTCTCCAATGATACCAGTGCCCAGACGGAGCTCCCGGAATGGACGTTCATGGTCTATCTCGATGCGGACAACAATCTGGAGGATGCAGGCATAGAGGATCTGAACGAGATGGAGGAGATAGGTTCGACGGACGACCTGAATATTGTGGTTCAGATGGACAGGGCCGAGGGTTATGACACCACGAACGGCGACTGGGAGGGATGCCGCAGATTCAAGGTTGAAAAGGACCTCGACAGGAGCACCATCACCTCTCCCGAGCTGGCCCTGCTCGGAGAGGTGAATATGGGAGACCCCGGGGTCCTGGTGGATTTTGTCAGATGGTCCGTCTCGAACTTCCCTGCCAAGAAATATGCCCTGGTACTGTGGGACCACGGAGGTGCCTTCAGGGGTGTATGTTACGATGAGAAGGTGCCGGGTCTTCCCGAGGGTGAATATGACATGATCAACATGTCTGACCTTCATAAGGCGGCGGAGGAGATCTACGGGGTCCTGGGCAATAACAAGCTGGACCTGTGCGGGTTCGATGCCTGCCTTATGGGCGAGGTAGCGGTCATGTACGAACTGAAGGATTTCGTGAAGGTGGGGGTGGGTTCCGGCTACAACGAACCCGGTGATGGCTGGCCCTACATGAAGATCCTCTCCCCCCTGTCGGACGATCCACGGATGGATGAGAGGGAGCTGGCAAAGATAATCGTTCACGAGTACATCTGGTCGTACAACAATAAGCAGGAGGACCCGCAGGATTATCCCATGGTGACCCAGGCCGCTTTCGACCTGGAGAAGATGGACGAGGTGGCTGCTGTGCTTGATCGGTTCGCGGAGGAGCTGGCTTCGAGCGGCCCCTTCGGCTCCCTTCAATATCTACTGCAGATATACCAGGCCCGCAAGAACTGCAATTCGTACGATATGGCAAACGTCTTCATCTACGATCTCACGGGATATCCCCTGTACGATGTCATCGATTTCACCAAACTCCTGCAGGATTACATATTGTCCGCCTTCCCCAAGAACGAACTGATAAGGGACCTCTGTTCCCGGGTCAGGACCCATATCGGTCCCGGTGAGGACAGGTTCATGTTCTATTCCGAGGCTGATCGGTGGCATCCGGATGCCAGCGGATTATCTATGTACTTCCCCAACAAGGACAAGGATTCCCTCTCGATTACCAAGATCCCAACCACATATTCCACCTTGTATGACGAGACATCCTTTGCAAGGGAGCACCTCTGGGACGAGTTCCTTCATGCATATTACGGGATCGACCCGATCGAGGACTCCTTTCCCACCATAGATATAACCGAACCGTCCTTCAATTCCACCTTCTCGCTGGAGGACCAGGTGGTCATAATCCGGGGTACGGCATACGATCGGGAGATGGTGGACCGGGTTGAGATAAGGGTCGATGAGGGTGAATGGTCCGTGATGCCCGGAATCTCGGGTCAGGGAACGATCGGCTGGATCTATCAGCTGGAACCGGAGGATCTGTCACCGGGAGCTCACAGGATAGAGGTGCGTGCCTGGGATCGGCCAGTCACGGAAACCGGAGGGAACGTGGGAAAGGCAACCGCGCCCGTGATGACCCGGATAAACATACTTGCACCCCCCACTCCGGAAGAAGGTTCCTTCACGATACCCTCGTGGTTCGTTCAGGGAGTCATCATCATGATCATAGTGGGTGCCATTGTGTTGGGTGTCATCATCTACAGAGGGGGTCCGGACTGATTGGGCAGGGATCCGGGTTGGCCCCCTCCGTCGAACAGGGGTCCAGCGGTCTCCGTGAAGGATGTTAGCAAGAACTGGGACGGTACACGGGCCCTCTCCTCCGTCAGGATGCAGGTGAGGAGAAGGGAGATGTTCGGGCTGATAGGCCCCAACGGTGCCGGGAAAACGACACTGATGAGGTCGCTCATAGGTGCGGTCGAACCCGATGGTGGGGAGATCCGCGTACTCGGAATGGACCCCCGGAAGGAGGGCCTCAGGATAAAGGCGTACACCGGATACGTGCCGGAATCCGAGACGCCCCCGTCCTTTCTCAAACTCGATGAGTTCCTTGATTTCGTCATGGAGATAAGGGGACGGGTGCCCGACCGGAGGGCAAAGGACAGATGGGTGGAGTTCTTCGATCTCGAGGGGCACAGCGAAACCATTTCCAGGGACATGTCGAAGGGGACAAGGCAGAAGCTCATGCTCGCCTCGGCATTCATACATGAGCCCCCCCTCCTACTCCTTGACGAGCCGTTCATAAATCTTGACCCGATCTATCAGAGAAAGGTGAAGGACCACCTTCTCGAATACACGGCCTCGGGTGGAACCGTTCTCCTCTCCACCCACATACTTTCCCTTGCGGAGGAGCTCTGCACCGGGGTGGCCATAATCAACAAGGGCAGGGTGCTTCTTAACGACAGGACCGATGACATTCTGAAGGAATACGGCTCCCTGGAGAATGCATTCCTCCACGAGGTCGGTTACTATTCCAGGTAGTTGAGCGGGAGAAGGTCCTTCTCCAGGAGTGTGACCTCGGTGGAATCGAGGGCATCGGGTGAAAGGGCCACCATGAGTATGCATTCGGTCTGCGAAACATTGTCGACGAGCTGCCTGATGAACCGGAGAACGGAGTTGAACTTGTTGTTTGTGAGCAGATACTCAAGACCGTCAAGGACCAGAATACCGTTCTTGTTCGAGTCCATGAACTCCTCGTAAATGGACATGATGAACTCCAGTATGGGCAGGACGGAACGGATCTCACCCTGTATCTCCTTGCCGGTGAGCCAGACAGCTTCCTTCTCATCGAGACCGAAGGTCCTGTTCAGTATCTTCGGGTTGGTCCTGGAAATGACCATCCCCTGCATTCCATTTTCTCTCAGGGCCTTGTAGATATGGAAGAACTTTTCCGGGCGTTTCTCCTCGATCAGGTAGGAGAGGCCCGGGGTGAGGTTCTTTGCATCCTTCATGGGATTCCAGGTGTTCTTCTTCAGGGCTTCCACACCAGACCCCGCCAGGATCTCCGCTTCGTCAGGAAGTTTCAGGACCTCCACCTGCTCGGGAGCAGGGGGGGTTCTCTCTTTTTCAGGTTTCTCCGACACCTTTGTTCCCGCTTCCTCTGAAGCACTCTCCCCAATGCTGTCCCTGATCCTCTCTATGAGCTCCGACTTGAGACCGATGGTCTCCAGACCCAGCTCCTGGCATTTCTGCCGCAGCTCCGCCTTCGTGAGCTTCTCCAGGACCCCCTCCTTTCCAAGGGCGGTCCTGTCCTTCTGCCTCTTTGCCTTGATAACCTCGACTATGGCCTTCTTCGCGTAATTGATGGACTCCTCCCTCTTGTTGAGCTTCAGTGCATACCTGGATTCGTTTATGAGCTCCTCGGCAGCGAAGCATCCACTCCTTCCTTCGTGGCCTGGATTATCAGTCTCTGACCGCGCCTGATTATGTTCAGGATCTGCATATATTCGGGGTCCGCTCTGCCCTGCATCTGTCCCTACCTCTTATGGCTGGAGGTATGATATATCATATATTATAGTTTACTTCACCGCTCTCATTGTCCCAGGACATCTCCTCTTCCTCACCCGCATTCTCCAGATCATCTTTCAGCTTCCCCCTGTTCACCGTCTGGTAGGCGAAGTATCCAATGAGTGCAAGCAGGATCAATATAATGAGAACTATCCAGTACCACGGTGTGACGGGCAGCTCTTCGGGATGGGACGCCGGGTCCCTGGGATCGGTACCCGCATCATGCTCCCGGATATTCGACCATGTGTCCCCATCGGGGTCCTCGAAGGCATCGTCCCTGAAGGGGAGGGTCCCCATACCGGATTCCCAGCCGTCATCCATGCCGTCACCGTCCGTGTCCCTGCTCCCGGGATCGGTGAGGTTATGCATCTCCATCAGCAGGTCCAGCCCATCACCGTCCGCGTCCGTGGAAGTATCGTCGGGGACGGCCGGGTCCAGTCCGTATTGCCGTTCGAATGCATCACACAGCATGTCCCCGTCCCTGTCGGACCATCCGTAGATCCCGACGGTGAGCCATCCCTCGGACGGGAAGGAGAGATCGGGTTCGTCCCCCGCCTCCAGCATGTAAAGGACCCTGAAAAGGATATCGTCGGGTGAGAAGCTTCCCGGGAGCTCGAAGCTCCTGCTGTCTCCCGAGGTCCTTCCGGAATATATCATCCATGATGACGTCGTACCTGGATAGGATGCTTCAATGACAGCCGATCCGGGAACGCTGACATTCACCGGGAAGGAGGTCCCCACCTTCACCCGCTCCGGGAATTCCAGGAAGAAGGGGGGCTCTTCCTGGATGGAGCCGACATCGAATGGACCGAACACCTCATCCCGGACATTGCCCGCCTCGTCTCTGACCCTGATCCTGACACGGAACGTGGAGTCCTCCCCGGTGAACGGGTCCCTGAAGATGAGCGTCATCAATCCCCCGTCTTCCGGGGACGGGACTATACTGTCCACGGATACGTTGCCCCCCTCGGTTACCAGCCAGGCATCGATGAACAGTGAGGGGTCCTGGTTCACCTTGACCGGAGAGAATCCCATGCTGTCCGCGGCACGCATTGTGATCATGAGGTCCTTTCCCCGCAGTGCCTCGACGGGACCGGTGATGTTGACGATCGGTGCGTAAAGGTCCACTGTTATGGGGTCGAGTGACAGCTCCCTCGTGTTTCCGACATTGTCCTGGGTGAACACCGTTATATTGTAGATGCCCTCCTCTTCCAGCACTATCGATGTTGAGTACTCCACCTTTTCATCTCCTCCCTTCTCGATGACATACCATACGGAGAATACCCCGGAACCTCCGTCCTCGGCGGTTATCGTCACGGTGGCAGGTTCTGTTATCGTGGGATGTTCGGGGAGGTCGACCAGTCCTATCAGGGGGGCTCTGCGGTCCATATTGAAGTGTGCGGTATTGGTCCTTGTCGGAGTATGTCCGTCATCGGCAACGGCGAAAACGTTCACCCCCCCCTCGTAATGGACATCCGGAAGTGTGAACCTGAAATGGTAAGGGTCCATCATCTCCAGCAGCTCCCCGGGGACCGGGGCCGGAATATCTTCTCCCAGGGAATACATGAATTCGAATTCCACCGCGTCCCCGTCCGGGTCGGACCCGTTCAACACGAGGCCCACGCTGTTCCCCTCCCATTCATCCGAGATGACGGTTAGAACGAAATCAGGAGGGTCCTGAAGGGGCATTATGCCGTATATCTTAAGCATTTCCGCGATGTTTCCGAGTTTGTCCTTCACCCGGAAACGAACATGGAGCTCCTCACCCTGGGCGGCGTACCAGTCCGTTTCTATCGATGCCGTGAAGTTCCCCCCTTCGCAGCTCACTGGGACCGGGGGTGATGTGACGGAACCTATGCCCCATCTGATGGTCCCGGAAGACGCATCCAGACCGGACGTGTTGTCGACAGCGTGAAATGTGACGTTCACGGGTCCTTCCGTGTCCTCGTCCAGTGCCGGTGGATCGATCCATACAGATGTGATTCGGGGAGGCGTGCCGTCGTTGATCACGTTGCTCAGGGATACGATCGGTCCGTCATTTCCGGCCCGGTCCCTGGAGTAAGCGTAGAAGCTGTAATCGTCCCTCTCGTCGTATATCTCCAGACCGGAGGCTTCAATGTAGTATTCACCGTCAAGGGAAAGGTAAGTGAGCTCGACGCCCGAACCCCCCCGGTCATCGGTAGGGACCGATATCTTCAGTATGCCGGTCGGGTCGTCGTTGACATATGTGATGTTCGTATCGGGTCCCCTGTTGTCCACATCGAACTGTCCCGAGGCGTCGTTGTCGAAGGGCCCGAAGGGGGATCTCGAGGATATGTACCATTCCAGAGCTCCCCAGTCCGAGACCATTCCCGTCGTGTTCACACGGAGTGAAACGTTTCTTGTCCCCTCGATAACGGCGGGGATCCTGATCCCCTCGTCCCCCCAGTCCCCCTCCATCTCCCTGGAGGAGAGGACGATCATCATCTCATCGGGAGGGAACAGCGGGCCGTCGTAGGCGAATTCCAGCTCCACCTCGCCCGATGACCAATCGTCCATCACCGGCCCCGTCCATTCCCCGATCATGGCGTTCACGGCGTCATTGTATGCTTCCCTGATGTCGAATGTGGAGCTCCCGACAAGTATGACGAAGGAGACGTGAACGGGATCCGTGAATGATGAGGACGGAACACGGGCGGATATGTCCATGTACCAGTCCTTCGGGTCAGGGGTGCTGTCCTGGTTGTTGGGGGAGGACATGTGGGTCCACACCCCCGATTCCCCGGAGTACACTCCGGGACCGTAGGCTCCCGCGCTGTGGCCGAAGTAGGGGGAGCTCTCCGAAGTCGAGAGGTATCCCAGTCCTATGAAGGTGCTCCCGTCGGATATGACCGTGGTGTTGATGTCGTCAAGGAAGGTGAACAGGTCGTCATCCGGAGAGGAGCCGAGGTCCACGTTCATGGTCTGGAGGAAGTAGACGAAGCTCTCCTGTGGAGCTCCCATCTCGACGAGATAGTCGATGACCATCCATCTCCCCGTGTGCCCCCTTGTGTTCTCCCTGTATCCGTTCACGAACGTCCTCTGGGTGATGTTCGCGTTCTCGAAATCCTCCCCCGTCCATCCCGAGAAGGAGCAGTATCCCTCCTCGTCGGTGAAGTTCCCGGGTGAGGCAATGGAGAGGGGATCGATCGTCTGGAATTCGTAATGCATGCCGAAATCAACTTGATCTGATGCAGTCCCCAATCCAAATGAAGCGAATGATAATCGGTCCTCCCCCGAAGGGAACTCCAGGGTGTTCCAGCCTGTTGCTCCCGCGTCATCGTCGATTATTATCGTGAAATTCCCCGCATCATGGGTGGCGAAGCTGCCCCTTGTTCCGGAATGTGTTCCGTTCGTGCCCGCGTCGATGACGAACATCAGTGATGAGAACATCATCAATGACAGCAGCAGTGTCAATGCCCTTTCCCGGAACCATCCCCCCGGAGTTATCATTTCTTTCATCCTGTCCCCCCTTCAATTACCGTCACACGATTTTATGATGTCCTTATCATAAGCTCCCTTCCGCATTCGGGGCACTGTCCCTCCCTTGCGGCGCATTTCCCGTGGAAGACCTCCCCGCACCTGCAGCGGACCCTTCCTTCGTGCTCCTCGATCGGTCTCAGGCAGATCCCGCACTGCCTTCTCCGAACGGATTCCCTCGAGGGAGCTCTCCGGATATGAAGGTTTTCGTTCTCCTCCTCCTCTTCTTCCTCGTCCCAGTCGAGCACCTCCTCCTCTTCCTCTTTCTCCGATCCCTCCCTTCTCCTGAGGAGGAAGAGGAAAGCTCCCGCTCCCGCGGCGATGAGGGCAAGCAGTGAAATGATGATCATGAATGCGAGGAGCCCCAATCCCCCGCCCCCCTCCTCGTGGGCCGTTACCCGGAGGATGAAACTGTCCTCCGAGAAGAGCCATGAATCCGTCCCGTTCAGGGTAATATTGTATACACCTTCCGTGAGGGTAAGCCTCAGCTCATTCCCTTTCCCCGCCTTCTCCCCGTCCACGTACCATATGTAATCTATATGATCCCCGTCAGGGTCCTCCCCGGAAGCTATCAGTATGAGCTCCTCTCCCTCCCCCGCATCCCCGTCCCACCCCCTCTCGATCGAGACCATGGGGGCCCTTGTGGCCCTCACGGTGAAGTTCCTATAGGTGTCATGGCCGGCATTGTCCCTTGCCTTCACCGAGATGGAGGCGTACTTTCCCCATTCCAGGTCAAGGAGCAGTGTACCGTTCTCTTCCCCGCTCCACTGCACGACATCCCCCATGCTCGAGGTCTCCCTGAGCTCCCCGTCGATGAACACCTCCAATCCTTCCAGACCCGAATGCATGTCACGTGCCTCGAACCGGACCCTTGCGGGGAGCTCGTCAACGAAAGCCGGGGCATCGACCAGGAGCAGGGGAGGTTCCGGGTCCGTGATGACGCTCACCGGGGCGGTGATCCATTCGTGCGGGTCCGGGAAAGGATCCCTGAGGGATATCCTGAATGTGAGCGTTCCTTCCCCCGGTATCCATTCGAATGTTGCTTTCACGGTCGTCGGGACGATCAAGGGTGAATCGGAAAGAGGGGTGCCGTTTTGGAGGATATCGACACTTTCCGGAAGTGCTACAACATCCACCCCACCCTTGTCCGGTATCAGCATCCGGATGCTGGCCGCATCCATTCCCGTGGGGAACTCCAGGACAAGCTCGAGCTTCTCCCCCTTCTTTATGAAAGCAGGTGCCGAGATGTCCGGTCCGGCATTCTCATCAACGACATTCATCCTGCGGGGCTCCGTCCAATCCCCACTGTGACCGGCCGCATCGGTCCCCCTTACGGAGAGGTAGGAGACGGGGGCCGCGGGTTCTCCGGGAATGTCCAGGATCATCACGGTATCCTCCCGTGTCCATTCACCGGAAACGGTTCTCATCCAGACCGTCCTCATGGAATCGGGCCCGGGAACCAGACAGGACACTTCCAGTTCCGAGAGGGGAGATATGGGATCGGAGTATGAGATCGTGAACGAGTTCCCCGTGACGTTCACCTCTTCCAGACGCAGGACGGGGGGTGACAGGTCGATGAAGAAGTGATACGGCCCGATCTCCACTTCGTTTCCAACAAGGTCCCGCCCGGAAGCGGTCCATGTGTAGCACCCTTCCATCAGACCTGAACCCGGCTCCCACGTCAACACTCCGTCCACCCCTCCTCCTTCCGCATCGAAGCTCCCCGATGGACCTTCAAGGTGCAGCGATATCCTGTCCATACCGCTTCGATCATCGTCCAGCCTTACCGATAGCGTGGGTGTCGGATCATTGAGTACGGCCCCGTCCTCCGGAGAGAACGATACCGGAGATGGAGGAGTGCCGTCCACCCTGACGGGGACGGTCTCCGAGACCCCCTCGTTCCCGACAATATCGAGACAGTGCATGGAGACGGAATGGCTTCCTTCCCCGAGTTCAACGGGTTCAGTCGATGTGAACCTTCCCATCCCGTCAGGTACCATTTCGAGCTCTATCCGTTCATCCCGGTTTCCATCCGATTCCATCCAGAAATCCGATGAAAGACCGCTCTGTGTGTCGGTCGCATTGATGCTCACATGGAACGACGGCCCGGTCCAGCCCGCGGGCAGGAAATCCGTGAGAAGGGGAGGGGTCCCGTCGATATTGACTATGAAGGGCCCTGCAACAACCGGGCCGTTCCCCGCCCTGTCGCTGACCCTCACCCAGAACATGCATTCCCCCTCCGCCTCAGGGAGCCTTGCCCGGACCTTCCATGAGCTCCCTCCGGTCCTCGACACCTCTGCGGGATACCATTCCGTGAATGGTCCAGAGGGGGGGCCCGCCCTGCATTCAGCGGTGCCGGGGTCCAGTCCCGATACGTTCTCCCTGTATCCCACGGAGGCCAACGGTGCGGAGAGAGGCAGCCAGTAATCCTCCGGTCCTTGTGAAGGCGAGGGAGCTTCCCTGTCCAGAAGGAATCTCTGGGGATACATCCAGGAGGAGTTCTTCCCGTCGGTCTCCACCCTTACGGTCCAGTAATGTGTGCCGTCCGGCATCTCCTCACTCGGAAGTATCGAGCTTCCGGTGCATGTGAACTCGCTGGCAGTATCGTTCACATCCCGTGAGCCCAGCAGTCTGAACCTGAAGGAGGTTTCACCGCTGCCGTAGTAACCCGCATCAAGGTCCGACCATCGAAATGGTTCCGAAAGCTCCGTGATCACGTCCGAGTCCAGAGGAAACACGGGGCATGGAGCCGGCAGCGGGGTGGATAGAGATACCGTTCCATCTCTATTCTCGTAAGGGGAGCCCTTTCCCCCTTTGCCGCCAACGTAGAGATCGCTCCCCCCCACCTCTCCGGTATCCCCGTTGTATTCGCTCCATGAGAGCCCTTCCCCCCTGAATAGATAATA
>Ga0190359_1002374_pt1 | contig 11242 bp, 13 predicted proteins | sample 48721823_MG_FD_161269 | JGI IMG/M metagenome (GOLD analysis project Ga0190359, IMG submission 161269) | Hydrothermal vent microbial mat bacterial communities from Southern Trench, Guaymas Basin, Mexico - 4872-18-2-3_MG | ecosystem: Environmental > Aquatic > Marine > Hydrothermal vents >...
GAAGTTTATCAGCTGGCGGGAGTCGATATTTTTGAGCAGATTGAATCCCGAGGTACGGAACGAGGATTCGAGCCGTGCCAGAATCTCCTGGGCCTTCTTGATACCGACAGCTTTTTCGAGTATCTCTTTGGCAAAATCGACACCGCCCTGTGATATATACTGGCGGGCCATAAATATCTGGTAGCACTCAGTGATAACCTGCTCTTCGATATCCGAGGGGACATCACCCAGGTTGGCGATTTCAACCGTGATTTTTTCAACTTCCGGTTCGGCAAGGCCGCGAAGCACAAGAGCTGAAACCTCTGTTCCAAATGCAACCAGGGCAATGGCCGCTTTCTGCAGTGATGTCAATTCTTCGTATTTCATGACCCCACCTCATCGATCATCATGGTCTTTATGACTTTGGCCAGTTCCTCTGGCCGATCTTTGGCGGCGCCCTGCATCTGGTCGATCAGCTTGGGCTGCCGTTTTTCCGGCTCGACCACCGGAACATCTCTATTAACCCCTTCTCCGCCGGCTGCGGCACTGGCAGCAGTTTTCCCCTGTGGCGTCGTCGATACGATCCGGCCGAGCGACATGAAAAGCTTTTTGACCTTTTTCCTCAGGTAAAGGAATGCAACAACCGCCAGCAGAACCATGCCCACCTTGCGCGCTATTTCGTAGTAAAATTCCTGCTTATATATCTGGTCAAGCTTATCCTGTTCAAACTGCATCGAGGAATTATCGAAGGCGATATTCATGACCTCGATTTGATCGTTGCGGTCACCATCAAAACCGACGGCGTTTTTGACAACCGCCGAAAGACGGTCGATATCTTCCTGGGAACGGGGTTCATAGACAAGTTCCGTCCCGCCGCCTTCTCCCTCGACCTCTTTATATATACCATCGACCAGCAGGGCGATAGAGAGCCGTTTGATGTTGCCGACCGAATTGATAATGTGTTCGACCGTTTTATTGATTTCATAATTTGTAATCGATGATTCAACCCGACTGTCATCGGTACTCTCGTTGACTTCTTCGGTCTTGTCCGCCATCTGTTTGGTCTCTTCAGTTTTTTCTTCACTCCTGATAACCGAGGAGTTTGGGTCATATAATTCCGAGGTTGTTTCGACCTGCTGGAAATCAAGTTCGGCGGTTACGCGTACTATTGTCTTACCTCTGCCGATGACGCCATCGAGCATTGACTGCGCCTTTTTCTCGAGATAACCTTCGACATTTTTGCGAACCTCGAGCTGGGATGATGTCAGTCCGGCAAGCACATCGGATTCACTTTGCGATGTCAGCAGGTTGCCGTTGTAATCGATGATCGAGATATTTTCGGGTTTAAGACCCTCAACCGATGAGGCCACCAGATGTGTTATCCCGGCCAGTTGAGATTTACTCAGTCCTGATGGGTTTTTCAGCTTCAGGACTACCGAGGCTGTTGCTTCTTTTTGGTCTTTGGCAAAAAGTCGATCTTTTGGCATGACTATATGCACCCTTGCCGCCTGGACATCGGACAGTTGCATGATGGTGCGCATCAACTCGCCCTCGAGGGCACGCCGGAAATTGAGATTCTGCAGAAACTCGGTCATGCCGAGATTGGACTGGTCAAAGATCGAATATCCAATATTACCCGAGCGCGGCAGGCCATGGGAGGCCAGCGAGATTCTCACCTTGTAAACATCGCCGGACGGTACCGAAACAGTCCTGCCGCCGTCGGATAATTTAAAGGGAATGTTCTGTTCAGTCAGGTACTCCGAGATTTCCCCCGCCTCGGATGCTTCCAGGTTGGAATAGAGGGCCGAGTAACTGACGCTGCTGACCCAGTTTGTCATAACCATAGCACCGACAATGACGCCGGCGATGACACCGATCAGCATAATCGCCTGACTGGGCGACATGGCTCGAATAAAATTTGAAATATTTGTAAAGAGATGTTTGAAGTATTCCATCGCAAATCCTATTTATTTGTTCAGCCAAATCCTATGGCTATGCCGATGAAATCCTACATCGGCATTTGCATTAACGTTTTATATGCATCAACCAGTTTGTTACGAATCTCGAGTAACAGATCGAGTGCGATTCCCGCTTCTTCGGCGGCAATCATGACCTGGTGCAAATCGGCCGCATCTCCTGTGGCCAGCAGTTCCTGAGCCTTGGCGGCATCGAATTGGAGATCATTAACAGAATTGACCAGATTGTTGAACAGATCGGTAAAACTCGCCTTGTCCACAGATGGATCCAGCGCCTGATTTTTCTGAGTTTTTTCGATCAGACCGGGAACGATCCGATTTATCTGTCCAACACCGGTGCTCATAACTTCACATCCACCAGGCTTCCTTTGACCGTCATTTCGGACGCGCCGTTTTTAGCATAGGTGCCGTTCTCTGCCTCGGAAGCGCTGTATTTTTCGAAAGCCATCTGCATCGCCTGCTTCTCCTCGGCGGAAAGCATATCGACAAATGTTCCGGGTTTCAGATGTACAGCCAGTTTCGAACCGACACGACCGATCTGGTCGGTGATATTGACACTTTCTGTTTTGGCGGTCTGTGTCGTCTTGCTGTCGACATTCTGGCGATTTTCGGCCTGGGGCCGTTCCATCGCCTGACGGTAACTGTTAATTCCTACTGGATTGACTTTCATGGTAATTACCTCATATCCTATATATCGAGCGCGTTTCGGGCCATTTCTTTGGCCGCCGAAATCGCCATGGTATTTGCTTCATAAGCCCTCGAGGCGGACATCATATCAACCATCTCGTTTATAATCTCGATATCCGGCATCTTGACAAATCCGTTCTCGTCGGCATCGGGATGACCGGGATCATGCACGATACGGAAACTCGAAGCAGGATCCTCAACTGTTTCGCCTTCGACCCGGGAAATCTCGGTTTCCTCGATCGATGTCTTCCGTGAACCGGCGATATGGTTACTGTGAGTGCGGGACAATTTCGAACCGGCCCGCGACAGATGCGTTTTAAAGGGCACGTTATCGGTATTCTCATTCACGACCACACGCCGGCGGCGATACGGTCCGCCTTTCTCGGTACGGGTGGTCTCGGCATTGGCTATGTTTTCGGCCACCGCATTCATCTTCTGCCGCTGGAGACTTAAGCCGGTGGCTGAAGTCTCAATGGCTGTAAATATTCCTGACATGACATTAAACCTTTATGCTATTTGCTTTTTATCGCATTACTCAAAGCCGCAAATTTTTTGGCCAGCAGTTTAGCGCCGACACTGAAGTAAATCTGGTTGGTTGCCAGATTCGCGATTTCCTTATCGACATCGACATTATTGATCCCGTTTATTTCTCGGGAATTATCAACCTGTATTTCCGGCCCGCGGTCTCTCGACGAGCCCAGCGGAATGTGCGCCGGGTCGGTCAGTTTGGCCTGGATATGATTATCCCCGCCCACTGCCTTTTTCAACTCGGCGTGGAAATCAATGTCCTTGCTTTTGTAATTCGGTGTTGATACGTTCGAGAGATTCCCCGCAATCAGTTTATGCCGTAGAGAAGACAGATTGAGAAACTGCTTGAACAGCGGAATCCCGCTTTTATCAATCACCGCTTTTTGTATAATATTTGACATAGCTTTACCCGAACTGACGTAAAGCAAGGCGGATGCCAAAACTATTGATGTCGTATAAGTAGCTGTTATGCCATGAGATATGATTTCGCACCCGACTGTTTGCCGGTCGGGGCTGGAAAAAATTATCCTTGTGGATAGAGAAAACTTTTCCGAAGGAATTATTCTTAGGGATTATAAAAGCCCGAGGTCGGTTCTGCCTGTGTCATCTCCATTGTCAGGATAACTATATCGACACGACGATTACGGGCGCGGTTTTCAATAGTATTATTGGGTTTGAGCGGACGATACTCACCATAACCGAGCGCCGAAATTTCATTGGGGCCGACGACCTTATTATCGATAAAATACCGGACGACCTCAGTGGCACGGGCCGATGAAAGCTCCCAGTTAGACGGATATTTGACGGTGTTGATCGGGACATTATCGGTATGTCCTTCGATACGAACATGATTGTCGATCCCCTTCAAATGCTGTGAGACAATCTCAAGAACCGATTGTGCCTGCGGTTCGAGTTTGGCGGAACCCTGTTTGAAAAGAGCCGATTCGACAATATGGATGACCAGGCCGCGCTCGCTCATCTCGGTGGTGATCGGTTTATCATCGCCTTTTTTGCGCGAATCCTCCTCGATCATTTTACCAATAGACATCAGGTGGCCGATATCCATTACACCTTTGCCGCTGGCAACGCCAATATCGTTGCCGCGCTTGATGGCAATACTACCGCCTTTGAGTGCGCCGGATAACGCCCGTGACATCTTGCCGAATTTCTTGGCATCGACCTGTGACATGGAATACATGACAATGAAGAATGCCAGCAGCAGGGTGATCAGATCGGCATAGGTCAATAGCCACCGGTCAAGGTTTTCATTATCCTCGCCTCTTTTACGCCGGGCCATCATAATTTACTCTACATCACGCATGTGTGGAGAAATAAACGACAGGAGCTTGGTCTTGACTATCCGGGGATTGTCGCCCGATTGGATGGCTATCACGCCTTCCATTATTAAATCAAGATTGGCGAGCTCTTCTTCATGGCGAAGTTTCAACTTGTCACTGATAGGCAGGTAGCAGAGATTTGCCAGCGCCACGCCCCAGAGGGTGGCAATAAAGGCGCCGGCGATGGCGCTTGCCATTCTCTCGGCATCACTGGTGCTTCCCAGAGTATGAATAAGTCCCAAGACAGTACCGATAATACCCAGGGTCGGTGAAAATCCGCCCATTTTCTGGAAAAAGAGTATCCCCTTTTTGTGGCGATCTTCTATATAGGCGATTTCAGTTTCCAGTATTTCTTTCAGAACCGAGCCCTCGGTGCCGTCAATCAGAAGCTGTATGGCTTTTTTGAAAAACGGGTCCCTGACGGTGTGCATGTCGTTTTCCAGCCCCAGAATACCCTCTTTGCGGGCTTTTTCAGACAGCCTGACAATATTATCGATCGTTCGCAGAGGATTGGGGCTCTTGCCGGTAAAGGCCAGTTTCAAATATGTGGGGACACTATTTAAGGTTTTGATTGATGTGGTGATCACGGAAGCGCCGATTGTGCCGCCGATAACGATAAGCATGGCGGGAGGTTGGACGATAGCGCTGAGGTGACCGCCCTCCATAATAAATGATACCACTATCGCTCCGACACCGAGTATCAATCCGCCAATTGTCGTAATATCCATAAAGAACCTATAACTTTGCCATTACAGGAATGTTTCCCGTCATCAAAAAATAAAGACAATCAATAGAAATATCGGCATTTACGCCTGATTTTGAAGGGAACGGGGTGGAATTGATGAAATTTAGGCTAATTATATATGCTTCTATTCGCCTGTTTCGATATCGTATTCCGACAATTTATTTCGAATCGTACGGGTTGTGATATTCAGCACCTCGGCGGCCTTTGTTTTATTGCCGTCGAATTTCTGAAGTGTCTTAAGAATCAAATATTTTTCGCTCTCGGCGAGTGTCATCCCGACCGACACTCCGCCAATCTCGTCAGCCAGCTTTCCGAGTGCCAGATCCTGGGGAAAATCAGATGTTTGCAGGATTTTCGATGATGCCGTAACCACTGCCCTTTCGATATAATTCTCCAGTTCGCGGACATTTCCCGGCCAGTGATATTTCATGAACAGGCGCATCACTGAATCATCGATACCCTCAACATCCTTTTTGTTGTCGCTGTTGCTTTTATCTATGAAGTGATTGACCAGCAAAGGGATATCTTCCAGCCGCTCTCTCAATGGGACAATATGAATCGGAATGACATTGAGGCGATAATACAGATCCTCGCGGAACTGTCCCTTTTTAATAAATTCTTTTAAATTCCTGTTTGACGTGGCAATAATACGTACATCCACCTTAATCGAAGAATCAGAGCCGATTCGCATTATCTCCTTTTCCTGCAAAACGCGCAACAGCTTGGCCTGAAGACCCAGCGGCATTTCGGAAATCTCATCGAGAAGAAGTGTCCCGCCATCGGCCGCCTCGAATTTTCCCCGATGTTGCCTGACGGCCCCGGTGAAAGCGCCTCTCTCATATCCGAACAGTTCCGCCTCAACCAGGTTATCCGGCAAAGCCGCGCAGTTAATGGAAACAAACGGCATCTTGCTGCGATCTGAGGCGTAATGCATGGCACGGGCCACAAGTTCCTTACCGGTTCCCGATTCTCCCGTAACAAGGACTGTCGAACGGGCATTGGCGGTGGTCTCGATAAGATCATAAACCTGTTTCATTTTATTCGATCGGCCGACAATATTCTGGTAACGGGCGGCCAGATCGGACCGCAGCCGCGTGTTTTCCCTTCGTAGATTGATGAGTTCCGATGCCTTTTCGACAATGACCTCCAGAGCATCGGGCGAGGCCGGTTTGAGCAAATAGTCATAGGCTCCAAGTTTCATTGCCTTGACAGCATTTTCAATCGTCCCGAAGGCCGTAATCATGACCACGACCATCTCCGGGTGCAGTTCTCTGGCCTTCTGCAATAGCTGGATACCGTCCATTCCTTTCATGCGGATATCGGAGAGCATCAGGTCGAAGGATTTTTCTTTCAGCAGAACCAGAGCATCCTCGGCCGAAAAGACCGAGCTGACCTCATGGCCGGCACGTTTCAGGACCTCGACAAACAGATCATTGGCCAATTTTTCATCGTCGACTACCAGAATATTGATCTTCATATTTGATCTCCACCGCTAACCCGTTTTTGCGGGCAGCACAATTGAGAATTTTGTCCCTTTGCCTAAATGCGATTCGGCGTTCACATCACCCCCATGGGCTTTGATAATTTTCCAGGCTATTGAAAGCCCCAGGCCGATTCCGTTATCCTTACTCGAGTAAAACGGCGAGAATAATTTTTCAAGGTGTTCTTCATCTATTCCCGAGCCATTGTCTTCAATTAATATTTCAGCAAGCGTCTCTGTTCCCGAAAGCTGTAGGCCGTCGCCATATTCCTTCTGAGCCATCGACAGCGGCATAGTCTTTGTCGTAATTTTCACGTAGCCGTTATCCCCTCCCGCTTCGAGTCCATTCTTGATAAAATTAAAGATTACCTGCCTGAACAGCCGGCGGTCCAGCTCGACCGAGATTCTCCTTTCGGGCCGCAGATTCTGCTGTATACGATTCCCGGCGTCTTTGAAACCGTTCATTTCCTTAAATTCATCAAGCAGGATATTCAAGTATTGATCAAGATTGACCGTTGTTTTTTCAAGTTTTTCTCGCCGTGCAAAATCAAGCAATGTTTGAATTGTATTATTTATACTGACCACGCCTTCAACGATTTTATCGGCCATTTCCTTTTTATCAGGGTCATCTTCAAGATCCCTGGCAAGGAGCGAGGCAAACCCGCCAATACCTGAAAGAGGATTACGGACTTCGTGCGCAATCGACGCGGCTATTTCGCCCAGCGAGGCCAGCACTTTCATCTGGGCTATCTGTTCTTCCATCCGCTTCAGCTTGGATACATCCTGGAACATCTCGACGATTCCGATAACCTCTCCGCCCCGGTTTTTAAGCAATGATGACGATACCGACAGGGTGACTGCGGTATCGAGCCTCGTCTTTACCTTCATCTCCTCATTTTCGACGTTACGTCTTTGTCGCAATGCCTCAAGAGCCGAACATTCCGGTTTTTCGATAGGCTGCATGACATCGGAGTAAAGCAAATCGCCAAAGTTGAGTTCTTTTTCATCGACACCCAGTATTTTTCTTGCCGCCGGATTCATATGAGAGATATTCCCGTTGTTATCAATGGCTATAACTCCCGAAGAAAGGGAGCTCAGGATGCTGTTCAGAAACTCTGTAACCGCCCTGTTTTCTTTCATCAGCGATTGCAGGGTTTTATTGACCGCCTGGAGTTCCTCGCTCTGGCGCGTGTATGTTTCTTTAAGAGTCAGATACTGACGCTGGATTTTGTTGACAACTTTATTGAAAGACGCGTATGACTCAACAAATTTCCCGACATCGTCTTCAATATCGGCATCGACTGCTTCATTTTCTTCCATTTTCATAATCCTGTCATCCATATCGGATATTAAAAAGAAGCGTCGGGTATATCAACAAAAATCTGGTCCTTTTTATTGCCGGAAGGCTGAATATTCATGGCCAGCTTTTTAGTCAAATCTTCAGGTATGGATAATAGAGTAAAATAAGGGTTAAGCGCCGCCGGCATTTGCTGACCGGCCGGATCAAACTATTAATTCAATAATATGATAATTCAGGCACTTCCAAAAGGAATTGGAACAATGCCTGAATAAATTATATTTCCGATGAACTTAGACTTTGAGGCGACCTTCTTTTACATCTTCATGCCGGCAGGATTCTTCGATGATTGCGTCAAGAACCCTGAAAAGTTTATTGATATTAAACGGCTTGATGATATAGTCATTGACTTTTAATCGTAACGCCTCGATAGCCGTTTCGGTACTTGGGAAGGCGGTCATAATTACGATCGGAAGGGCGGGACGTAAATTTCTAATTTTACGGATCAATTCAATGCCGTCTATTTCAGGCATTTTCAAATCGACCAGGGCAATATCGAAATTTCGGTTGCGCATCATCTCCAGTCCGCGGTCGGGAGACTCCTGCACCGAAACCAGCCACCCCTTTTCAGAGAAAAAATCATACAAAAGATCCCTGATGAGCAATTCATCATCGACGACAAGAATACTTTTTTTGCCCAATGTTTCGACTCCTTAAAGATTGCCGAGTTGGTAATTGAATTGTCAGCCGGTTTCGACCGGCTGATATGATTTAAGCGCCTCTTCCTCGGTTGTGAAAATCTCAAATATGTGCGACAGCTGGGTGATATCGAATATTTCCTGGACATAGTCTTCGAGGTCCGAAAGTGTCAGTCGCCCGCGGTAAATCCTGATTTCCTTCATTATCGACACCAGGGCGCCCAATCCGGAGCTGTTGACGAATTCGACATTGACCAGATTGAGATGAATAGACGTTTTTCCTGATTCAAGGACTTTCTTGACTTCCTCTTTGAGTTTTCCTCCGGTACCAAGATCAAGGCGACCGGACAATGAAATGATTGTCACGTTCTCATGGTCTTTTCTGCTGAGCTCCATTATGGCCTCCGAGTTGCATTTATTATCATCATCATCATTTTTGTACCTGTTTCTTTCAAATACCATCGAAATCTGCATGCCGCCGGTGCGGCTGTTTTTGCTTACCTGAAATTGATCGGCGATCGACTCCATCAAATCCACGCCACGACCGCCCTCCTGGAGCAATCCCGGCGGCTTTCTCGAATTTAACAAATGAGAGTCGCCATCACCCTCGTCTATTATATCGGCCGTTACGACATCATTATTAAGGCCGATATCAATTTCGATGGATTTGTTTTTTTCATAATTATTTCCGTGAGTGAGGGCGTTGGTAAACCCCTCCGAGACAGTAAGAAGTATATCCCCGCGCAATTTCCCGGTAATATTGTTCTCGATCAGCAAGGCCTTGACAGATTCATACATAAGGCCCTCCGATTCAAGTTCAGAAGCAAATTTAAAGGTTTTTTTGATCATCGGTCCCCCTTCAAGAACTTGATATTCAGCAGGGTAAAATCATCGAACGGTTCGTCACCGGCGCCTTCGGCAAAACGATCGACCCAATCGCGCACCATTGTACAAAATTCGTGTGCCGGAAGGTCGCCGTCATTGACAAAGGCATTCTTGAGCCGTTCGACACCGAATTGACCCTTGTGAATGTTCTCCGCTTCGGTTACTCCATCGGTAAAGGCAAGAAGTCTGTCACCTCGCGAGATATTTATTTTTCCTTCTTTGAAGCTTGTGTCCGGGAATTGTCCGACAAAAGTGCCGCCGGGCGGCAATTCCAGTATTTCTTCGGTTTCGCATTTCCAGTAGAAAGGCGGCAGGTGCCCGGCGTTGCAATATGATGCCCTTCTGTTTTTCATATCAACCCGTGCAATAAAAAGGGTCACGAACATGTGGTGGCTCTTGATAACTCCGTTGCACAGGACATTGTTTAAATTTGTCATCAATTCGGACGGGGATATGTCCGGGGATTTCATCAACTCCGACCGGATAATCGCCGCCGCCGCGGACATCAGCATCGCCGCCGGTACACCCTTATTCGATACATCGCCGATGACCAGGACAAAGCCGTCGTCGTTGACGCGAATGATATCGTAAAAATCACCTCCGACATAGCGGGCCGGACGATACATCGTGCCGATTTCGACTCCCTCGATATCGCTTTGCAAATCGGGCAGTATTGTCTCCTGTATCTGTCTGGCTATGGTGAGTTCCTGCTCAATTTTTTGCTTCAGGAGCGATTCTTTCAAGAGAATCGAATTGTCAATCGCCACGGCCGCGAAATTGACCAGCATTTCCAGGTGTATTTTATCTTCATCGACAAAACTGTCGCCGTTGGTCTTGTTGATTATTATTACCGTCCCGTGACAGGTTGCCCGTGACTTGATAGGCAAAGCCAGGACACTTTTGACATTCGGCCCGAATTCGATATTCCGATCATAATTATTAATCAGAACCGGCCGCCGCTTGTTAAAACAAAAACTTGAAATATCACTTCCGTCCTCGCAGAGAATATTCTTAATAACCAGATCATCGACTCCCCATGCCACCTTGGAGGTCAATTCACCGTTTTCATGCAACTGCAGAAGTCCGACCTCACCATCGACAATTCTGATCGACATTTCCATCACCACCGATAAAACTGTCTCCAGATCGAGAATCGAAGTGATAAGTGTCCCCACAGTTGCGAGATCATGAAGATTCAAATATGATTTTTCAAGCTTATCTTCCAGCTCAAAAATTCTTGTTTCGCTTGAAATTTCTTGTGCCATATAGGATTATTCGGCAGAGAGAACATTTAATTTACGATGTTTTTCACGCCGGATTGGTGCCCATGAATTATTTGAATGGTGTCATGGTATGCGTATTATACGCATATATGTGCATATATGTGCAATAATAGTTACCACTATTGCAGAATTTGCTATTAATAATATAAACCGGCCTTTGTTAGCTGTAATAATCTGAACGACTCATACTTATAAAAATTTTTGCGCTTGACGATTTATAGCAGAAATCCATTTTTGCACTTTCCTAATGTGCAAACATATAATGACTTATGGGTGCGCGTGAGAATTTTGCAAAATGAATGCTTTAATTTTTTACAATTCTAAAATATTCTTTACTAATGGCTGAC
>Ga0190359_1002378_pt1 | contig 11235 bp, 10 predicted proteins | sample 48721823_MG_FD_161269 | JGI IMG/M metagenome (GOLD analysis project Ga0190359, IMG submission 161269) | Hydrothermal vent microbial mat bacterial communities from Southern Trench, Guaymas Basin, Mexico - 4872-18-2-3_MG | ecosystem: Environmental > Aquatic > Marine > Hydrothermal vents >...
CAGATATTATTGAAGAAAGTTAATTATTTATAATATTAATGAAATCTTGCACGTGTTTAATAGTTTTAAAAACATCTTCGTTCTTGCAAAATCTTTTAATATATTCAATTTTCTTGTTTATTTCCTTGAGAATTTTTTCAAACATGACTTTATTATTTAATTTTTTAGCAACTTTTAATCTTGTAGCTAAAATTATGATTTCAATTGCAATATTCTCTGCTCGATTTATTAATTTATGAGATTCTTTAATTTTTTCCACTAAAAGTGGTTTTAATAAGAACTTAGCAGTATTAGAGGATCCTAAAACATCTTTTTTGATAATTGGTTTTTCTTCAATGGCAACACAAAAAATTACTCCCCATGAATCTTTTAAATATGGTATTGAAAAACTCTTTGTAATGTCATTTTTCTTTAAATTTGATTCAATATTTTCTTTATTAAATTCTTTACTTTCATATAATTTCTCATTGAGTTTTCCAGAAAAATTTAATCTATTTTCAAGTTTCAACGCAGTTATTGCATAAAAAAATACATTTTCAACAAGATTTAAACTAATGAGCCCATTTTCTTTCAAATTATTACATGTTTGAGTGGAGAGATAAGGAGAAATTTCTATAAATCCATTTTCTAAAACTCGAATACCCATTGGTGCAGAATTAAATGTAATATTCTTCCCTTTTTTGTTTAATGTTGTAGCTATTATTTCATATAATAATCCTTCTTTTAAACCAAGTTTTTCAAGATTCACGTTAATAAACCAAAATTCAATTAAAATATAATTTAAATAGGATATAACGCAATTTTTAAATAATCTTTCCTATAATTTTAAAATTACTTTATTACATTCATGAAACATTTATGCTTAACAAATTCAGACGAATATAGAGTTAAATAAATAAAATAAAAAAAATTTCAATAATAACTTAGTTTTAATAATTACTAATCTTAAAAAACATTCAACATTTTAAAATTAGAAAAGATAGATTTTTCAAATTAACACATTAAAAATAAAATGCCTTCATTTAGAGTCTTAGGTGTTGATCCGGGAAGTTTAAGTTGGGATTTCTTTGGATTAAATGATAATAAAATCATATTGGATGCATCCATTCCAACCAAGGAAGTTTTTAATGAACCAGAAAAAGTTATAGACTTAATAAATACAATAGAAGATATTGATTTGATGGTTGCTCCAAGTGGTTTTGGACTACCATTAAAAAAAGTAGAAGATTTGACAGAAAAAGATCTTTCTCTCACTTTATTAAAATTTAATGAAGGAGATAAAACACTCTTACTTGGTTTAGGTAAAGTATTGGAATTATTAAAAAAGGAAAAAATTCCTGGAGTCATTGTTCCAGGAGTAAAACATTTACCCACTGTTCCAAGATATCGTAAGATAAACAAGATAGATATGGGAACGGCTGATAAGCTTTGTACTGCTGTTACAGGAATAAGAGATCAAATGGAACGATATTCAATTGGACCAGAAAATACAAATTTTATAATGGTAGAAATTGGTTACGGATTTACTGCAGTTTTAGCAATCGAAAACGGGCAGATTATAGATGGTATTGGTGGTACAAATATAATGGGTTTTAGAGCTTGTGGTGCGTTAGATGGTGAATTGGCATATTTGGTAAGAAATGTAAAGAAAAGAAACATTTATCAAGGAGGAGTATCTACAATCGCTGGATATGAAGATTTAAGTATAGATGAGATCATTCTATTAGCCCAAAAAGATGAACAAACCGATATTGCTTTAAAAGCTTATATTGAGAGCGTAAAAAAAGCTGTTTATGGTATTGCATCCATATTTTCGAGAAAGAATGAAGTTAGAGAAGTGTTATTAGCTGGTAGAGGTGCAGAACTTAAATATCTAAGAAATGAAATTGTTGACCAACTAAAAGATATTGCTGATGTAAGATTAATGAAATCATACAGTCATCTCTCAAAACGCGCTGCTCAAGGTGCTGCTTTTATTGCAAATGGTTTACTTGGAGGTCGATTTGAACCAATTGTATCTAATCTAAGGTTAAAAGAAGCAAAAGGAACAATTTTAGATGATATTTTTATACCATTTGAAAAAGAAAAATTGTTTAAAGATGTCAATTAAAAATATTCTTTTAATTACTGGACAGCAAGGATACCCAATTATTAAAAGTTTAATTGAAACAATAAAAGGATTTAACATTGATGTTTTTAAGGCTCCAATCTCAATATCTGCATTTATATCAAAAGAAATGGTAGAGAATATTTTTCAGAAGGTTAATCCCAATAAATATGATTTAATAATGCTTCCTGGTTTTGTACAATGGGATTCTTCCACATTGGAAAAGAAATATTCCATTTTAATCAGAAAAGGACCGGAATTTGCTTCAGATATTCCATATATCATAAAAAACATTAATAAATTAGAATTATCAACTAAAATACCAGCTAATAGACTTTTACGGCAATCTGGAGAAAAAGAATTCCAAAAATTAGTTGCTCAAAATTTAAAAATTGCTAAATCTAATTTAAATGCCTTAAATTTTTATATTAATGAAAAACGTTCCAATGTAATGATAAGTACTTATCTTCCACCACCAATTATAGCAGAAATTGTCAATTGCACTGAAAAAAATGATGATTCAATCATTAAGAAAGTAAAACATTATATAAATTCTGGAGCAGATATTATTGATCTTGGATGCGTTGCAAATAAACCTAGTCCTGAAAGAGTTAGAGAAATAATAGAATTAATTCGGAAAGAATTTAACATTTTAATAAGTATTGATTCAATGGATACAAATGAAATTCTTGCTGCTATAGATGAAGATATTGATCTTATTCTTAGTTTAGACTTTGGTAATTATGAGGATTTTTTATGTATTAAAAAAAAGGATATTCCAATCGTTTTGCTTCCAACTAATATTAAAAAAGCAATTTTTCCAAGGAAACCAGAAGATAGAGTAAATAATCTTATTGAAATAACAAAAATAATGCGAAAAAATGGATTTACAAAATTAATTGCTGATCCATTATTAGAAACACCAATATCTCCAGGAATATGCAACTCTTTAGAGGCGTACATTCTATATAATAAGAAAACCTCTTTGAAAGAATATGAGAAATTGAAATTACCATTATTTTTTGGGATTTCAAATGTAGTAGAATTAATGGATGTAGATTCAATTGGAATAAATGGAATTTTATCAAGCATTGCAATGGAATTAAATATTGGAATTCTTTTCACAACCGAACACAGTACAAAATTGATGGGTGGTGTTGCAGAATTAAAAGAATGTGTTAAGTTAAATTATCTAGCCAAATGGCGTAAAACCCCCCCAATTAATCAAGGTATCACCATGTTTAAAGCCAAGGGAAAAACTAGTGATGTATTACCCCAATTTGACCTAAATAAAGTTATATCTATTGAAGAAGTTGATCAGAAATATGTTCCAGATAAAAATTGTTATTTCAAAATTTCAATCGATCATTATTTAAAAAAGATTTATGTTTCAGTATACAACCTTAAAGATGAATTACTCAATGTTTTTAGTGGAAATGATTCAGAAACGCTTGGAAAAAGAATTATCAAGGAAAATTTTACAAAAAACTTGTACCATATCAATTATTTAGGTAGAGAATTAAAAAAGGCTGAGATTTGTTTAAAACTTGGAAAACCTTATATTCAAGATGAAGAATGATAAGATTTTTAATAATATTTTAAAATTTCATAAAGAGTAGTTCTCCTGGCTGGGCGTTTTCCTGCAGATTTTATTATGCTTACTATTTCTTCTTCTTTCATCCACTCTCCATGGCGAGCTCCAGCACTTTTAGAAATATTCTCTTCCATTAAAGTTCCAGAGAAATCGTTTACTCCGTAATTTAATGAAACTTGAGCAAATTTAGGGCCCAATTTAACCCAAGAACATTGAATATTATCGATATAATCATTGAAAAAAATTCTTGCAACGCAAAACAACTTTAAGTCATCCAAGCCATGGGAATTATTGATGGTCAAATGTCTCATCCTAGTTAAAATTGGTTTATCTTTAACAAATGGTAATGGTACAAATTCAGTAAAACCCCGTGTTTCTTTCTGAATATCTCTCAAAATCTTTAAATGTTCTATTCGATCTTTTAAACTTTCAACATGTCCATACATGATAGTAGATGTAGATGGAATACCTAATTCATGAGCTGTTTTAATTACATTAATCCATTGTTCTGTTGATATTTTATTGGGACAAATTACTTTTCGGATATTATCAACAAGTATTTCCGCAGCAGTTCCCGGAATTGAATCTAAGCCTGCTCTTTTTAAATCTCTTAATGTATCTTCCAACGATACACCAAGATATTCAGAAATGGTCCAAATTTCTTGAGGGGAAAATGCATGTATGTGAATTTTCTGGTCAATTTTCTTAACAGTCTTAAGAACTTCAAAATAATAATCAGGAGTTAGATCTGGATTAATGCCTCCTTGAATGCAAACCTCATTGCAACCATTATCTTTAGCTTCCATCACCTTTCTCTTAATTTCTTCAATAGTTAATAAAAAACCCTCTTTAGATCCTTTAGGAACACTAAAAGAGCAAAACTTACACTTTTTAATGCATATATTTGTAAAATTAATATTTCTATTAACAATAAAAGTAACTATATCTTGTTTCTTATTATAACAAAGCTGATCAGCTACAAACTGTAAGGCAAGCAACTCTTTTCCAGTAACTCTTAAAAGCTTTAAAGCTTCTTTAGGTTGTAATTCATTTCCGTTTAGAGTATTTTTTAAAATTCTCTTTACCTCAGGATCAATGTGATTAAAAAAATTCATGCTAGACATTTATTTAAATACATCTAAGGTTTTTTTTATAGTTTCTGAAACGAATCCCTCTTTTTTAATGAATTTATCATAAATGGGAAGTCTTTCTTTCAAAAAATATCCATTTTCCAAGCAAATATTTTCTAAATGCTTAATCTGTGGCCAAGACTTATCTGGATTAATGTAATCTAAGGTGAGAGGAGAAATTCCCCCAAAATCATCTATTCCCATTTCTAAGAAATTTCTTTCATGGCCATTGATTAAGTTTGGAGGAACTTGAATGGCAATTTCATTTTGAAAAATAATTCGGGCAATGCCCACTAATTTTAACATATCCTTAATGTTAATGGGTTTTTTAGGTTTATAATTAATACCTTCTTTAAATACAAAATTTTGGATTATTACTTCTTGAATATGCCCGTATTTTTCATTTAATTCTCTTATTAAAATTAAATCTTTAATTCGATCTTTAAAATTTTCTCCAATTCCAATTAACAAACCGGTTGTAAAAGGAATTTTTAATCGTCCAGCATTTTCAATATGATTTAATCGGTTATTTGGAAACTTACTAGGAGAATTAAAATGAACTTTTCCCTTTTTCATCAATTTTGAGGATGTACTTTCAAGCATTAAGCCCATGCTAGCATTATATTCTTTCAATAGTTCTAATTCTTTAAAGGATAAATTTCCTATATTAGTATGGGGTAAAATAGAACTTTTTAATAATTTCTTACAAACATGTACTACAAATTCTAAATAATTCTTATATCCACGTTCTTTAAGTTTTTTTCTAACAATTGGAAAATCATCCGGTTTCTCTCCAGAAACAATTAAGCCTTCTTTACAATTTAATTGTTTTGCAAGTTTTATTGTTTCATCAATATGTTTTTCATCCAAAAGTTCAATATTTTTTATGTTTTCTCTTTTAGGAATTCTATGATTGTAATAACAATACGAGCAAAAATTTTTACAAAAATTTGATAAAGAAAGAGTAAAATTGCGAGAATAAGTTATTTCAAACCTTTTATTTACTGGTAAATCATCTCTAACTTGATTTACCATGCATTTTAACTTTTTCATTGAAAAATATTTTAATTTCAAGTAATAATTAATCTCATTCATCTCTTTCTCTCCTATATCTCAAGGTTACATAACTATTTCTTGTAGAACAATTTTCTAAAATAAATCTCTGACATTCATTCATTTTAGAGAATCCTTCTCCTTCTACTAAACTAATCGCATCTTTACCACCCACCATCCAAGGAGAGATTGTCAACCTGATCTCATCTATTAAATCATGTTTTAAAAAACTCCAATTTAAAATCCCACCACCTTCTAATAAAATGCGCTTTATCCCAAAATCAACTAATTTTGGCATTAAAGTTATTAGATCAACCTTATTACCCTTCCCAGCTTTTATGATCTTCACGTTTAAAGATGTAAATAATTTTTCAAGTTTTTTTGGGATATTTTGTGTGGTACAAATGATTGTTGGATAAAGATCTGGTCTAAAAGTAATGACTTTAGAAGTTGGAGGTATTGATAACTTGCTATCTACTACGATCCGATAATATCCCTTACTTTCATGGTATTTGATGTGAAGTTTTGGATCATCTTTCAAGATTGTATTTTTTCCAACCATTATTGCATCTACTTCAATTCTTAATTTATGAACTTCTTGCCAGTCAATTTCATCAGAAATCTCTGTATCTCCTGATTTTGAAGCTATTTTTCCATCCATGGTCATGGCAGCACTTAAAATTATATAAGGTTTTTTAATTATTGAAATAAACCATTTCACCTCCTAAAAAAGTTTTCTTTATGTTTTTTGGATTAGTTCTATTTACTATCAATGCATGGATATTACTATTATCAAGTTCTATTGAATAAAAATTAACATCATTCAAATCAATTACAAAAAAATCTGCCTTTTTTCCTTTCTCAATTGTACCAATCTCATTTTCTAATTTGAAGGTTTTAGCAGCATTTATTGTTATCATTTTTAACAAATTTCTAGCCTCGATTAAATTATTTTTGTTTTTATTGCCCAAAACTCTCATTATCCTGTATAAATAGCGGAGTTCTTCGAATAAATCTGGAGCATTCACCATTAAATTATCAGTCCCTAATGAAATAACTAAGCCTTCTTTAAAAGCCTCCACAATTGGAGGAAAGCCTACACCAAAATATCCATTACTTCTAGGACACATTACCAGATGTATCTTTTTTTTCTTTAATTTTTTAAGATCTTCAACATTATAGTGAGTACCATGAATAATAACATCTACTAAATCATCTTCTAAGATCTTTTCAAAAACTTCTTGCTTTCTCACTAGTTCTGCATCATGGCAAGCAATTATTTTCCCATATTTCTTTTTTAAAATTTTTAAAAGATTTTTATTTTCATGATTAACAACTTTATAACTTGATAAACCAATTCCATCGGCAATTTTAAAAATACCTTCTATTTCGCCATTGTTTTCGAACCTACCAAGTAATAAATATCTAATTTTAACATTCTTTAAAGCTTCATTAGCTAGATTAATGCCTTTTATATATTGTTCTCGGAAATCCATGAAACAAGTTATTCCATTAGAAAGCATTTCATATCCTGCCTTTTTTATGCCTTCAATAATAACATCTTTTGGAGTTAGCGATAATAACCTATGCTTAATACCGTTTGGTGGGGCAACAACTTCAATAAGATCCTTATTAAACCCTCTTTCTTTGGCAAAATTATCTCCAACATGCACGTGAGCATTAATAAATCCAGGAACAATCAATTCTTGTTTTTTATTCGGAATTAACTTAATTTTATCATCGAAATCTTCAAAATGAATTTCTTTAATAACACCTTTATCATCTAAAATGATTTCTACATTTTTTTTTAATTCTAAATCCTTACCTATCAAGCCAAGTTCGCTTTTAATCAATTTAACTTTCATGAATATTAAAATTTTATTTTATATTCTTCTAATTAATCAAATTGAAATACAAACGCTATAATTAAAAATTTTTGTTTTAATTAAGAATTAATTTTATCCTACCTTTTTTATCATAGAAAAACACTTCAAGTGATTACTATTACTCATTTCAAAAAAGATTTGCAAGATTCAAGTTCAATTATTAATATTCCAATAGATAAGGTAGGAATTGTTGGAGTAGAGAAGAAAGTTGATATAATGCAAGAAAATAAAAGATATTCGTTTTATCCTAAAATATCGGCTTTAATCTCTCTCAGTGAAAAACAACGAGGAATTCACATGTCCAGAACCGCTGAAACTATTGAAGAAGTGATTAATGAAGTCATTTTCAAACCGACTCCGTGTGTAGAAGTTGTTGGAGATAGAATAGCAAAGAAATTGTTAGAGAAACATCCCTATACAAATAAGGTACACGTAAAATTAGAAGGGAAAATTATAATTCAATCAAGAGAAAGTAATCAACGCCCTATTCAAAAATCTTACAAAATAGTTTCAATTGTGGATATGGAGAGGAAAAATGATCAAAATATTGAATTTACGTATTATATAGGAGCTACAGCCTTAGGAATTACAGCTTGTCCTTGCGCTCTTGAATTAAGTAAAGAATATGCAGAAGAAGTCATTAAAAATAGACGTGATATAAATATTTCTGAAGATACAATTCAAAAATTATTAAATATATTACCATTCAGTTCACACAATCAAAGATCTGAAGGTTCTATTTTAGTTCAAATTAAAGATTTAAATCATCAAAGAATTGATGTTTTGGACATAATCGACATTATAGAAGAATCGATGAGCGCTCGAATGCAATCTGTTTTAAAAAGACCCGAGGAAGCCAAGCTTGTAAGAATGGCTCATTTAAAACCTTTATTCTCCGAGGATGTAGTAAGAGAGATGGCTAAAAATTTCATTTTACGCGACTTTCCTAATCTAGAAGATGATTTTAAAGTAACATTTAAAATTGAAAGTTATGAGTCAATCCATCCTTATAATGTTTATTCAGAATTAACAACGACAATTGGTAAATTAAGGCAAGCAATTAAACAGATTAAATGAAACAGGTAAATTATTGTGGAATATCCAATTGGAATTGAAGGAGATTATATAGAAACAAAAGAAGAATCTCTCATTTTTGATGTAAAAGGATTGTTACATCCGAAAGATAGAAAAATTTGCTTCTTAAGGTTTTATCCAGATCCTAAAGGAGATCGAAAAAGAGGTAATATTTCCTATAAAAAAATTTATGATCTAAATGAAAGATTTGAATTTTTAAGAAAAAATCATCCAAAATATCTTTTTTTCTCTGAGAAATTTGATATGGAACTTCAAGGTGTTGAATTAAAGGACATAAAGAAAATTTATACCCCAAGAGAATTTCTTTCTTTGGTAAGAAAACAAGAAAATGTAAGTGGAATAAAAAAGCTCTCTCTTGAATTGTGTGAAATTTTTATTAAAGAAGGAGGAATTCCCGAAAGTAATATTGGAATAAGTGGTTCTTCAATGGTAAATTTGGAAAGAAAAGATTCGGATATAGATCTAATAATTTATGGAACAAATACAAGTTTAAATTTTCAAAATAAATTAAAAGAATTATTTGCAAACATTCCAAATTTAAGAAAATATAATTCAAAAGAATTAAAAGATCATTACCATAGCCGTTTTGGAGGTTCCAATATAGAATATAAGGCTTATTTATTTAGTGAAAAAAGGAAATTACATCAAGGAAAATTCAAGAACGTGGACTTTTTCTTAAGATATATAAAAAGTCCAAGCGATTGGAAGGGCAAATATGAAGATTATTCGTTTAAAAATCTTGGAAGAGTCAAATTAATCGCTTTAATTGAAAATTCTAAAGACTCCATTTTCACGCCATGTTCTTATAAGATAAAAGTAGAACAAGTTTTGAAGAAACATATCTACCAAAAAGAAATTAATTTAAACGAGATTAATGAAGTAAATTCTTATAGAGGACGTTTCTGTGAACAAGCAGTTGAAGGAGAAAGGGTTGTTGTTGAAGGAAAATTAGAGAGAGTAATTTTTAAAGGATCGAGTTTTTATAGAATCTTATTAACAGATCAGGTTAATGATAAAATGTTCGTTTTGAAGAAATAAAATATTAGAAATTTTAGCGCCAAAAGAAAAATTAAGGAAAAAACATGTAATTAAATTAAAGATGATTGAAAGATATAGAGAATCTGTTGAACAAGACCCAAATGATGTTGATGGTTGGATTAATCTTGGTGATGCATATTACAATTCAAATGAATTCGATGAAGCAATAAGATCTTACAAAACAGCTATTGAAATTAATCCATATTTTGCTGAAGTATGGAACAATTTAGGTCTTGCTTATTCTATGAAAGGAGATTATAATAATGCAATTAAATGTTATGAAAGAGCTATTGAATTAGAACCAGAAGATTCAATTGTATATTTCAATTTAGGATTTGCTTACGAAGATAAGAATGATTTAGAAAAGGCACTAGCTTGTTATGAAAAAGCCCTTGAATATGATCCGAGCTATACGGATGCTTGGAATAACATGGCATTAATATATTGCGATTTAAAAGATTATGATAAAGCTATTTACTGTTATAAAAAAGCCATAAACATTAACCCAGATGACCCAACACTACATTCTAATCTAGCAGCAATATATCTCGCTGAGAATGAAATTGAAAAAGCAATTGAATACTATAAAAAAGCAACAGAATTAGACCCTAAAAATCCCGAAATTTGGTGTGATTTAGGAAATCTTTTCTATGATAGAGGAAATTTTGATGAAGCAATTAAATATTACACGATTGCCACTAAACAAGACCCATATTTCGTTGAAGCTTGGAATAATATTGGTCTTGCACTTGCTAATATGGGAAAATATGAAGAATCCATAAAATATTATCAAAAAGGGCTTAAAATCGATCCTAATGATATAATATTACATGAAAATATGGGTTTTTCTTATCAAAATTTAGAAAAATATGATTTGGCAATGAAATGTTATGAAAAATGCCTTGAAATTAATCCAAATTCAGTAAATTCTCTCAAAAGAATAGGTTATATTTACTGTGAAATTAAAAATGATTATAAAAATGCGATAAAAATTTATAAGAGAGTAATTAAAATTAATCCAATGGATTATGACTCAATTGAAATCCTAATTTATTGCCATGAAAAATTAGGGTTATTTGATGAAGCTCAAAAATATGAAAATCTCTTAAAATAAAAGAAATATTTTTACTTTCTAGTTTTGTGTTAATTAAATTAAATTTTTTATAATTAGATGTTTTAATTTAAGTAATGAATTTCTTTAACTCTGATCTTCACATTCATTCCCCACATTCAATCGCAGTCTCAAAGACTTTAAATTTAGACACCATGGTTGAAACATGTAAGAAAAAAGGATTAAATATTTTAGGGACTGGTGATATACTCCAACCAGAT
>Ga0190359_1002382_pt1 | contig 11216 bp, 2 predicted proteins | sample 48721823_MG_FD_161269 | JGI IMG/M metagenome (GOLD analysis project Ga0190359, IMG submission 161269) | Hydrothermal vent microbial mat bacterial communities from Southern Trench, Guaymas Basin, Mexico - 4872-18-2-3_MG | ecosystem: Environmental > Aquatic > Marine > Hydrothermal vents > Microbial...
TAAATTAGATGTTCCCAAGAAATATAGAGGTCGGCGTGCATATGTGATTATAGTAAGGGATTAGCCATTAAACTTATGTCCCACACTCATCTTGAACTGTAATCTTTATAATTCAGAAAATTAATTTTTTGATATGTCCGGACTTGTTGAATATAGCATTAATACTAACCTTTCTTTTAACAAAGCAACTTCAAACCTGCTGTTATTGTTCCTGATTTCTGTTTTGTTTTTTGTATTTGCGCAGTACATGTCCGTTGTTTTTGCATATAATGCAAGTCAAAATAATACAGACATTCAGAATCTAACAACCCAGGAATTAATAAATTATTTTACTGAAAACAATACAGAACCTGTTCATGAAACAATATCCAATTTATCCTTGAATAATTCTAATAATATTCTAAATATAAGTATCAAAAAACCGAAAAATGAATCAGATATTTTAACACATATATCTCATGTTGTTTCAGAATTTTTTTCTCATATATTGAATATCAGAGCTCTTCTCACCTATGAAAATCAAACCGCAATTTCAAATCAGATGCTCTCTTTAATATCAGAAAACATTGAAATCGGCAATATAACAAATAGCTCAGGGTGGGCTGAATTTAATTTCAACACGTCCGGACTGACTGTTGGAAACTACCTTATAAATATCACATATACTGGTAACTTATCAGCAAACCTTTTCCCGAGCTATAATGACACGATTTTTTTTGAATTAACAGAACCGGTTACAAAAAACAAAACAAATGTGATAGAAAATACCACAAACATAACAGAAATTCCAGAAGAGAACGAAACAGAAAATGCAACAGGCACGCACTGTAAACAATCAGAACTGAGTTCGCAGGACGAGATAGAAATCATTGAATTAGAAGATATACAATACGAAGCAGAGATAGAAAAACCTGTAAAATGGATTAAGAGAATAAGACTAAACAACGTAACAAACAATCTAACAATCAATATACCCGAATCTGCATTTGGTGTAAGCGTTCGCAGTATTGCGCTGAAGTCTTTAGAGTATATACCTAAAGGAATAAGAATAGAGATGTTGAGTAGTGCTGATCAAATAGAACTTGAATACTATACTGACCCTCCCCAGATAGATGAAATAGATATATCACCCTATAAAAAGCAGATAATAGTACATTCAGATATACATTATCAGGATATAACAGCACATACTGATATAGAATACGAAACAGAGAAGGAAAACATAAAACTTTATCATATTGCTGATGGCAGCAAACAGCCTGTTGAGAATATCAAATATATCGATAAGAATGGAAACAGTCTTATTGACAGGATAGAGTGGATTGTACCCTTTCTAAGCAATCAAACCTATGAGGTTGAGATAACAATACTCAATGTGCAGAGCTATCCTGTTGTTGGCGGGAACTGGACTGTCAGATTCGATACCTTTGGAAAGGCCAACCTAACAATAAGACCCATAGAAGGCACATCGTGGGATGATCTGGAATTCCTGAAATTGAAGTGCGGGAACAATATCATAACAACAGAACTAACCAACGGGATGGTTTTTGTTAATGATTATGAATGTAACGAAACCGGTTATGAAGTCAGCAGGATTCTAACTCCAGGCAAACATATACTGGAGTTCGATTTCGGTGGAGTAAAAACCTATGCCAGAAACCAGGCCAGTGCATCAACAAATGTTCAAGCAGAGAGTGGCAGGGTTTTGCTTACCGCAACACAGACTACAATAACACTCAGAAACACATATAACATAAGCAGGGCTTTTATTTCTACAAGGTTTTCAGGAGATACCACTGCAAATGGTGTGCCCAACTGGGGAACAGTTATGACTACATGGATAGGCAGTCCCCTATCCAATCAAATAAATGTAACAAGATACAATGCCGGAACCGATACATGGTTTTCTTATTCAATAATACAGGCTGATAATATACAGGTCTGGAATTTCACTGCTTCATGGACTACAGCATCCACACAAGCAACAGTGACATTGTCTCCTGCATTACCCAGCAGCTATGGCACTAAATGTTTTGCAGAGGTCCACAGGAATACAAAGATAGCTGCCACAAATACAGACTGCAACTCTGCATCCAATGTAAGGGCAAATATATCATCATCAACAACAGTTGAATTAACAAGAGAGCTTGCATCAGACTGTCTTTCAGGAGACAACCCCAGCGGGGAAACATCTGGTTTTGTTGTTTGCTTCCTTGATAACTCAAATGTAACCAATTTTGAACTCTATCATTCAGGGGCCCAAACAGATTCATATACACTAGACCACGATGCAAACATCTCAAACAGCTACGTTGTATTCTCATTCAAGAACAATAATGATGGTGTTAGCCAGAACACTTTAAGGGTCAATTTCACTGCAGCCAATGAGGTTACATCAGACAGGGGTTATGGCAGTGCGGGTACATTGAATGCAAGTGTTTATGTTATTGAATTTGAGAACGGGACCGGCGGTCTGGTACAGCACAACAACGCCTTTGATCTTGCCGGCTCAACTATAAACTATCAATTCAGCCTAGGAACAACAGTTAATGAGAACAAGACCTTAATAGAATGCAGTTCTGATATACAATACGGAACAGGAGCCAATCACTATAAAGAGTGGTGGACCTATAACCTAACTGATAATGGCAGCAAGATAACCGCTAATAAGACATGGGCTGGAAGTTCTTCCCAACTAACAGATATCAGTTGCCAGGCAATAACATGGCCTAACGCAACAAGCTACGGAAACCCTACCCTTGAAGCAGAAAGCAGCCTTGGAGAAATCCTCATACCCCCCAGCACCACCACTACCCTTACAGGAAACTGCACAGAGAGTTTTGGTTTTTCTGCTGGCGATGTTTACATAATAGTTCAGGACAACAGCAGCGGCAACTGGGCCAACACGCCAACAAGCGATACAGATATTTACACAAATACCACATATTATTACATAGGCAGCCTGGAGGGAGAGACATCAAACAACTATGATTTCCAGATAACAGGTGCTGGTGAAGGAGCATACGGTTTAAGGATTCAATGCAATTCAAGCAACGCAGACGAAGCCAATTCAACTGGACATAACCTCACGGTTACCTACTCACCGGCATGGTCAAATCTTGATGCAAACAATTCAAACCCAAGTGTTGGCGATAGCGTAAAATTCTACGCATACTGGCAGGACAGTGACGGACTCAATACATGGATATTTTCATGGAACGGGACATTAACAGAGGAATGGGAAAATGAGACTATTCAGCAGTTTACAGGAACAGGTAACTGGTCTAATAGAACCATTGTAATACCAAGCCACCTTTCAGGCAAACAGGTGGGATACAGATTCTATGCAAATGATTCTCTGGGGGCCATGAATGAAACAGATATAAAGACCATTGACATTCAGCTCGAGGATGATTTTGTACCCCCGAGCATAAACTGGTTTAATGCAACACCAAACGTTACAGGATATGGTTATAACATAACCATACAAACAAACATAACAGATAATGTTGGTGTTGATCCTGATACTGTTCAGGCAAACATAACCTATCCTAATGGTACATCTTTCATCTTGAACATGAGCTGGGTTTCTGGCGATATATTCGAAGTCAATTTTACTGATACATGGCAATGGGGCAATTACTCATACTATGTTACAGCAAGCGATACATCTGCAAATCCCAATGAAACCATGAAGGATTATCCAAAGAACTTCAGCATAAAGGCCAATGCAACCATATCCATGCAAACAGTCCAGAGTTCCTATGGCGCTAATGACAATGTCACCCTTGACTGGTCATACAGAATGCCAATAAATATAACAGAGAATTCAGCTACATCCCTGACAGATTATGCTGTGAATCTCACTATTGACACCAAAAGCCTTATTGCTGCAGGAAAGATGAATTCAGATTGTTCTGACATCAGGTTCCGGGACAATGACAGTTCAACAGAGCTTGGTTTCTGGATAGAAAAGGACTGTAATGAGAGCAATACATCAATATATGTAAAGCTCAACCTTTCAGCTTCTGAGGAGAGAACAATATACATGTATTATGGGAACCCTGCTGCTTCCTCAGCAAGCAGCTTTGCAAATGCATGGAGGCTTATAGGTGAGGCAAATGTCACACAAATCAACACTACATGGCATGATATAAACCTTACCAACAGCTATGAAACACCGGTCGTGGTGCACGGTCCTGCTGACTTTGCTGCAAACCAGGATGAAGAGGTTGTGGGAAGGGTTCAGGGAGTAACCCAGAGCAGCTTCCAGTTCAAGCTGCAGGAACCAAATGAAGCAGGATGCAGGGATGATTCGCATCCATATGAAAACATCAGTTATATAGTGATTGAAAACGGCACATGGGTTCTTCCGGGAGGTAAGAGGATAGAAGCAGGCAACTATTCAACCAGTGCAACCAGCGGAAAAGCTGTTACAGACAGCTGGGACACTATTACCTACAGGATTACAGACTTCCCTTCTGCCCCTGCTGTTATATCCCAGACAATGGCTTATGATGATTCAGATTATGCAAAAACCAGGCATCAAAGCATAGGAACCACGACCTTTCAGGTGTCCTTTAACGAGGACGAAACACAGTCAGATGTGCACGGACCAGAAATGTTAGGATGGGTAGCTGTGGAAACAGGCACTGGTAGTATCAATGGGATAGGGTTTCAGGCAGGCACTACAGCTAATGTTGACCGTTATGCTGATTATTGTGCCTCACCTTATGAGTGCACATGGACCAAACAAACCTTTTCCATAACAGTAACCAATCCACCTGTGCTTGTTGCAAGCACTCAGACCGTTAGCGGTGGTGATAACTCTTACCTTAGATACAACAACCCAACAACAAGCTCTGTTGATTTTGGTGTGGAAGAAGAAATATGTGATACCACAGAAAAAGACGGCAACCCTGAAGTGGTTGGATGGCTGGTCTTTGGTGAACCATTGAACATATACGGAAGGCAATGGGTTACTTCAACACCTACTATGGAGAACCTCACAGAGGAAACCCTTTCAAACACTTTAAATGACACAGGCTCCACAAACATATCAGGTTACCTGCTCATGCAGATACTGGATAATGAAACACTTAATGTTGTTTCCACGCAAGTAAACGACACAGAAACAGGAACAAAAAGAACCATCAATGTGTCAGAACCCCTTTCGCTTGCTTCTATATGGAATTTAAACCCATGGAATACCACAAATTCTGCTGCAGGTTATTACAGGGTTTATGCTGCATTAACAGATCCTTATGGAAATATACTGACTAATGATACAGGAGATAGCATAACAGGATACTATGTATTCTTCTTGGACACAGTCCCGCCCCAGTACAACAACCTTGGTTCCAACACATCCAACCCAGACCCTCTGGACTGGGTTAAATTCTACTGCAACTGGTCTGACAGCAGCGGACTTGACTCCTGGACATTCGAATGGAATGTTTCAGGAAACTTTGCAACAGCAGATTCAGGAACATTCTCTTCCAATCCTGACTGGAGCAACACAACACTCCAGATACCTTCCTCCGCAGAACTCAAAACCATTGCATACAGGTTCACAGCTACTGATGATGATGGAAACCCAAACACAACAGAAACAAAGTACATAAACATTGGTGACATCACAGAACCGGATATAACAAACGAGACCGTTGACCCGACCTTCCTGAACAGATACGGGTATGCGAATATAACAGCCAATGTTAGTGATAATAATGCAACGCACACAGTATGGGCGTATATAGGCATACCACAGGATTCCTATACAAACGAAACCCTAGATCCCATGGGTGATGACGTTTACAATCTTAGCTATCAATGCAATTCAATAGGGCAATACAATGTAACCATATACGCAAATGACTCTTCTGGAAACGAAAACAACAGCTTAACACTTACATGGGATGTGTACGGCTGGTCAAATATAACATGGCATTCCCCTGATGACGGCAGCTATTCAAAAGGGACCCCAATAAACCTAACCTGCATAGTCATGGACAAGGACAATGGAACAGCAATCAACAACTACCCCGTAACCTTCTGGAACGACACCACCCAGTTGGGAACCAACTATACAAACAGCACAGGTTATGCCGTATTCCAGTGGAACACAACAGGTCTATCAGACGGAGACCATGTCCTGAACTGCACAATAACCCATAACGCAACCCTTTACTACAACGCATCCTCTGTTAACAACGGATCCACAACCATAACACTCCTTGCCCCTGACATAAATGTAACAAACCTGGACCATGAAAATGATTACACATATTCCATAACCGAATACGAAACAGGAGACCAAATAGCATGGGTAAACGTAACAGTCAACAACACAGGAGGATCACCTGCATACAATGTAAACGTATCCCTGAACATCCTGGATCCAGACAACCAAATCGCTTCATGGTTTGAAGAGCAGTCCCAGGACTGCGGGTCACTCAGCGTAAACCAGGAATGCCAGTCAAACTTCACCCAGGACAACATATCAACCACAGCAACACCAGGCACATACACATTCAACATAACAATAAACTGGTCAGGAGGAGGATCACCACCAAACTACAACGCAACAGAAACCTTCATCATTCATCACATACCAAACAACCTGTCCTCAGCACTATCTCCAATTAAAATACTACAGAACCAATCATCCACATACAACATAACCATAACCAATCCATGGTCAGCCAACATAACCAATGTCAACATAAGCCTTTACCCAGTCCCAAACATAACATTCAACTGCACTCTGTCAGGACAGCAATCACAACAATACTGCTATCTTGAAAACATAACATCAACCAATAACAAAACAGCATCGTTCAACATAACCACAGATTCAAACACAACACCAGGAGAATATTCCATAAACGCAACAGTTAACTACACCAATCCAGGATCAGAACAAAAGTCCTGGGAGCAGCAGCAATCCCAAACCCTGAACGTCCGAGGACCCACAAAACTGAACGTTTCTATATCTGCTTATACCTCTGTCATAACAAGGGATTCCATAGTGCAGTTGAACGGAAGTGTAAACAACACAGGCGATTCAACAACCAACAACATATGGCTCAACTGGACCCTGCCTTCAGGATGGACAAACCAGTCAGGCAATCTCAACCTTTCGAACAGCACCCTGGCCCCGCACGCTTCTCTCTGGAACAACATAACAGCAAACGTATCCATCTCTGCTGATCTAGGATCACAGCAGATACAGCTGATATCAGAATCAGATGAGGAAGCATCAGACTGGGACACTAAAATAGTGACTATATATGCAGACACGTCGGTTCCGTATGTTTATGTGAACAATACAAACCCATACAGAAACGAATCTATATACCTTGAGGCAAGGGTGGTGTATGATAACAGCTCTGGTGTCCAGGGAGAAACCCTAACCTTCAGATTAAATGGCAACACCCTGGGAACAAACACAACAAACTCAACAGGCTATGCCACGCTCACAACAACAATACCATATGACACATCCACTGGTCCAAACACCATAAACATAACATATTCAGGTTCAGCAGCAATCTACACAAACCCAGGCTATAATGACACAGAATCAGTCACTGTCCAGGACGAGATCAGAGTAGAAAACCAGTCAGCATCCCCCCAGATACAGGGATACGGGCAGAATGTGACCATATCAGCAGATGTGTGGTCAAGGGTGGAGATAGATTTTGTAAGAGCAAACATAACATATCCAAACCAATCCACAACTCTGATAAACCTAACATACTCAGGATCAGGAAACACCTACTCTGTGAATTTCCAAGACACATGGCAGAAAAACAACTACTCCTATTTCATAAACGCTTCCAACACAGCCAATTACACCAATGACACCACCTCCCAGTATAATGAATTCAATGTCAGCGCAAACGCAACCGTTGTTATTACCACAGAGATTGATGTTTATCCAAGAAACCAGAACATATCAGTTGACACACAGAACTGGTGGAATAAATCATTCTTATACAGAAAAAGAATAAACATAAAAGAAAACTCCGACTCCTCTCTAACTGAATACCAGGTAAACATCACGCTCAACACATCTTATTTAGTGCAAAACGGAAAGATGCAATCTGATTGTAATGACACAAGATTTATCTTATATAATGAAACCACTGATACATACACAAAGCTTTCATATTGGTTCGATCCAGATGAATGCAATACTGCAAACACAATCTTCTGGATCAAACTATCGAATATTCCTGCCAGCAGTAATGTTACTGTTTACATCTACTATGGAGACTCATCAGCACAGGATGAGAGCAATATAAGCTCAACCTTTGTTTTTGGCGATGACTTTAACAGACCAGACAACTCAACACCAGGCAATGGATGGACAGATGATTATGGATACGGAAGCATAGAAAATAACCAGCTAAAGATAGCGTCAAGCACCTCAGCAGGAACATTCAGGGAACAGATTCACCATTCATTCCCCAGTCCGGACATGGATTATGTAATGGAGTATAAAGGTAATACCAGCCAGACCGATAAAAGTGTATATTCGAACTATTTTGGTGAACAAGTGAACAGAAGATACAGCATGCTTTTCCACAGCAGCGGAATGATAAGGTACCTTAATAATTCAATTATATATGACACATCAAAAAGCTATCCTTCAGGCACATGGTATAACTTCAGAATATGGTATAAACGATCTACAGAGAAGGTAAACTACTATGTGAATAGTGATTTAGAGGCAACTGATGCCGAACCGAGCACTGGTTCTTTAACAGACGAGGTGGCGTTTGGAGGTGAGACAGACAGCACTGCATACTGGGATGATGTGAGAGTAAGGAAAAAGGCCTCTTCAGAACCAACAGTAACATTCTTTGAAGAGGAAAACCTGCACAGTATTATCAAAAACACAGGAACAGTGAATATATCTGGTTATGTTTTAATGGTGATACAGAATCAGACAACAGGAGAAGCAATCTCTGTAAGGATAAATGATTCTGGAACAGGAGAAAAGAGAACAATAACCACTAATGGTGTTTTGAATTTGTCTGGCATATGGGATACAAACCCATGGTATACAGATGATGAAAACAACGGCTACTACAGGTTATACGTTGCTTTCACTGACCCTTATGGAAATGTACTAAAGAACGATTCTGATGAAAACATAAGTGCTTATTATGATTTTTATGCTGATACAGAACCACCTCAGTGGAGTAATTTCGGAATAAACGATTCCTATCCAAAACCAGACCTATCTGTTAAATTCTATTCATACTGGACAGATGATTATAACCTGTCAAACTGGATATTCAGCTGGAACTGCACTGCATCAGGGTCCTGGAATAATATATCATCCGGAAACTTTTCTAATACAGGCAACTGGTCTAACACAACCCAGATCATACCAGCCTTTGCCAATAACACATACGGATACAGATTCTATGCGTGGGATGATGCAGGCAATCTTAATTCAACTGATATTTATACCTTTGAAATTTCAGGGAACATGGAAGTTGAACTGATAGAGCCTGTAACAAAGAGCGTGGCTCATAATTTCACATTCACTGCAAACGCCACTGTTATATGCAGGAACGGGACATGCGGAAATGTGAGTGGAAGAATAAGATACAACGCATCAGCATCAGATCCTGATACTGATATAAATACATCAGAAGATGTGCCTTTCTATATAATGGACAATCCAAATCCACAGAACTGCTCGGATAACCCATTAATCAGGGATGAATGGTGCAATCTGACTTGGACTGTAAACGCCACAGGAGATATAGGAAGCTCATATAAAGTCGGTGTTTTGTTCGAATCTTCCATATCCAACGTGGAGAGCAATAACACACAAAACAGCACCATTAATATAGTTTCTTGTGTGATTGAGATAACTACATGGGACAATGTAACCTTCCAGGAACCCCTTTATCCTGGTGAAAGAAAAAATGCAACAGGAAATGATGACAAGGATTACAATATAACTGTTGGATCAGCAACCACATGTAAAGTGGATTTGTATGTAAGTGGTGAGGATCTTCAGTGTTATGACTCCACATGTTCTGGCTATTCCATCGGAGTAGGAAATGTGACATGGAGCAATGTAAGCAATGACTACGCAACCAGCTATAATCTAACCTCTGCATGGGCTGAAGTAAACACCAGTGTGGATCCAGGAGTCAACACAACAACATATTACTGGATAAATGTTCCTGATGGGATTGCCTATGGCAGATACAATGCCACACTGACCGTCCAGGGTGTTGAGGAGGGATCTGAACCTTAGGTGAAAACATGGACAGGAAAAACATAACGCTCGTATTGCTTGCATGGCTTTTCCTAGTCCTGACTATTATTCCCTCAACAGAAGCAATAACCCTGGGCAGTGCTATGGATAAAAAAACCATCCAGGCATCCCCCGGAGACAGCATTACATTCAAGCTTTTGTTCTTCAATATACATGAGAATTCTGCACTTCAGCTGCAATTAGAATCAGAGTGTCCACATGGATGGAATGTAGTTATAGAACCAGCTATAATAGACCTGCCATTAAGAGAGCTTGGAGATCTAACCCCTGAGGAGGGTTATGAATTCCTGGGAACAGCTAAAGGGGATGTTAAGGCAAAACCAGTCAGGATAAGGGTGGACATTCCTGATTCTGCTCAGCCAGGAAACTATAGACTAAAGGTTTCTGCATCAGTAGGAAAAGGCGGGGGGGTTTTATCCACATCCCAGATCAGAAACTTCTACTTTGATATCAGTTTAATATTACCTGCAATAAAGAACAAGCAGAACAACCAGTCCAATGATGAGAACACTGGGAATGAAATTACAGAAACAACACGTAACAACACAATAGAATATAAGATACCAGGAAATGAAACAAAGGAAACAGAAAACAAGACTTACGGTAAAATACTAAAAAAACCAGCACCCCAGGGGAAAGAACCAGATAATGAAACAATCCCCCCAGCACCAGACCTTCTTGGAGGCATAACAGGAATGATATTTTCAGCAAACTCCCATACATTTTTGATAGTGTTTACTGTGATAATCATTGTCCTGTGCTGGATATATTACAAACGTGATTAATAGTATTTCTAACTATAAAACAAACAAAAATTATAAAGAGATTTTTTAGGCTGATGATGCAAATATGGTCAAAACACTGGTATTAAGGTCTCCGCCAGGAAACCCTTCTGGTATGCTTGGCT
>Ga0190359_1002383_pt1 | contig 11215 bp, 3 predicted proteins | sample 48721823_MG_FD_161269 | JGI IMG/M metagenome (GOLD analysis project Ga0190359, IMG submission 161269) | Hydrothermal vent microbial mat bacterial communities from Southern Trench, Guaymas Basin, Mexico - 4872-18-2-3_MG | ecosystem: Environmental > Aquatic > Marine > Hydrothermal vents > Microbial...
GCCATCGCTTCTTCCCTTTCCATAGACCGATGCGAACCGCAACGAGTGGCTCAGCGTCCGATCATGTCACAGCTAATTATACCTCAGCGCAGGCCATTCTTACAGTCTCGCTCGGTTTCCCGGATTCGTGACCGCGGCAGATTCCATCCGCCGGCGGAAACGATCAGGCCCTCGGATTGACGGCCCGCGCGAGATTCCCTATGATGGGCGCCGTTTGAAAGGCAGCCTCGCTGCCGTGAAAGGATCTCTGTACGCCATGGAAGCACAAACCGACCGTACGACGGAGAGCAGGACAATCCCGGGATTGGTTGATCTGCAGATCAACGGTTACAAAGGGGTGGATTTTTCCGGCGTCGAGCTAACGGAGGCGAGTTTTGCCCAAAGCTGCCGCGCGGTGCTGGCGGCCGGCGCCACGGCTTTCCTGCCGACGCTGATTACCAGTCCGATGGAACTCTACAAGCGCAACCTGCCGATCATGGCCGCGGTGATACAGCAGGACGAGTTTCGGGGCCGGGTGCTCGGGCTTCATCTCGAAGGACCGTTCCTGTCCCCGCAGGAGGGCGCCAGGGGGGCGCACAATCCCGCGTGGATGAGCGACCCGGACGTCGAATCCCTCGCGCGTCTGCTGGATTGGGCCGGCGGCACGGTCCGGCTCCTGACCATTGCGGCCGATCTCGACGGCGCCGATGAGCTGGCCCGCTATGCGACCAGCCGGGGAATCACGGTGTCACTCGGCCATCACATGGCGAACGAGGAGGACCTGAGCCGATTGGTGGACGCCGGGGCCAAGGCCCTGACGCATCTCGGCAATGGCGTGCCCGCGCTGCTGTCGAGGCACCGGAACCCCGTGTGGGCCGGACTGGCCAACGACGACCTCGCGGCCCTGATCATCGCCGACGGCCATCACCTCCCCCCCTCCCTGCTCAAAACCATCATCCGAACCAAAGGGCCGGAGAATTGCATCGTCGTCAGCGACGCCTCGCCGCTGGCCGGGCTACCGGCGGGGAAATATGAATCGATGGGCGCCCGCGTCGTGCTGGAAGAGAACGGATTGCTGCACAACCCGACAACCGGATACATGGCCGGCTCGTCCGCCACCATGCGAACGTGCGTCCGCCATCTGGCGTCCCTGGACTTCGTGAGCCCGGAGGAGATCGGGATGATGGTGTGGGACAACCCCTTGAAGCTGATCGGCGTTTCCCCGGAACAGGTTCGGACGGACTCGCCTTGTACGTATGACATGACATCCCCCCCCAATGTTAGGAAGCCTGTGACATGAGAAATCTGACCTGCAAACCGATTTTGGCACTCTGTCTGATCGCGATGTGCGGCTCACTGGCAATCAGCGCCGGTGCGGCGACGCCTGCCAAAGGACAAGCCTGGTCCAGCTTGAAGCTGTGGTACGACAAGCCGGCCGGGCAATGGACCGAGGCGCTGCCCGTGGGAAACGGGAGGCTGGGCGCGATGGTCTTCGGGGGCACAGCCGAGGCGCGCTATCAGCTCAACGAGGATTCGCTGTGGTGCGGCGGGCCACATGACTACGCCCACGACGGCGCCGCCGAGTACCTGCCCGAAATCCGCCGGCTGCTGTTCGAGGGCAAGCAGCGCGAGGCCGAACAGTTGGCGATGGAACACTTCATGTCGGTGCCGCTGGGCCAGGTGCCCTACCAGCCGTTCGGTGATCTGAAGCTGACCTTCCCCGGCCACGAGAAGGCCGAGGACTACCATCGACAGCTTGATCTCGACACCGCCATCGCCACCACAACCTACCGCGTGGGCGACGTGACCTACACCCGCGACACGTTCGTCAGCTTTCCCGATCAGGTTGTGTTCGTCCGGATCGAGGCCGACCGGCCCGAAGCGCTGAGTTTTACCGCCACATTGAGCAGCCCCAACCAGGACGTGCAGACAGAAGCTGTCGACGGGCGGACGCTGGCGATACGCGGCCGGGCGCGTGACTATAAGGCGCGGGGCGATTATGGCGTCATCCCGGGCGTCGTCAAGTTCGAGGGCCGCTGCCGCATACGCGTCAACGGCGGAAGCGCAACGGTCGATAACGAAAAGATCGTCGTCAGCGAAGCGAACGCCGCGACCCTGATGATGGCCATGGCCACGAGTGTCAAGAGCCACAAGGACATCTCCGCCGATCCGGCGGCGCGGTGCGACGAAGTGCTGAAGAAAGTCGCCGGCAAGACGCCGCGGCAGGTGCGCGACGCCCACGTGGCGGACCACCAGGCGCTGTTTCGCCGCGTGTCGTTGAACCTGGGTCCGGCGGTGGAGATGCCGACGGACGAGCGCGTGTTGCGGTTCGCCAGAGAGGAAGACCCCCACCTTGCGGCGCTGTTTTTCCAGTACGGCCGGTACCTGATGATCGCCAGCTCGCGCGCCGGCGGCCAGCCCGCCAACCTCCAGGGGCTCTGGAACGAGAGCGTCAGCCCACCGTGGGACAGCAAGTACACCGTCAACATCAACACCGAGATGAACTACTGGCTCACCGAGCCGGCCAACCTCAGCGAGTGCGGCGCGCCGCTGTTCGACGCACTGGCCGAGGTCGCCGAATCGGGCCGCAGCACCGCCAGGAAGCACTACAACGCCCGCGGCTGGGTCCTGCACCACAACTTCGACCGCTGGCGCGGCACCGCCCCGATCAACCACTCCAACCACGGCATCTGGCCCACCGGCGGCGCGTGGCTCTGCCAGCACCTGTGGTGGCACTACCTCTACACCGGCGACACGCAGTTCCTCAAGGACCGCGCGTACCCGCTGATGAAGGGCGCCGCCGAGTTCTTCGTCGATGCCCTGGTCGAGGACCCGGTCCACGACAAGGGCTGGCTGGTGAGCGGACCGAGCAACTCGCCCGAGCGGGGCGGCCTGGTCATGGGACCGACCATGGACCACCAGATCATCCGCGAGCTCTTCGCCGACACGGCGCGGGCCGCCCGCGTGCTGGGGATCGACGGGGACTTCGCCGACAAGCTCGACGCCATGCGGAAACGTATCGCTCCCAACCAAGTGGGCTCCGAAGGCCAATTGAAGGAGTGGCTCTACAAGGAGGCCCCCAAGACGACGCATCGCCACGTCTCGCACCTGTGGGGACTGCACCCGGGCGAGGAGATCACGCCGGAAACGCCCGAGTTATTCGAGGCGGCCAAGCAATCGCTGATCTTCCGAGGCGACGGCGGCACGGGCTGGAGCCGGGCCTGGAAGATCAACTTCTGGGCCCGCCTGCTGGACGGGGACCACGCCCACCTCATGCTCAAGAACCTGCTAACCCTGACCAGCTCGCCCCTGACGCAGTACAAAGGCGGCGGCGTCTACGCCAACCTCTTCGACGCCCATCCCCCCTTCCAGATCGACGGCAACTTCGGCGCCAGCAACGGGATCACCGAGATGCTGCTGCAAAGCCATCGGCGCGACGCGGGTGGCCAATACGTCATCGATCTGCTGCCCGCCCTTCCCAGTGCCTGGCCCGATGGCAGGGTGGCGGGCCTGAGGGCGCGAGGCGGCTTTGAGATCACCATACGCTGGAAAGACGGCAAGCTGGAGCAGGCCCGGATCGAATCGAAACTCGGCAACACGTGCCGCGTCCGCACCGCCGCGGCTGTTGCCGTCCGGTCGGGCGGACGCGAGATCGACGTCACCCGGCCCGCAGATAATCTCGTGGTGTTCGAGACGAAGCGGGACCGCACCTACCGGATCGCGCCTCTGGCGCCTACCGCTGGCGCGGAGTCCTGGGGTCACCTCAAGCTCTGGTATCGCCAGCCGGCCGAGAAATGGACCGAAGCCCTGCCGGTCGGGAACGGACGCCTCGGCGCGATGGTCTTCGGCGGCGTGACAAAGGAACGCATCCAGTTGAACGAAGACAGCCTGTGGGCCGGACCGCCCGTTCCGCAGGACCGCGTTGGAGCGTACAAACACATCGCAAAGGCGCGCGAGCTGTTCTTTGCGGGTAAATACTCCGAAGGCCAGACATTGATGCAAAAGGAAGTCATGGGCCCGCGCATCTCGCCGCGCAGCCACCAGACCCTGGGTGACCTGAGAATCTCAGTGCCGGACGCGACGGACTCGGTCACATCGTATCGCCGCCAGCTTGATCTCGATACGGCGGTCGCGACAACGACCTTCACGCGCGACGGCGTTACGTTCAAGCGCGAAGTCTTCTCCAGCCCCGTAGACCAGGTGCTCGTCGTACGGCTCACCGCCGACAAGCGCGGCGCCCTTTCCTTCGATGCGACACTCGACCGGCCGGCGGACTTTGCCGTGGAGACCGTCGGGAACGACACCCTGGCCATGTCCGGGCAGGCAAGCCAGAAGGGCAAGCACAAAGGGGCCAAGTATCACGCTCGCCTGCGCGCCATACCCAAAGGCGGGCAGATGACGGTCGAGGGCAATTCCCTTTCGATCCGTAACGCGAACGCCGTGACGCTGCTGCTGGCGGCGGCCACGGACTACAACTTCGACAATCCCTACGAGCCCCTCACGCACGATCTGGCGGCGACCTGCGAGAAGCAACTGCGGGCGGCCGGCTCCAAGACCTTTGCCCGGCTCCGGGCCGCCCACGTCCGCGAACACCGCCGGTTGTTCCGGCGCGTGGCCCTGAGCCTCGACGCGGCCGGAAACGATGCGAAGCCCACCGATGTCAGGCTGCAAGAGCTGCGCGACGGCGCCGAAGACCCGTCCCTGGCGGCACTCTACTTCCAGTTCGGACGATACCTGCTGATCTCCTGTTCCCGGCCCGGGACCATGCCTTCCAATCTGCAAGGTCTCTGGAATGATAAGATCGCGGCCCCGTGGAACGCCGACTACCACATCAACATCAACGTGCAGATGAACTACTGGCCCGCCGAGGTCTGCAACCTCTCGGAATGTCACGATCCCTTCTTCAAGCTTGCCGAGGCCCTGCTGCCGGCCGGCCGCAAGACCGCACGCGACGTGTATAACTGTCGCGGCTTCGTGGCCCACCACACGACCGACGCCTGGTTCCATACGAGCCCCTTCGGCGCCGTCGGCTACGGCATGTGGCCCATGGGGGCCGCCTGGTGCACCCAGCACTTCATGGAACATTATCGCTTCACGGGCGACCGGGAGTTTCTCAAGACCCGCGCCTATCCCATCCTCAAGGAAGCCAGCCTCTTCCTGCTCGACTGGCTCGTCGAAGATCCAAAGACGGGCAAGCTGGTCTCCGGCCCGTCCAACTCCCCGGAAAACACGTACCTGACCCCGGACGGCAAGCGGGCCAACCTCTCCATGGGACCGTCCATGGACCAGGAAATCATCTGGGACACGTTCACCAATCTCATCGAAGCGGCGCAGATCCTGGAGATCGAGGACGATCTCGTGCGACAGGTGGCTGCCGCCCGGGAAAACCTGGCCATGCCGAAAATCGGCTCCGACGGCCGGCTGCTCGAGTGGGCCCAGGAGTTCAAGGAACCGCAGCCGGGCCACCGGCATATCTCCCATCTGTTCGCCGTTCATCCCGGCCGGCAGTACACGTACCAGGAGTCGCCCGAGATGATCGCCGCCGCCCGAAAGAGCATCGAGTATCGGCTGGCTCACGGCGGCGGACACACCGGCTGGAGCCGCGCCTGGATCATCAACTTCTGGGCCCGGTTCAAGGAAGGCGACAAGGCCCAGGAAAACGTCACGGCCCTCTTGACGAAATCGACGCACCCGAATCTTTTCGACAACCATCCGCCCTTCCAAATCGACGGCAACTTCGGCGGCACCGCCGGCATCGCCGAGATGCTCCTCCAGAGTCACGCCGGCGAGATCGATCTGCTGCCCGCCCTGCCGAGCAAGTGGCCCGCCGGCCGCGTCACCGGGCTGCGGGCACGCGGCGGTTTCGAGGTGGATATCACCTGGGAGGACGGCGCCCTGGTCGAAGCCAGGATCACGCCGGCGCAAGACGGCATCTGCAAAATCCGCTACGGCAGCAAGACAATTCAGGTCGATGCCAGGAAGGGCCGGACATTCCGTCTCGACGCCGGTCTTCGGCAATTGTAGAAAAAGCTGCTTGACAAAACACGCTTGCGCTGGTAGGCTCTGATTATCGAGCAGACAGGGTGCGGGGCCGGCTGCAAAGACGACCGGGTAGATTTCGAGTGTACTTTGACACGGAGATCCGGGGCCTTTCTACACGCGAATCCTGAAGTCTTCCAGGAGTGTATTCTCGCGCGCGGTCCCGGAGGAACATGAATGATGTACGCCCGAAACGCGCGGCGAAGCTCCAGAATTGGACACCTGCGCACTTTGGGCAATATGAGCAGATTCAGGCATGCAAGAAAAAGAAAGAAAGGAGGAGTTGCCAGGAGAATAACACATAACTTGCCTGCGGAGGAGGTGATGACGGAAGAAGCTCAAGAGTTCACCTTCTTGCTGAGGAAAGGAGACCAAGATGAAAAGGCTCTCGCTATGGATAGCGCTCTTGGCCCTCACGCCGACCATCACCCAGGCACGGTGGCACCATTCGCTGCGTTACAGCGTCCGTTACTCTCCGTACGCCCGTGACTACCACCACACGGGTCTCATCCCCGGGGGGCTCGCGTACAGCCCGTATGTCTTCGGGCGGGGCGGCTCACCGCTGGTCTACGAGGGGACGCGGTACACACCCTATGCACTTACCTATGACAACCCGGGGTTGGTTCTGGACTACTATTTGTGGCCCGTTGCCCGCCACGTTCCGGTTCCGGTCTGCGTGAGGCAGGTCCGATCGAGCCGGCCCCGCGGCCCTGCGCCGGCCGTCCAGCGCGCCCGCGCCCAGAGCGGTGTGGCGCGTACGGGCAGGACTTACGCCCAATTCGTCCCACGCGGCAGCGCCCGGCCCGTCCGGGAAAAGGACGGACTCCAGATCATCCGTCAACATCTCAGAGACCGGGGCATCGACAACGCGGGCATCAGCCACATTTTGAGAATCGACGGCCAACTCGTGAGCGTCAGTTTCACCCTGCACGATCGGAACCTGATCGTGAAGTACTGGAATCCGAAGGCTATCGAATCGCTGCCGGCCACGGCGTCTTACAAGCAAAAGACGTTCGAGCGCTATCGCACGAACTGGCAGCAGCTCGCCGCAGCGCACGAAAGCCGCGGCGGAAAGATCTACACGATTGAAACCGCCGACAGGGAACGGATCGTGGCGGCGCTGAAGTCCTGCGGCTCGCTGGATATCGGCGGCAGCGTCTCGACGCACGCCGCTCTGTACGCCAAGAACTGACGAAGAAGTCTTTGTCAGGGCCCGCCGGGTGTGGGTTCTGAAGAATGCCAACTGCCCGAGGCATTCCAGGTCACGGCTGCGGCGGCCGCGTCGTTTATCGCCAGAGACGACCCGCCGCCGTCCGTGGCCGGATACCAGGCGTCATCGTACCGGAAACGCAGGATCGCCGCTTCCCAGGGGACGGCCAGTTGCACGACGACGTCCTCGCCGCCGTTGCTGAGCCGACCGCTGTACTGCCCGGCAACGTTGATGTTCGATCCATACGCGGACTCGAACGCCGCACGATCCGCGACCACCACCACGTACCGGCCCGGGGCCAACTGCATCGACGGGAACGCAAAGTCCACGCCTCTGGTAAAACGCACACCCGTCAGGTCGAGCGTCTCGTCGCCGATGTTCAGCAGTTCGATATACTCGCGGTCGTCACCCTGCGAGTCGTGGTACATCAGCTCCGTCACGCGCAGGCCGTCCAGCAGCATCAACTGTTCGAGGTAAGGAAGGTCACTGGCGCCTATGGTTTCCATCACGGCGCCTTCCAGCGTCACCGAAATGATGAAATCGCCACTCGTGACCGACCTGTTGAGCCCCTGGACCGCGAGCAGATTGCCCCCGGCCCGGAGCAGTTCCATGTGATCGGAAAGATCCAGCACGACGTCGAAATCCCCGCCGCCGGCCTCGTGTCCGCTCTCGGCGTACGAATCCCACGCCGGGGTCCCGGTGAAATTGGCCCGGCCCACTTCCACACCGTTGAGATACGCAACGAAGCCGTCGTCGTATCGAACGCCCAAATGCAGCTCGCTCAGCGATTCCGCGGTCGGGCCGTCCAGGGAGAACGGGACGCGCACGTAGCAGCTCGGGCTCCGCCCGTACATTCGGTCCTCCACATCCAGGCCGATCAGGTCCTGGTATCCCGAGCTTCGTTCGTATCCGACGCCGCCGGGAGCGCCGGAGAGGCCCAGCCACCCGGAATCGTCGAAGTCCACGTCCGCATTCCATCGGTCGCCCACGTAGTCGGCCGAGAGCGGGACGACCGCGCGCTTGGCCGCATCCTCACCGACAATCGAGATCGTGGTGACCAGCGTCTCGGCCAGCTTGGGATTGGCCAGTCCCGGCGTCGGCAGGACATAGTACTCATACGCATCGGAACCATCGGGGCAGCGCCCCCGGGAAACGTCGGGCGTCTGCGGGCCATAGATCACGGAATCGACCCGACGCAAATCCGGAGCAGACAGCCCGATCAGCTCGCCATCGAGGGAGAGCGCGAAGTTTACGTGCCCGGCGTCGTCCTGGCCGTCCGCCCGGAAGACCAGGAATCCGTTGCCCGGAACGAACGTCAGCGGGCGGATCTTGTGCCTGGCCGGATCGCCGGTCGCATTGTCGCTAAGATAGAATCCACCGATATCGACCGGAGAAAAATGAGAGTTGTAAAGCTCGATGAAATCGCTCTCGAATGACACCTCTCCATCGGCGAGCCATTCGTTAATCCTCACCTGCTCCGGATCCCCGACCGGCACCGCCACGTTGGCCTGCCCGAGGGTCGGGACCATCAGGCGCCAGAGGTCGTCGCGGCCCGTGCGCCCGATGGACAGATCGGCCAACTGCGCGCCGAACACGACCGAATCGAGCAGGATCCCGTCGCCGTCGTGGAGGTAGACCTCGTCGCCGTTACCGTCAAGGGCAAAGCCTGCATGCAGGCCGGACGTCACGGCGTTCGCGTCCGCGTAGACCAGCAGAAACTCTTGCGGCCGAATTACCGTTCCGGCCGGAAAGACGTATTTGTCCGGCCACTCCGCATCGTCGCTGAGCGTCATGCCCGACAGATCCAGCGGCGCCGGACCGTCGTACCAGAGCTCGATCACGTCGGGAAACGTGCCTTCATGCTCGCAGGCCGTCTCGTTGACCGCCAGTACCTCGCTGATCATCAGCCGCCGATAAGCTGTGTCCACGAACCACCGTTGCGAAGCGTTGGGCGTCTCCTGCCAACGACCCGCCGAGTTCTTGCCGAGCACGTAGAGGGTATAAGCACGCCCGTTCTGCAAACCGCTCAATTCCACCGGCACCTCCACCGGCCGTTCCTGGCTCCAGGGACCGTTCGGATCGTCGAGGCTATAGCGGTAATGAGTGATACCGGGGCCGCCCACGGTCAGCACGGCGTCGGTCCGCCACGTCACGACCGGAGGCTCTCCCGACACGGCCGCCCCCGCCGGCACGAAGGCTCCCATGTCCAGCCCCCAGAGGCCCGCGCCGCGCGCCGGCGACATGGGCTTCAAAAAGAAATCAAACGGCCCGGCAAACAGCGGGTCCGCATCGACGTTGCCCTCACCCAGCAGGTGCCACCAAGCGGGAAGGACCGAGTAATCGACAGCCAGTTCGTCCGGCCCGTAATCGGGGTACGGATCCTGGAAGAAGCGGTCGAACGTCGCGACATTGTCCCAGAAGATGTTCCCCGCGAGGTACGCTCCCCTGCCGGGCGAGCGCGGAGGATTGCGCTCCGGTTCGCCGAAGCTGACCACCGCCGTCTTGGTGCCGACGAAAGTGTTGTTGACGGCGTGGAGGAAGGAACCCTCCTTGAGCAGCACGGCGTGATCGTTGCCGTAGAAGACGTTTCGCACCGCCCAGACCTCCGCCGCGCTGCCCCCACCGCTGCCGGTGGCGATGGCGTTGCAGGTGCCCGCGCTGCCTTCGCCGTTGCGAAAGCCCATGAACAGACAACCCTCGATGTGGGCATCGGCGCCGTCGAGGTCGGGGCCGTCGTCGCCGCCCCCGAGAAACGTGCTGTCGTAAATCTGCAGAATCGGACCGGGCCGCCGGCCGCCGGCGAAGTCGATGATATCGTTGTACCCGGAGGCGGTGCCGAAGACGCACCGCTCGAACACGAGGAATTCCTCGCCCGTCAGTCCGACACCATGTACAGGCTCCGTACTCCCAACGGAGGGGAAGACAGAATCCCGCACGATCACGGACGGACGGTCAACGTTGAGCACAAGCCTGTCTGTCCCGGACCACGTCACGCTGTCGATCGTGACGCGGGCGTGCTGCACATCAACCGATTCGCCCTGCCCGTCGCCGTACTCCATATCGACGTAGCTCAGGACGTTTTCTTCCAGCGTGCGGTCGAACAGGATTCCATCCCAGCGGCCCGCGCCGCCCGGCGGTCGCGTGAGGCGAATCCGTCGATACAACTCGCCCCTGGCCACGAGGCGGCCCCCCTGCCGAACCGTAATCCCCGCGTCGCCTTCGAAGAACACGCTGACGCCCGGTTCCAGCGTCAAAGTCACGCCCTCGGGAACAACGATATCGGCGGTGACGCGCCACGGACCGGATGCGGCGTCCAGCGTCATGTCCGCGAGGACCGTCCCACCAATCTCGGTGATGTCTCCGTCGTCGTACCAGATGTCGATGTGCGTCTGCTCGATCCGCCGGCCTGTACCGTCCGGCCCGTCGAACGCTTCCACGATCAGCCGATTGACGCCGGGCAGCAGATCGACCGTCGTCTGCCCCAGCGACCACGCGCCGCCCCGGGCCGACCACTGTGCCAGTTGACCGTTGACGAGCACCGAACGCGTTCGTATCGCGTCGGCCGTACCGGAAACCTCATGGCCCGAAACGAAAGGCGCCAGCGTAAAGAAGTATTCGCCGACGACGGGAAGATCGCTCGCAGCCGTTATCCCGGTGGGAATCACCGAGAGCACGTACGCCCTCCGCGCCTCGGCGAAGTCCTTGATGGCATCGATTCTCTGCTGCGGGACCCAATCGCCGAGCAGATACTCCACCAGCGGCCCAAAGGTCGCCGGCGCGTATACGGTCTCGCAAAGCTCCTTCAACTGTGCGTAGTACCGCGGGACGAACTCCGGATGCGTAATCAATCGCCTCACGGCCGGCAGACCGTTGAGATTGCCGTCGAGCCAGATGGAAGTGCCGGGGTCCGGCCAGTTCAAGATGTTGTCGAGATCGTACGGCAGCAGAATGAAACGCGGGTCCTCCATCGGCCGGTACATGTAGTAG
>Ga0190359_1002385_pt1 | contig 11214 bp, 11 predicted proteins | sample 48721823_MG_FD_161269 | JGI IMG/M metagenome (GOLD analysis project Ga0190359, IMG submission 161269) | Hydrothermal vent microbial mat bacterial communities from Southern Trench, Guaymas Basin, Mexico - 4872-18-2-3_MG | ecosystem: Environmental > Aquatic > Marine > Hydrothermal vents >...
TTTATATCCCTTGTCTTTATCAGCCCCTCTCTTGCTTTAATAGGTGCTGGTGCTGGTGCTTTAATAGAGCTTATACCAGAGATTTCACCCCTGAAAAAGTTCTCTAGGAAAGGAACGCTGGATGATAACCTGCTCATACCTTTATTAACAGGCCTTGTAATCTATGCAATTCATGTTGCTTATTTTCCGGACATGGGAATCATCCCACTGTTTTACTGCCACTAAATTCCCCCAAACCGTTACCTTTTTAAATAAAGACTCTTTAGAGTTTATGTGAAAGAATGGCCAACAATAATGGAAATGCGCTTTGCATAATAGGTCAGGAAAAAAGCCAGTCCAATATAAATCTATTAGAAGAGGCCAAAAAGAGATTTGACTCTGTTTTCTTTGTGACAATAGATGGTATTGGTATTGGTCTGGAGAAAAGCTTTTCAATAAACTACAGATCCACTGACCTGCTCAAATTCAGGGCTATTTTTCCAAGAATTCCCAGGATATACTGTTCATTTGCCTATCAGCTCCTTTCACTTTTTCCTGAGGATACCTACATGCCAATAAAACCCATATCCTTCCTACTGGCGGATGAAAGATTCTTCCTTCTAACCGTTTTAAGAAAAAGAGGAATATCAACAATAAATCTTCATTCAGCAAGGAGCCAGAAGGCAGCATCCAGGATTATAGAAGAGGTAAAATTCCCTATAGTTATAAGAACACCGGAAAAGAAAACAGGTGTTATTGTGAAAAACAAGACAGAGGCCAAGAGCATAATAGATGCACTTGCAAGCCTAAAGCAGCCAATACTTCTGGAAGACCTTGTCAACAGCATGGTTTCTGTTTTTGTTGCTGAACCAGATATTATAGCATCGGTTAAGAAAAAAACAAAGGAAAAGGACGTTGTTTTTGCAAAGGGGGAATTAAAGACCCAAAAGATAAACATAGAAACACAGCAGCTGGCCATGGATGCAGTTAAATCTATAGATGCGCAGATAGCAAGGGTCGATATCAGCCTTAATGGAGAACCAAAGGTTGTGAACATTGATTTGAATCCCGGCCTGACAGAAGCAAGCAAGGCAGCAGGTGTAAACCTGCCCCAAAAGATCATACAATCCATATATGAGAATTACAAGAATTACAAGGAGAAACCTCTTTTAATGAAATTCTTTGAGGATGCAAAAAGCGTAGTAAAGGATGTCTTAAAGGCCAAGCAGATGCTCTAAGAGCCGATTCTCAACAACTCAATACTGGTTTGAATCAATAAACGGATGTTGCTGGCCAACAACCACTGATTTATCCAGCAATGCACCGCATACTGTGCTGATATGCCTATTTTAAGGAAAGTTTATAAATATAATAAGAGATTAAATTAACTGAGTCATATGGATATAAATGCATTTTTCCAGTCCATAGGAGCATGGATAGTCAACTTTTTTAACAGCCTTGTACCAGATTATATCCTGCCCAATCTTCAGCTGATACTAGAGGTAGTAATCCTGCTCATTGCCGCTTATATTGTTGGAAAGATAAGCAAGTTTATCGTAACGAAATTCATGTCTGTTATTGGTTTGAAGAAGATAACCTCAAAAACATGGGCAGAGGGAATACTGAAGGTAACCGGTTACAGGGGAACTGTTGTTGAGCTGATTGGGGACATGGTGAAGTGGCTGATATATTTGTTATTTTTTGCCCTTATAATCCAGACAATAGGCCTTCCTGGGGTTGCGGATATTTTTACGCAGATAGCAATATTTATGCCAAGATTTATAGGAGCTGTGCTGATAATTGTTATAGGCTTCATGATTGCTGATTTCTTTGGTAAGGTGTTCGAGGAGGCTGGAAGAAGATTTCTAAAAGAAGAGGTCCTGGCCTCTCTGGCAGGCGGTCTTGCAAGGTATTCATTTGCCTTTGTTATAGTTATAATGGCCCTGTCCCTCATAGGCATTGACACAGCCTCTCTGATGATAATGTTTGCCATAATACTTTCCACCTTTATGATAGTTTTTGTAATAGGCATAAAGGATATATTCCCAAACTTCACAGCAGCTGTTTATTTAAACAAAAAACTGAAACCAGGGGAGCATATAAAAGTCGGTAAATATTCAGGTGTGGTTGAAAAGATAGAGCCGCTTTCTGTTACTTTAAAAAATGGCGCCAAAAGTATAACAATACCTAATTCTGTTTTTATAAATAATCCAATTGAAAAGATTGAGAAAAAAACAAAGTAAATCAATCTATTTTTAACTTTCCTCAACCAATATATTTAATCTGAACCCACTGGTAATCTACACTAAGTGGTTTCAGAGCTTGTCTCTTGAGGCAAGATATACAGCGCCTCTGCATAAGAGATGCAGACTGCGAAACAACAAACGCAGGTTTTAAGTTTAACCTGAGAGATTGGATGGATTCGAAAAAATTTGCCAGCTGGGTAAAAGAAAAAAGAATATCGTCCCAGATTGAAAAAGGATCCGTGTATCTAAAGAATGTATTTAAGAACTGCTTAAATGCAAAGAATGAAAAGGTATTGATTATCAGCGACTGGGGCCATAACGGCAATTTTATTGCCAGCATACTGGCCGGCGGTTACTATTCTGCTGCAAAGGATTTAGAATTAAATGCAGCGCTGATATTGCAGAATGAAAAGATATCCATGGAACCTGCTGAACCAAAAATAGTGGATGCCCTGGACAACCTGTCTGAGGGAAATATAGTGGTCCTTTCAGTGTCCAATAAACTGGGTGAAATCAAAAAAATAGGAAAAAGCTTCAGAAGGTTTGCCAAAGAGAGAAAACATAAATTTATTTCAGCAACAGGCCTGGGTGTAATAAGCAATGATAAATTGCCCTTTGTTCTAAATTCAATAAACATAGATTACTGCAAACTGCATGAAAAACAGCAAAAAATAAAGCATATACTTGACCATGGAAAAGAGATTCACGTATCCACTGATGCAGGCACAGATCTGTATATCAACATAAGGAATTGCGAATCCATATCCAATGACGGAAAATATGACCATCCGGGTTCAGGTGGAAATATACCAGCAGGTGAGGTTTACATCCCTCCGGTAAGAGGAAAATCAAACGGAAAACTGGTTATAGATGCAAGTTCCAGAAACCAGGAAGGCACATTGTTGATAAAAAAACCCATAACACTAACCATAGAAAAAGGAAAGATTACAGATATAAGGGGCGGAATAGAGGCAGAACTATTAGAAATAAGTCTGAATTCTGCCGAGGAAAGATCCAAATATCCTGAAAGAGTGAGAAGTTTGGGAGAGTTTGGCATAGGTACAAACCCGAACGCAAAGATAATAGGCTCAATGCTGGTAGATGAAAAAGTGATAGGCACAGCACATGCAGGCATAGGCTCTAACTACTGGTTCGGCGGGGATATCAAGACGATAGTGCATTTTGATCAGGTATTCAGGAGCCCCAAGATAGAAATAGATAATGAAAAGTTAAACGTTTTTAAGTAAATACTCGGCCATTTCTTTGCTCTGTGTCACGGGATCAAACGCTTTTATTTTTGTTATATCTTCTATTTCCTTTCTGCCAAGTGCTGTTATTGTTCCCAGCCCGCATATAATGACAGGCACAACCCCAAATTTCTCTTTTAGATACATCTTACCGCCGTATGCACCCAGTGCATCATTGCAGCTAAGCACAAATTCCGGTCTGCATCTGTTCACAACCTTGCTTTTGAGAAGCATGGATGTTTCTCTCTGCAGAATACCATCTGCTATTTCTAGCACAATAAAATCCGGGTTTGCTGAAGCCAGGTTGCTGAATATTCTCATGAAAACATCCTCAAGCTCATCTATAGAAAGATTTGCTGTTGAAGGGAATCCTGCATCTATTATACCATAAACCAATTTCGCACCCTTTTTTTTGTAAGACATGATGTCATTCACATTTCCTATCCCTGTTATCTTCCCCCCGCATGCAGAATAGCCTGCTTTGACCAGACCTTCCACAAGCCCTGCTGTTGTCGTGGTCTTTCCTGACTCCATATTTGCACCCACAGAAATTACAAGCTTTGGCTCTTTTTTTATTTCAAGCACATCAATAGCAAAATCCTTGATATTGACTTTCCTGCCCCTTTCTGAGAGAAAACCAAGGAATTCAAGTTCTAGGGGAATAAAGTCTGCTCTGGCTGATATAACAGCACCACTTGTTCCCCCCTGTTCAAGGAGGTTTATAGTATCACCTTTTTTCAGGCGTTCAGGAACCTTTCCCTCCAGAACCCTGGTTGCGTACCTGTCGCTAAGAGCAGAAAGGAACACATCACCCTTTTTTATATACAGCTTTTCGGCCTCTGGACTGCGTATGTATTTTATGAAGGATTCTTTGGATTTAACCTTTACAAGAACAACATCACCCTTCTCGCATTCTGCTTCTTCTATAAGCTCAATTCTATCAGGAATCTTAACATTCTTGGTTACAGCAGATATCTTGAATTTCATAATATCTTATTAATAATATATCCACAAAGGGTTATTAGATTATGGTGAGTATGTTTTATATTAATTGGTTTATCTTTTCAACAAGATATTCCATGTGCTTTTTTTTCAGATCCTGATGAATAGGGAGTGTAATTGTATGCCCGGCAATATAGCCAATATCCTTGTATAACCTTTTAACATCACGAGGAATCAGCTTGTTCCAGTGTATCAGCGTTTCTATGCCATTTCTCAGCAGATCCTTTCTTAACGCATCTCTTTTCTCAGCCAGAACAGGGAAACCAAGCGGACAGACCCCGGCAGGAAGTTTATTAAAAATAGGTCTTACCTTGTCGTCCAGATTCTTCAAAACATAATTAAAATTATATCTTCTTTTTCTCAAAACATCAGAGCTGTTTACGTTATTCATTATGTTTCTTGATATTCTGGACATTTCATAAAACCTGTTTGGATCATGATAGATTTTTCTTTCTCTCTCCTTCATTTTTTTCCAGGCATCAAAGGGTTTTTGTACCCCTATTTTTAGGTAATACCATGTTTTAACAAATTCAAGGAGCTTTTGTGTTATGAACAGCGCCTGTTTTTTGTTCGGTCTTTTTGTGTTTTCGGGCAGAGGAAATTCCGTGTTATTAATCACAAGAGCGGCACCCTCTGGTAAGGGCAAAGTCTTCCTTAAACTGAAAAAGGCCATATCTCCAAAAGATCCAAGCAGCTTTCCCCTGTACCTGCTAAAAAGGGACTGTGCACAATCCTCAATCAGATAAATCCCGTGCTTCTTGCATATTCGTCTGATTCTTTCCATATTCTGCGGAAATCCAAAATAATGTATAACCACAAGAGCCTTTGTTCTGCTGCTGATTTTCGTTTCCAAATCCTTGAAATCTATAGAAAGGTTTTTTTTCACACCAAAAAACCTTACCTTTTTTGTGAAAAGGCTGAAAGGCCTTGAAACAGTGTTGCACAGAAAGCCAGGCAACAGGACCTCATCCTTTGACGACAATTTTAATAATCTGCCTATTTCATAAGCAGCGTTTCTTCCATATGGATAAAAGACAACTCTTTTGAAGTCAAAATCTTTCAATCGCCTTTCAGATCCCGGTTTCAATAAATCAGGAGAAACGCCAGGGAAATTAGACAAGTACATTTTCTCCATCATACCACATATATATTTAAAAACAAACACTACTTAAATAACACGTATCCATGCAAGTGGAATATGCTTTAAGGGCCCGTAGCTCAGCTGGATAGAGCGGCGGTCTTCTATTCTATAGAAGATTCGAGACCTCTGGGTCTGTGAGAGAAGCAAGCCGTAGGTCGAGGGTTCGAATCCCGAGCCCTTTCAAAAACAGATGGACGACTTGGATCAATTATCTTAAGTCATCATCTTATGAAAGGTCTAGGATCACCCAAAAAACACTTTAGAAAAGCAGTCGGGGAATTCGAAAATCCCTTCGGGCCCATTATATTTTTTCTAAAACCCCAGCTATTTTTTTCTTTCCAACAGCCAGAACAAAAGGAGCAAGCCTTGGTCCCCTCTCCTTGCCCAGAAGGGCGAGATATACGGCCTTAAAGAATTCCTGGGGTTTTAATCCCATATCTTTGGAAATATCAAAACAAAGATTCTTTACATCATCTTCCGTTTTCACCTTCTTGATGCCATCCCTAAATTTTTCCAATGCCTTTTTTTGTTTTTTATTCATCTTCCTGTATATCTTATCTGGTATGCTGTCCTGAAGTTTTATAGCATTTTCAGGCGAGTGCTTTTCAACCCACTTGGCTGCACAGGTCATCCTCGCCCTGGATGATTTTTCTTCAATCTCTTTGCCCCTAGGAACCTGGGATAACATAACAGCATGAGTGAATGATAATGTTGGAATCCGGGGTTTTGATATCTGGGATATCTCGAACAGCCTTTTCATGTGCTCTTCTTCTTTCTTATTTTCCACCACCTTCTTTCCAGTGTATATCCGGGCATGCTCATCATAATCATCATATAATTTGGGAAGGTCCTTCCAGGAAAAGCTTCTGGTCTTCATTAGTTTCTTGTTGTAGAAAAACCTAAGAAGCTCGGGCGGTGCACACTCCAGCCAGTCCTTTGGATAAACAACGTTACCCAGACTGGCAGACATTTTCTTGCCATCAATCATTATGTGCTCATAAAAGATGGGTTCAGGCATTGGAAAATCCAGAACCCTTTCCACAATCTCTGCATTAACCCACCACGCACTCATGGGAACCTGGTATTCCTTGCCAGCACCCTCTGAAACAACCTTCCATCTCGCCCACTGCGCTGCCCATTCAGATTTCCACATAAGTTTACCATTAAATTTCATGGGATTATTCACCCCCACATGACCGCAGCCCTCTGCCTTTGTCTTCTCAAAACAGTAGTCTTTGCACTTGTAGTGAACAACACCGTGACTAAAACCAGTGACTTCTGTTGTTATTATTTTTCCGCAGTTGTCACATATTGGCTTCCAAGGACTCCATCCCTTTGGAAGAGGGTTGTTTCTGTACTTGTTTTGTATCTCCACAATAAGGTCCATATTCCCCAGAATCTTCTTTATGTAGGGGCCAAAGTTACCTTTCTTATATTCCTTCCTCATAGAGAACTTCTGCATCTTTGTAGAAACAAATAAATCAATAACCTTAAAATACTCGGACACGTGATGTTCAGCATATGAGTCATGGCACCCATGGGGGTCTGGTATATCAGTGACAGGCATGCCTATATACTTTTTATAGCTGTCAGGAACACCCTTAGGAACCTTTCTCAAAGGGTCCATGTCCTCTGCAACCCAGATCAGCCTTGTTTTTACACCAGCATCCTTTAAGGCCCTGTGAACAGACTCACCCCTGATGGTATCACTCAAACGGCCTATATGCAAAACACCTGAAAGGGAAGCAGAGGTTTTCACTGTAAAATTATCAATCTCCGGCACGGGTTTGTTTACATACCTGAATCTTTTCCTTGTTAGAATTTTTTCAGCGATCTGGTCAGCCCAGAACAGAGACTTCTTTTCCATAAAAAGAATTTGGTTCTAAGGGCTATAAATCTGTTTTTTGCTCCAACGCAGAGGCCAATTGTTTCTTTATTCTTTTCCTTTCCTCTCCAAAATATCTCTCAAACTCCTGTGTAAGTTTAAGCACCTTTGTTTTTCCCTTTTTCTCTGTTTTTATGAGGCCCATTCTAACAAGCTGTTTTATATAGGTATAGGCCTTGTTTCCCTGTATCCTTATGACCTCGGCCTGTTTTATAGGCTCCTTGTAAGCAACAAGAGCCAGGGTTCTTTTACAGCCCTCTGGTATATCAGAGTAAGGCGTCAGATGGGCAACAGCCGGCAGGAAATCCTGCCTAACCTGCATATGCCAGCCATATGGTGTATTTACTATTTCAACACCCCTCTCTTCATACTCCTTTTGCAGTTTTAAAAGCAGCTCTTTAACATAACCAAGGGAATTAACGCCACTAATTCTTGCCAGGCTGTCAAGCATCAGAGGTTTTGGGGAAATGAACAGGGCGGCCTCAATAACAGACAGGGTTTTCTCCCTTGTGATTGTCTTTTCCTTGGAATCTTTTCCTTGTTCTTTTTCCAATGGTTTTTTTGCAGAAACAAACGACTTGATGGCTTTGCCCGTTTTATCCAATCCATTCATTTCTTCTATCCTAAGAAAAGGCCCTTTGGTTTTATATCTTATCTTGTTCTCTGTTTTCTTTACATCAATTTTAGCTTTCCCTTCATTCTTTGATACTGTTATTATATCATCAATCCCTATTTTCTCACCCATATCACTATTTACCCCCTCTTTATATAGATCTCATCAAACACCTCTTCCTGTCTGCATCTGACTTTATTTTCATTGTCAAGATATATAAGCGGGAGGAATGTGTTGACAATATTGTCTCTTTTCCATTTATTAACAAGATCCGAAAACTTCAGCTCTTCATTCCTTATTTTTTTCATCAATTCATTTATTCTTTCATACAGCTTATTGATTCTGATTGCAATATTATCTTCCTTTACCTTTATCTGTTTTCTCGCCTTTATACCCCTCAACTTTCTCTTCTCCTCTGTGGTGAGGGCCTTTCTTAATGCGTCAATAAGCTCTGTAACCATGATCTTACGTCTTGCATATCTTTTTGGAGGAACAGTGATAGGATTAACCTCGAATTTCCCTTCTTCCTGCCTTATAACAGTACCCTCTATTTCTGATTCCATCTGGTCCTGAAAATGATCATCAGCAATAAAGTCTTCTATAAAATGCAGATGATCTGATTTCATCCGCAGGAGCACAGAGGCTATTATAATATACTTGGCAGGTATCTTAAAATCCAGAACCTTTAGCTTTGATATATACTGCAAAAAAGACCGGGACAAAGCAGTTAAATCAAGATCCCAGGGATCAAGACCTTCCCATGCTATAATCTTATATATAATCTGCTCCCATGAATACTCGGAGGTTATCAGTTCCATTATCCTGTTTTCATTCATGCGTAAAACCCTGAATTTCAAAACCTGCTAGTTAATATATTTATATCCGAATGTTTTTATACGTTTGAAAAAAAAACTACGCCTAACCACCACAGCCATTCCATCTTTTATTGGCCCGGTCACAAACATTTTCCCATGTACCGCAAACATCACCACTAAAACAGAAACGTTCGGCCCCTGCTACATCAAACCCTACTCGCCAGCCCGGTGGTTCAGCACCGCCAACAGCGCATACTGATTGACCCATCATTGTACAGTAACCCTGTGCTTCTGTTATTGATGCAAACCTTTGCATTCCACCACCAAAAATGGTTATTACAACCAGAGCAACCACAAGAACTACAACAGCAGCAATCACTATCCATAATGTATGGGAAACGCCTTTCATAATTTATTTATGCTCATCTCTACTTATAAATATTATGGTAGATATAGATTCCATATCCTTTGGCGAGATTGTCATTGATGGAAAAACATATTACTCAGACATGACCGTCTGGTGGGATGGCAGGCTTGATTTCAGGAAAAAAAGCCATGTGTTCGATATAAATGAGTTCACAGCCCTTCTTAAAAGAAAGCCAGAGGTGATAGTTGTAGGAACAGGACAGCAGGGCATACTGAAAATTCCGCCTGAGGTAAAGCGATACGCTGAGCAAAAAAAGGTAAAGCTCTTTATTGATATATCACCAAAGGCAGTAGACATTTTCAATGCCATGGTTGCTGATAATAAAAAGGTTGTTGCTGTAATGCACATAACGTGCTGAAAACAATACAAGCAATCACCTATTTATATCCGGTTTATAATCCTTTCTTATGAAGATTACTGTTTTAAGGCTCGGACACAGAATAGGGAGGGATAAAAGAATTACCGCGCATGTGGCCCTGGTGGCCCGTGCAATGGGATGCTCAGCAATTATCTATTCAGGCCAAAGAGACAAAAATCTTGAGGAATCCATAAAAAGGGTTATAGAGCAATGGGGCGGTCCATTCGAAATAAAATACACAGAAGACTGGAAAAAGAATATTAAGAATTTCAAAGGAACAAAGGCCCACCTGACTGTTTACGGCATGCCATTCCAAAAAAACATTACGAAAATCAGAAAATCTAAAAAGAACCTGCTGGTTATTGTTGGTGGTGAAAAGGTTCCACCAGAAGTTTACCAAGCAGCAGACCTCAACCTTTCGATTACTTCACAGCCACATTCAGAGGTTGCTGCCATGGCAATATTCTTGCATGAATATTTCAAGGGAAAAGAACTCAGCAAAAAATTCAAGAAAGCAAAATTAAAGGTTATTCCGCAGGAAAGGGGAAAACTGGTTAAGAAGCTTTGAGCAGCACAACCCTGCTTTCCTTTTGTTCATCCACACAAACAAAACCGCTTTCCTTGGCCAGTTTCTCAGCAAAAGCCTTTACATTCTTATGCAGGGGCATTGTCTCCCGTGGCAGCCTTTTCTGGGATTCACCTACATGCATGTACCCCTTAACCTCTACATAATCACACCCGGATTTTTCAATTAGTTTTGCATATCTCCCAGGCTTGGTCATGTTCCATCCCCTGACCATGGTAAGCCTCACAATCTTTCTGCACTTGAACGAATTCATCAGCTCCAGGCTTTTGTTTAGCCTTTCCCAAAAATCCGGGAGGCCCGGCCTGTCAATTTTTTTATACAAAGCTTTTGTCGGAGCGTCCAGGGATATGTAAAGTTGTGTGGGTTCTGTTATATTTTCAAGGCGTTCTGGGAACTGGCCGTTTGTAACCAGGAATGTTGTAAATCCTTTATTAAATTCAGATATTAGTTCAGAGATATTTGGATACATGGTAGGTTCACCTATTAAGGATATGGCTGCCTGATTGGGATTATTGGCCTCTTTCCATTTTTTCATATTTGTTCCCTCCCAGCCAGGAAACCCGCTGATAAGGTTCCTCTGGGCATCCACACAGACCTTAACTATCTCTTTTGGTTCATCTATCTTTTCAAAACCAATAGGACTTTTTTCTATTGTTCTCCAGCAGTAGGTGCAGGAATTGCAGCAGCCCAGCCAAGGCGTCATCTGCAAGCAACGATGGCTCTGTATTCCATAAAACCTTTGCTTGTAACAAAACCCAGCATCTCTTATACTTCTTTTAAGCCACATGCATAGTTTCACAGCACTGTGGTTGCCCACGATCTTATAATGCTGTCTTGCCATCTCTTTTTTTAACTTTTCGGATATCATAAAAACCATATGTTCAAGAGGTTTAAATAAGAATTCCACCGGTCTCT
>Ga0190359_1002386_pt1 | contig 11213 bp, 6 predicted proteins | sample 48721823_MG_FD_161269 | JGI IMG/M metagenome (GOLD analysis project Ga0190359, IMG submission 161269) | Hydrothermal vent microbial mat bacterial communities from Southern Trench, Guaymas Basin, Mexico - 4872-18-2-3_MG | ecosystem: Environmental > Aquatic > Marine > Hydrothermal vents > Microbial...
TAAAAGACCCCCAGCACTTATGTCTACAACCGGGATATTATAATCCTTTCCGCTATCAAGCCTGAAGTAATCATACTTAACAAGAGCTTCTACTAAGACCTCTGCATACTGCTTTGTTTTTAGTGCATTCATTGGCTTTATATTTCGGTGAAAATCAAAATCATTGATAAGCCTGATGTATCCAACGACTTCATCTTCAAGCAATAAGGGAATATAACATTCCGAAAATATTCTTTTATTACGCCTATCCTGTAATAAATCTAACAGTTTATCCTCTATTCTCTTTCTCGGCTCTCCCTTTCTTATATAATAGTTAAAAACATCCATAATCGTCATTATATCTTTGTCCATAAACCTTTTCTCATCAAGGGAATCCTCATAAGAGTTATAAATAAGGAAAATCTGTTTGGTATCTCTTAAAACTTCATCTATAAAATCGAATTTATCATTCTGTTTATAAACCTTTATTTGAATTTTTTGGGCAAACTCAGATACTAGATTTTTTATAGAAATTAATATTTTATCTATTGCAGGTTTTGGCTTTTTCACTTCCTGAAATATGAACCTCTCATCCATCAAAGGCGAATCTTTAAACTGTACGGATTTTGACTGTATAATCACCTTAAACCGCATAAAAACCTTACCATCTACATATAATCGTTTATACTTCCTTGTAAGGTTCTTCTTGATCAACTCAGGTATAAATATAAGTACCTTGGTATCATCCAATATCTGTAATTCTGAATCAAAGTAATGATAATTATTATTAAACACAAAGTTAACAGAGCAATCTCCAGACTCTCCTATAACAGGAGAATCCAGATTAACAATTATTGAATGATCATCAAACTTTTCTACTATACCGGTATATGATATATTATTGATATTTACATTTACTGGCACTTTCATTTTTGCAAGGCTCTTAAAGATTAGAGCCTTTTCCAAATCACTTTTTACAAACATTTTATCGGGTATTTCAGGCATCTATAACTTCCCTTTCTGAGGTTATCTTCGTTGTTAACTCCATAGATAATTCAAACTTTTCCTTCAAAATATCGACATAAATATCAATAAGTTCAGGATCATAACATTTGCCTTTATTACTCAGTAGCATATCTATTGCTTTTCGTGGTGGGACAGGTTCTCTATGAGGTCTCCTGGCAATTAATGCATTAAATGCATCTACCATTCCAACGATTCTAGCCCATAGTGGGATGTTATCACCTTTTAACCCATCCGGATAACCAGAACCATCATAGCATTCATGATGATATTTTATTACTTCAATCCCCTCTTTAAATAGCTTAAGCCTTTTTTCTGCATACTCTGCCCCTCTAAGAACATGGCTTTTAACTATTTCATATTCTTTTGGGGTCAATTTCCCTTTTTTATTGAATATCTTTTCATCCAGACCTATTCTTCCAATATCTATAAGCATAGCAGCAGCTTTTAATTTTGCTATGTCCTCCCTTTTAAAGGATAGCTTTTTTGCTATTTTAGCTGCATCCTCAGCTATATTCAAAAAATGTCCAATAATGTAGGGTTCACGTTTTTCAAGGGCTTTCAAATATTTTCGAGCAAGAAGATCCCGAATTTCATACACATCTATGGGCTTTTCTTTTCCCTTTATTCTCATCCTATCCACAAAACCACCTTCAACCAGGTATTTTACCTCGTCGTATACAGGTTTTGTCACAAGTATCTGTCCTCCTTTTGCAAGGCCCTCAAGTCTTGAAGCTGTATTCACAACATCACCTATAACAGTATAGTCCATTCTATCCATAGATCCCATATTTCCTGCAATAACCTCTCCATAATTAATTCCAATACCAATCCGCACATTTTCCTGATTCAATTTTTCTCTCTGGTTATTAATATCTTCCACAAACACCTGCATCTCTATTGCGGAAAATATAGCACGTTCAACATCGTTATCATGAGCAATAGGTGCACCAAAAACTGCCATTACACAATCACCAATGTACTTATCAACAGTTCCCTCATACTTAAAAACAATCTCGGAAAGTCCAGAAAGATATGCATTCAATAGATCTACAACATCCTCTGGTTTCATCTTTTCTGTCATAGTTGTAAAACTACGAATATCTGCAAAAAGAACTGCAACTCTTCTTTTTTCGCCACCTAATTTTATACTGCCGGGATTTGAAATTATATTATCAACAAGCTGATGGGATACATACCTTGAGAATGCATATCGAATATTAGATAAACGAGAATTCTCAATAGCCATAACCATTTGATTGGAAAGTATTTTTATGGATTCCAACACCTTCCCACTGTACGGTTGAAGATTTATCCTCTCTCCAAGCGTTAAGATACCAATTACTTCACCTTTAGATACAAGAGGAACAAAAATGACTGCTTCAAGTTTATTGATAGTCTCTCTCTCATCTTCAGTAAGCTTATCAAGGATATCCATTACAACTATTGCATCTTTTGTTCTTTTCAGTTCTCTGACAATTAGCATTTTTTTCGTTAACTTCAGTTTTTCGATATACTGCTTTAATATACCTCTTGATGCAACAACTCTATATTCAGTGTTATTTTCATTTGTCGATAGCATAATCACTGCCGATTTACAAAGGGCTCTTCCCATAACATTCAAAAGCATACTGCCAAAAAAATCCTCTTTGCCAAGTGCTGTTAGATCAACACCAATTCCTGAAAGATCCTTTAATTCAAAGGCAGACCTTTTTAAATCTTTTAATCCACTTTTCTCACTCAATTGAATAATGATCCTTATTTTAAGTTCACCAAAATTGCATAGTGATTTGATAAACTCAATATCCTCCTTTTCTATTTTTTCAAGTTTTTTCCCACCCCATAGTACAGAGAAATGAGATATAAACTTACCACGTTTCTTTGGAATAATTAAAAAAGAGGTTTCAAAGTCAAGGTCCTGGTTAGAGAGCTTCTGAAACAACAATCTTGCTCCCCTTGGATCAATAACCTTCCAATCCAATTTCATCAATTCTGTTATAAATTTATTGTCGAGGAAAAATGGGAGTATGTGCCTAACACTACTGTTTATTACAGAAGATTCATAGATCTTATTATCCAATCGATCAATATAAGCATATTGGACATCATCCTCCAAGCTCTGGGATATATACTTTGACAGAACATGGATGACACGTCTTATATTTTCCGCAAGTTGTATTTCTTCTGAGGCTCTATCAAGCAACTCAAGATAAAATGCTGATTTCTCATCCATTTTAATTTTTCCTGTATTAAAACTATAATTACAATAAATTATAATTAGAAAATATCCTTACATCCAGCACATTATACAAAACCATCTTCACTCTAACAACTTTTTGGCAAGAAAAAGCAAACAAAATTGATAAATAGTTAGTAAACTTCCAATCAAAACTTATAGCATTAGCGCACCTAAGGGCTTCAGCCGGTATCCAAACGTTTCAATGATAAAGTATACCTTAGGTTGTGTTCAATATATATGAATCCACTCCAAAAAGGTAGAACACTGCCATTTCGACCTTGATTTATCAACTTGATTACCAATGCGAGAAATATTTAATTCCTTATATATTAAAGATTTCATTACTTCGCTCAAAAGTGTACTTCACTACTGCACTACAATATTTTGATTTTGGGTAATTAATCTATTTTGATCCGGAATTACGGCTATTTTACAGGATATAGAGGAAAAAAATTCTCGTTAAAAAAGATGTATCGCAAAAAATTGATACCCCGCATATCTTTCTGCTTTCAAATAAAAGCAAGATTGGATAGCCTATCCGCTACCTTTTAATGCAACTTCAAATCTCTTCTGTCTATCGAATAGACCCATTTGTTTTAATTCCTGTTTTACCGCTCTGGGGCTTGCCTTCTGGCCTCCATACTGGGGAAGCTTAAGAGCTCTCGCTATCTCTTTTACTTCATAGTATGGATTATCCAATATAACGTTGATTATCCTTCGACCAAGTTCTGACTTTGCATATGAATATATATCAGATTCCTGGGAAGCAGGCTCTTCCTTTTTATGAACATCGGAAGGTGCAGTTGTTTGAGAAGTGATTTCCACCTTATTTCTTTTATCCTGAATAGCAGCTGGCTTTGAAGAAGGAGCTTGTACTTTGGAAGATGTACTTTTCGATTCAACCGGTTTCTTTCCTGTAAAATGAGCTATGGCATCTTCAACACTGTCAAAAGCCTTCAATATTGATGAAAATTCCATCAGTTCATATACATCATATACATCAGGAGACATATTAACCAGGACCAAATCCCCATTATTTTCTCTTATTTCTCTAATCTCGCTCACAAACACACCCCATCCGGCACTACTTACATAATCAATGTTTTCAAGATCTACAATAATTTTATATTTATTGAGAGCCAATTGTTCTTCTAATTTCTTTTCGAGTTCCGGTGCCGTAGTTGTATCAATAAAACCTCTAGCGGAAATTATAGCTATCTCATCGTTTTCACCGGCATATGAAACGTCTACTTGAATATCAGGCATCTATCCCTCCTGCAAATCACTTTATGCATTAATATTTTTATATTATATAACTTTATTTTGTAATTTCAAACATCTTTAAATATCATTTGATAATAAAAATATTACATCTAAGAATATCGCAATAAATATAAATAAATCAAATTATTTTTATTATTGATAGGAAGCCCAGCTCGGCAGTTCTCGCTTTGCGAATGCCTCTCTCTTCTCCCTGGTATCCAATTTCATTCTTATTAATTCACGCCTTACAACACTTTCCTTAATATCATGGCCACCATACTCTTCAGATCTAAGGAGTTTAGTAATTCTGCTTACTCCATACTCAGGATGCTCCCGCACAATCTTAACTATCGATTTAATCTGTTCATGCGTTGCATGTGTCAACTGTATCTCTTCTTCTTCAACCTTAGAAGCAACTTTCAATCCCTCAACACCATACTTTTCCCTCTTCTCCTTAAGCTCAAGGTACTCCTCGTAGGAAATCCCGGTCTTCTCAAGTGCATCTTCAAGTGATTCTCCTTCATCCATCATCTGGAAAAGCAGCAGTCTCTTGGAGTATTCTATCTCTGCAAGACTCATTTCAAGCTTAATTACTACAAAGGTTATATCATCACTCTGAGGATAACCCTTTGTAAATGTGGTTATCTCATCATTCAACTTTTGTTTGAAATCTGATGCAGGTAAATGATGATACTTTTTAATAAATTCAACCAGCCTTTTTTCTCCAAACTGCTCACGCATGTCGTTCATAGCTTCTGTAATTCCATCAGTATAAAGAAAGAGAAGATCTCCTTTTTTCAATTTTAATTTTTCACTGGTTATTCTCTTTTTAAATTCTTCAGGATCACCAAGATCGATACCTACGGCAATTCCTGAAGGATTAAGAAAACTAATAGATTTGGTTTCATCTCTGTAAAGTATCATTGGGTTATGACCTGCGCTGGCATAGTTAACCATCCTCTTTTTAGCATCGAGTATTACATAGAACATGGTTACATACATGCCCTTTTTAATATCGCCAACAGCGACCTTGTGTACCTTATAAAGAACATCTGATGCTCTCTTATTGCCTCTAGCCTCCAGCCTCATTGAGGTTCTGATCATGGTCATAACCATAGAACTACCAATACCTTTACCTGACACATCCGCTACAACTATACCAATGGAGCTTTTATCCACTTCAAAAAAATCATAGTAATCACCGCCCACCTCCAAGGCTGCCCTGTAAGCAGCGTCTATTTCAAAACCTTCAAGTTCCGGAACTTCTTTTGGCAAAAGAGCATTCTGTATTTCCTGGGCAAGCTGTAATTCTCTCCTCAATCTTGTCTGGTCGGTCAATTGCCCCTGAGTAATACGAAGGTTTCTCATAATTTCATTAAAAGCCTCTCCTATTCTTGAAACCTCTGGATTTTTGGTGTTCAGTCTTAACTCTCTTACCTGTCCTGATACACTTATTCTCGATATTTCATCAGCTAATTTTCTAAACGGTACAATAAAAGTTGAACCGAGCGCAAATATACCTATAATGGTAGTACTCCAGAAAAACAATGCCACAAATACAATGCTCATTCGTTGATTTACGAGATTTGTCACCTCAGCAAACTTTTCATCGGGTACCCCTAAATGAACCTCTCCCAGTTTTGTATTGTTTATAGTTATGGGGGCAGAAAAATCATTGTACAGCTTTCCACCATTTCCCCTATAGACAAAAAGTTTTGCCTTATCTTGTGGCATTAAAGGTCGTACTCCAGGTGGTCTCGTGTATTTTTTAAACAAGTTTCTCACAACTGTATGACCTAGAACCTCATCATTAGAATCCACGATTATCACATAGCCAACTGCAGGTTCGCTATTTTTCACAGATACAGCCAGGTTTTCCAGATCCAGATCATTTCCTGCTAATAGAAGATCTGTGGAGGCATTCGCAAGCTGTGTAGCAATGGAGTTGTATCTATCGTAGAATTTTTTCCTTATGGTTTTAACTTGATATTTAGAACCAACAACGTAGGCAGTTACTATAAGCAGGGTAACAAAACCAACAGCATAGACAGCAAAACGCATTCTGATTGAAAATCTATTTTTAATATCCTGAATAAATCCCTCAGACTTGGTGGGTTCAATAAAGACCCTCATGGTGAGGATATTGGTTCCGTCCACCCTTTTGTATTCAACCTCATCTATTAACTTCTTGATAAGCCATATTCCAAGTCCACCTTTTCTTCTCGTTTCAACATATTTATACAGATCTGGTTCTATAACTGAGTTCCAATCAAACTCTATACCCTGATCCTTAATGAGGATTTCACAAGAATCCTCTCTCTTTACCATTTCAATTTGGAAATTTCCCTTCTTCCCCACATATGCATGCCTTATAATATTTGAGACAGCTTCATCAACGGCAAGTTTCACTTCGCTTATCTGCTTAGGGGTTAACCCCATTTTGCTTCCGTACTTTACCACAAAGTTTCTTACTTTTACGAGGTACTTGCTCTCTGCAGGGAATGATACCTTTTTTAGTTTGTTAACCTTCATCTTTTTTTACACTTTTTTATTTTGCTTATATTGGTCTATTCTTAAAATTATATGGTTAAAGCTTTACTCTCAAAGAATAGGCAAGTAGACTTTAGGTAATGATAAAAACCTTACTTTGCCTATTCGTTTTATACCTATAAAAATTTAGGATTAAGTATCCATAGATATTTTGTAATTTTAATTAAACACAAAATTTCTGGTACAAAAGAGAAAGATATAGCTTCGCTAGACCATGATTTTTATGAATAAAACCTTATGTCTAATTTTAACTTTTTGATTTTAGTAAATACTTAATCGTTCTAATTTAACTATACATTATATATTCAATTCAGTCAACATCCTAAAATATCTGTAAAGCCTTGTACCTGATATAGGAACCTGAGTTTATACCTCTCTTCTAAACCTATTTTAAAACTTGTCATATGCTTTATTATCGTCAGATTTATAAACCTAATTGATTTTTGCGCTGTTGAAATTTTAAACAATTATTAAGATTATATTCGTTATAAAAGGATAGGTAAACCTAGTTCTTTATTACAGTTTGAAGATTCCTACTCTTCGACCGGAATGATACTCCCGCAAAACCGTCATCTCTGTGAAAGCAGTGATCTTTAAAATAGAACAATCTCTGCAAGATTCCCAATCAAGTCGGGAATGACGTTTGTGGGGTGCTGTCATTCCACACTTTTTGTTCCATTTCCACACTTCTTGTGCCATTCTCATACTTCTTTTGTCATTCCCACGTAAGCGGGAATCTTCATCCATTGGTAAGTAATAATCATTGCAAGATTCTGGTTCTATGGTAGGAATAACAATCGCATAAATCAATAGGGAATCTTACTTATCATTACAAACAAAAGTTTCTTTACCTATTTATTGATAGATTTTAGGATATTTAAGTTTACCCTCGCTAGCTCATTATCTTGCTCTATATTTATCGCTTTTACCAGTGAGTTATAAGCTTCATTGTCCCTACCTAGCTCGTATGTTGCAATTCCTTTAATAACAAAGGAGTATAATCTTTCTCTATCGGGTATTTTAATCTCTCCCTCAATTAATCTATCAATCAACTCGCTCGACTCCTTGTAGCGCTTTTCCTCCAGATATAACCTTGCAAGATTATAGTAAGCTTCATACCTGTACGGGAAATCTTTCATTAGAGTTTTATAGATATTTTCAGCTATATCTATTTCTGTATTCTCTGCTTTTAAAATAAGAGCCTCATAGTAAATACCAAGATCCTTACATCTTTCCAAAATTATATCTAACTTTTCGAGAGCACGCTCTTTTTGTCCATTTTGTGTAAATATTTTCGAGATTCCCAGAAGAGATCTATAATTATCAGGGTAGAGATTATGTATTTTATAAAGTATCATCAGGGCATTGTTGTCATATCCGTATTTATAATAAATCGATGCTAATTTGAATAACTTTGATCTTTCATTATCAGCCATATTTGAGGCCTCTAACATCAAATCCAATGCTTTATCATTTTCTTCTTTCTGGAAGTATGTCTTTGCACAGGCTACCTTAATTGCAAAATTACTCTTAATATCTTTATCATCAATGCTACTGCAAATTGAAACAGCTTTACCAGGCATCCCCAACTCCTGATACATTGATATCAGGCGACAATAAATCGCAGTTTTTTCCTTAATACCTTTTGCCACTTTAAGAGCCTTTCCATAGTAGAGCTCGGAACTTTTAAAATCACCCTTTTGTAAACTAACCTCCCCTAAAAGGATATATGCATCAGTATTATTTCCATCCAATGGTAATAAAAGATCTAACGCCTTTTTATACCTTCCTGATTTAAATAGGATGTAGCTTAGTGCAATTTTCTCATCATCCGATAAAGTTTTACCAATATCCATATCAAAGATAAGCTTTGAGGCACCTACAAAATCCCCGGACTTTGCCATTATTATCAAAGAATTGTATAGAATGTCATCATTTTGATTGAAAATCTTGAAAGCCTGATAATAGTAAAAAGAGGATTTTTTCGGAGATGTTTTAGTATAGATATTTCCCAGTTCATAGTAGGAAAGGCCTTTAATAACCTTCTCTGTGTCTTTTCTCGTTACCAATGTTAAAAAAAGAGTTTCCGCCGAATTCACATCACCAAGCATTAAATATGTTGCAGCTTTGTTATACAAAAAAACAGGATTATCCTGATATTTATCATAAACTTTAATGGCAGAATTATAATCCCTTTTAAGATAGTAAAGATTTCCAAGCAAGAGGTTTGCTTCAACAAATTGTACATCGTATTTTAAAGCCGCCTTTGCATCCCTTATAGCCTTATTTATATTTCCCCTTTTTTGTTCAACAACAGCCGAATTGTAGTACGCAAACTTTGCCGTTATCTTATTTTTCCAGGCTTCATGGTAGTATTCAATGGCTTTTTCAAATTGATTTCTTTTTACCATTATGTTGCCCAGATATATAGCTGCTATGGATGCATCGTTTTCATTTTTACTTTCCTGTGCAACACTGTTAAAGATCATCTCAGCTCTGAGGTAATTTCCCAATCTATACTGATTGATAGCCTCATTTAAATTTTGTGTTCTATATGACTTAGCGGTTTGATAACCACCTCTGGAGCTTACCTTCATATAGATGATTAAACTCAATATAAGAAGTAGCACTATAGAAGTTAATTGAAGTATCCATTTCTTCCCCTTTATGATTTTAACAATTTCACTAAAGAGGACCTGAATCCTACCTTTCCAGGTTTTTAATCTTTTCCTTACGGATTCCATCAAGTACTCCATTAACAAATCTGTAGGAATCATCTGTACCAAATATCTTTGCTAGTTCAACAGCTTCATTTATCACCACTGTGTCCGGTACATCATCCTGAAAATATATTGAATAGGTTGAAAAGCGCAGGATAGATCTATCAATATAGGAGAGCCTCTCAAGGTCCCAGTGTTCTAACTGGTTCCTGATTTTTTCATCTACAAATTCTAAATGTTCTATTGTGCCTTTTACAAGTTCCCTTGCAAAGGCAATAGTATCCTCATCATACTGCTTATCAAGCCAATCAAAACTCAATACTTCCTCAACAGGCCTATTGCAAATATCAATTTGATAAAGAGCTTGAAGCGCTATTATTCTGGCACTTCTCCTTGACCCCAATTTTTACTCCATTTCAATCAAGTATTGTATATAGCTATTTTTCTTTTTCTCAGCTATCCATTTATCGAAGATTTCTGCACCCTTCTTTTTTAAGAGATAGCTCTTTATCTGGTCATGAGCTTCTTCAAGAGATAGAACTCTTCTATCCCTTTTATCTTCAATTTTAAATATATAGTAGCCTTCAGGTAATCTTATTGGAGGTACAATATCCCCCTTATCCAATGAGAAAACCATTTCAGCATTGTCAGTTCCAATCCACACGGCAAGTTGCTGAATGCTGAACGATCCTAGATCACCGTGATTCTCGTTCTTTTTCGGGTCTTCTGAGTACTCTTCAATAAGCTTTTTAAAGTTAGATGTTTCCTTTGCCTCGTTATATATGGCAGTAACCTTATTCTTTAGAGTTAATTGATCCTTAAAAGAAAGATTCTCAGGCACTTTTATGAAAATTTCGGAAAGTTTTACTATGGGCGGAAGAAGAAAATACTTTTTATTTTTTGGATCATTGTAAAACTTTTTAATCTCATCCTCTGAAACCTTATATCCCCTTTCAGAAATCATCTGATTTATCAATCTATTCTTTAAAATATTTAATCTGTAATCCTCTTTCAATCCTTCAAGAGTTAATCCTTCCCTCTTTAACTCTTCACGAAACTTTAGATCAGTCAATCTATTTTCACTCTTAATTTTATTGATAATATCATCTATCTCTTCATCCATAACAACGATACCTCTCTGTTTTGCCTCTTCTTCAATTAGCAATTTCTCAATAAGTAATTCCATTACCTGTTTTTTACTTGGTGGCTTTTTCCCGAGCGCAAGGTTCTTATTCAAAGCATTCTGGTATGCCACATTAAACTCGTGAATGGTAATAATTGAATCATTCACCTTGCATGCAATTCCGTTTATTACTTCAGCATTTATACCAATAGATGTAAAAAGCATCAAAATAACTAATATCCAGATTTTATTGTTCAGCTTCATCAATCCTCCTAAACTGTCTGATTCTCCAAAATTACCTTAAATTAGATTATAC
>Ga0190359_1002387_pt1 | contig 11211 bp, 9 predicted proteins | sample 48721823_MG_FD_161269 | JGI IMG/M metagenome (GOLD analysis project Ga0190359, IMG submission 161269) | Hydrothermal vent microbial mat bacterial communities from Southern Trench, Guaymas Basin, Mexico - 4872-18-2-3_MG | ecosystem: Environmental > Aquatic > Marine > Hydrothermal vents > Microbial...
CGAGTACTCCGGTCCCGCGGGTGCACTGATGAAGGTCCCCGATGCCGTGGAAGTGATCGGTTGTGCGGACAACGACAAGCGCTCCAGCTGAGGGGAGAAAAACCATGAGCTTCATGAATACCTTGATCAAGGGCCATGACGGGGGACTCAGACACGAGGGCCTCACCCCGGTACAAAAGGTAACCCTGAGAACAGTCGTCGTCGGCCTGCTCTTTTACGGGCTGACCGCCATCGAGGGCATGATGATGCGGGGCCAGCAGGTCAAGCCCTTCCTGGAGGCGGATCACTTCTTCGCCGTCATGACCGTGCATCCCGTCATCGGCATCTTCGGCTCCACCTATCTCATCGTCTTCGGGGCCTTCGCCTTCCTGGTGCCCTACCTGATGAAGAAGCCCCTCTACAGCATCCGCATCGCCAACATCACCTGGGTGCTGATCGCCGGCGGGGCCCTGCTCTCCTGGCTGGCCGGTTTCCTGTTTTCCTACGCCCCGCTCTACACCCTGTACTGGCCGCTGCCGGTGGACTTCAAGCAGTTCGCCCCCCTGGCCGCCCTGGTCTTCGTGCTGGGCATCGCCTTGATCATGATCGGCACCGTGCTGTTCATCTTCAACATCTTCGCCACCGTCTTCTACACCGAACCCGGCCGGGAAAAGCGCCCCGTCAAGCCCCTGCTCATGTCCGCCCTGGGCATCGACGGCATGCTCAACCTCATCCGCAAGGTGCGCCGCCGGCCGCCCTACGCCAAGGAACCGGCCGTCTCCCTGCCGGTGGCGGCCATTTTCCGCGGTTCCATCGATACCCTCTTCGATGCCTTCGTGATCCTGTCCGTCGGTGTCATTCTCCTGGTCTACATCTTCGCCCAGTTGTCCGGCATTACCCTGGATGTCACCTCCATCGACGCCCTGCTCTACAAGAACTGGTTCTGGTGGGGGCTGGATCTCATCGCCGATGGCCTGGTGCTCATCTACGTGGCCGGCACCTGGTACCTGCTGGCCACCCTCATCACCGGCAAGCGCCTGTACATGGAGAACGTGGCCCGGGCGGCACTGCTGATCGAGCTGATCGTCTCCTGGGGAGTGTGGTCGCACCACCTGCTCTCCGACCAGGCGCAGCCCACCCTCATGAAACTCGCCTCCGGGGAGATGATCACCGCCTTCGAGCTGGTAACCCAGGGCATCGCCCTGTTCGTAACCCTGGTGACCCTGTGGAGTGCCCGCCCCCTGAAGATGACCAACGAGTTGAAATTCCTGCTGGGGGGCATGCTGGGGTTCGCCCTGGCGGTGCCGGCGGGCATCCTGCAGGCCGACCTGGGCCTGAACCGGGTGCTGCACAACACCCAGTGGATCATCGGTCCCCACGTGCACGTGGCCATCCTGGTGGGCCTGACCATGACCCTGCTGTCGGCCGTGTACTTCCTGCTGCCCATCCTGACCAACGGCGCCAAGCTGTGGAGCCAGAAACTGGCCACCTTCCACTTCTGGGCGCACCTGCTGGGTGGCATCGGCATGGGAGCCTTCATGGGCATGGCCGGCCTCGACGGCATGCTGCGTCGTTCCTTCTACGTCAACGGCGAGTTCCAGGTATACATGATCCTGGCGGGCATCTGCGGGACGCTGCTGCTGCTGGCCTGGGCGGCCTTCATCTTCAACATCATCATGACCGTGGGCCTGAAGGGACTCATCGGCATCTTCCTGCCGGCCCGGCTGAAGACCCGGGACACCCTTCCCGAATCCGCTCCCGCCAGCGCCTGAGATGACCGACGCTCCCACCCCGGCACCGGCCAGGGGCTTGACCCACCTGGGCCTGGCCGCCCGGCGCATAACCACCGACGGGCTCTACACCCCCCTGCTGGAGCGCATCGAGGCAGACTCGGGCGACCCTGAACCGAGCCAGGAGAAGATCGTCGAGTTGCTCCGCGGCAACGATACCTACCTCGAGGACTACCGGCGCCTGAACCGCGAGCACGGCATCTCCAACATCGACGTCGCGGAGATCTCCCTGCCGGCGGACGCCGATGCCCGGCGGCGGCGGCTGGCCGACGACCTCAACCGCCAGCTGGCACGGCTGCGCCCGCTGGAACGCTTCGCGGCACCGGCCAGCATCCCGGTCTATGGCCTGTGGGTCGGTTCCGCCGTGGTGCTGGTGGTCTTCGCCGCCCACAACGTCTTTGCCCTGTTCACCAGCGGCTACCGTGACTACCCCCTGCTGGTGTACGGCAGCTACCTGCTGCTGACCGTGGCCGGGGCGGTGCTCACCGTGCGGCTGGCGGGCGGGCACAATCGCCGCCATGCCCATTACCGGCAACTGCATGCCGCGGTGGCGACCTTGCTCGAGCAGGCCCTCGCCGGCGGCTTGCTCGACAGCGCCGAGATTTTCGGGGACAAGCCGGTGGCGGAGGAGGGGGATGCCGGCAGCGGCCAGCGGGGAACGGCACCATGAGACTGTACAAGACATCGGAGTACGCCATCCGGGCCTTGACCTACATGTCCCTGCAAGACTCGCTGGTCTCGGTGCGCCGCCTGCACGAGGAGCTGGGCATTCCCCGGAAGTACCTGGCCATGTTGCTGCACAAGCTGGCCCGGGCCGGCCTGGTGGAGTCCATACAGGGGGTAAGGGGGGGCTACCGGATAGCCTTGCCCCGGGAGCGCATCACCCTGGCCGACATCATCGAGGTGGTGGAAGGATTGGAAAACTACCAGCGCTGCATTCTCGGCTATCCCCAGTGTTCGGACGAGCACCCCTGCCCGCTGCACCGCTTCTGGAAAAGACACCGGGATGAACTGTGGAAGCTGATCCACGAGGTCACCCTGGCCGACCTGGCCGCCGGCGGGTGAGCATCACAGGTATTCCGGCAGTGCGGGGAAGGGAACGAACTCCACTTCCAGCTCCCCGAAGTTTGCCTGCCAGGGCGCCAGGGGGTCGAGACAGACCACCAGGTTTCTTCCCCCGGGATGTCTCCTGCGAAAGGAGCGCAGAGCGGAGGGATCGAAGTGGCCGTGGTGGTGCTTGCACTCGATAGCCAGCAATTGCTCGCCCCGATCTTTTCTGAGAATGAAATCAACCTCGTGTTTCTGCTTGTCGCGCCAGTAGAAAATGCATTCACGCGGCCAGCGAGCCTGCAACTCCGCGAGTACCAGATGTTCCAGCAGCAATCCCCGGTCCTCGTTGCGCAGCTTGTCGATGTTGCGGAAGTAACAGACAAAGCCGGTATCGAAGGCATACACCTTGGGCTGGCTCTTGACCTCGGCTGCTGCTCCACCGGCGAAGGGGCGTAGCACGGTAACCAGCAAGGTCACCTGCAGCGCCTCCAGGTAGTTCATCACCGTCTGCCGCGAAATCTCACAGGCGGAGGCCAGCGGCTGAGCCCGGAACAGGCTGCCGCTCTGGATGAAGAGAAGTTCCAGCAATTTGATGAACGAGGCCTTGCGCTCGATGTTGAAGAGTTCCTGTAAATCCCTGGCCCAGTAGGAATCGATCCATTCCCGGTAGGCCTCGTCATCGATGCCATCGGCCAGCAGTAGTGGGGGCAGACCACCCCGGAGCATACGCACATCAAGATCGTCCACGGAAAAACTGTCCAGGTCGGGAAGGATCGAGGGTAGTAGCCACAGGGTATGCTTGCGCCCGGCCAGGGTATCACGAAACTTGCGCCGGGCAGCCAGCGTGGAGGAACCGGTGGCCAGCACCCTGGTGTCGGGAAAGTGATCAGCCGCGATCTTGAGCACCTGGGAGGGATTGACCAGTCGGTGGATCTCGTCCAGCACCACCAGCTTGCCCCGGTGCCGGGCGAAAAACACTTCTGCATCATCGAGCAGCCGCCTGACTCGGGGAAGTTCACAATCGAAGTACTCGGCGTCGTCGAGCATCCGGCACAGCACCGTCTTGCCGGTTCGTCTCACTCCCGCCAGCCAGAGAATGTTACGGGAGGCCAGCCTTCGCCGAATCTGCTTTCTCCAGAAGGGCCTGTCGAACATGAAATGATTTTAGCATCTAGTCATACCATTCGCAAAGATCATTGCATTGCATTCTATCATGCTGATTTACATGCACTTTATTGACATCTCGGGGGGGGTGTAAAAAGTTAACAAGTTAAGACCGTCCCCCTTTTTCCAGCACCATCTCGATGGCACCCTTGGGACAGTAGTGGGCGCACAGGCCGCAGCCCTTGCAGTAGTCGAGATCGATGAGGATACGGCCACTGCTCCCGTCGCGGGTGATGCACAGGTCGGGGCAGAGCAGCTGGCACACGTCGCACCAGGTGCACTCGATCGTCTCCAGGCACTGGCCGGCCAGGCGGGACGCCTGCTCCAGCATGGGCAGCCGCAGGCAGGGTGCGAAGTCACCGGCCCGCTCTGCGGCGGGACGCCACTGCGAGAACTCGACCTGGTCCGGCAGCCGGCACAGCTTGTCGCTCATGACGTCCTCCCCCGCCACCAGTCGAGCAGCGCCGCCGCCGCGCGCTTGCCCGAGGCCGCCGCGCGCAGCACGTCGCGCACCCCCTGGGTAACCTCGCCGGCGCAGAACACCCCGGGACGGGTGGTCATCAGGTTGCCGGCGGTCTTGATGAGACCCCCGGGCCCCGGCTCCAGCACCCCGGCGAAGGGAACATCGGGCACCCGGCTGGCGGCGGCGACGAAGTGCCGGGCGGGAATCTCGCCGGCCGTCCCCGCCATCTTCACCGCCCGCAGGCTGTCCTCGCCGAGCAGCTCCAGCGGGCGGGTACCACAGACGATCTCCACCCCCTCCTGCTCCGCCAGCACCACCGTGTCGGGCTCGGCGGCGCTGCGCGCCTTGAGCCCCAGGTGCAGCTGCACCGGCCGGCAACCGGCACGCAGGGCCGTGCGGGCCGCCGCCGCCGCCATGTGCCCGGCCCCGAACACCACCGCCGGGCCGGCCAGCCGCTGCCGGCCGTCGCGCAGGCGCCGGGCGAACGACAGCGCGTCGCTGCACCCGTCGAGTTCCTCCCCGGGGATCCCCGGCATGCTGCCGCGGCCGGCTCCCAGGGCCAGCACCACCGCCTGGTGCCGGGCGCACAACTCGTCGAGGGCCGCATCCGAGTCAACCGCCCGGCCGCAGGTAAAGCTAATCCCCAGCTGCTCCAGTGCCCGGAGGTCATCGTCCAGCACCTCCTCGGGCAGGTCGAACAGCGGCACCGCCTGGCGCAGCAATCCCCCCGGTCGCTGCTGCCGCTCCAGCACCGTCACCCGGCAGCCGGCCCGGCGCAGGAAAAATGCCGCCGCCAGCCCCGCCGGCCCCGAGCCCACCACCGCCACCGAGCAATCCAGCTCTCCGGCCGGTGGCGGCAGTATGCGCCGGCCGTGGGCCACCGCCGCCGCCTTGAGCAGGCGGATGGGCGGGGGGTTGGCCAGCTTGCCGCGGGCACAGGCCCGCTGGCAGGGATGGCTGCACAGGTGACCCGTCACCCCCGGCAGGGGGTTGTCACGGCAGATTATCTCCAGCGCCTTATCGGCGTCTCCCCGCGCCAGGGCCGCCAGGTAGCCGGACACGTCCTGGCCCAGCGGGCAGGCCGCCTGGCAGGGCGGTCGCTCGGCCGGCGCCGCCGGCAGGCCCCGGAGGCGAATCATGCGGCCGCGCAGGCTGTCTGCTTCCTCGGCCTGCTCGGGAAACACCCGGGCCGGGCACTGCCGCTGGCAGGCACGGCAGGCCAGGCACAGCGAATCGTTCCAAACCGGTCGGTGGGTACGTACCACGGCCATCAGCTTGCTCCCGGCAGGCGGCCCAGCTGTCGGCCCAGCTCGAGAGCCCGCAGGTTCAACTCCTGGAAGCGCCGGCGCACCACCCGGCCGATGGCTTCCCGCACCGCCTCCAGGCTCACCACCCCGGTGGCCTCGAGCACCGCTCCCAGCATGACGAAGTTGGCAGCCAGGCGGTTTTCCAACCGCTCCACGGCCGTGGCCGTGGCCGCCACCGGCACCTGCTCGGCCGCCAGCCGGCGGGTGGAGTTCACGAAGAAGTCGTCGTAGAACAACCGGGCTTCCCGCCCGAGCCCGGGTGCGTAGTGGTCGTAGGCCTCCTGGGCCAGCACCACCAGCAGGTCGGGGTCGATGACGTGGGGAAAATCGATCATCCCCTCGGAGATGATCACGTCGGCATGGGTGGCACCGCCGCGGGCCTGGGAACCGTAGGACTGGGAGGCGGCCACCTCGAGCCCCTGCCCGGCGGCGGCATCGGCCAGCACCGCGCCCATGGTGACCAGCCCCTGGCCGCCGATCCCGGCAAAGCGCACCTCGACCGGCCAGCGGCTCATGGCTCTCCTCCGAACTCGCCGGTGGTGAAATGCACCCGCCAGCCGTCCTCCGCCCGGGCGCCCTGGCTGGAACAACCGCGGTCGAGCAGCTCGTAGAGGGCAGCGATGTCGTCGATGCGGTTGCGACGTCCGAACTGGGTGGGACAGGGCGACAGCGCTTCGATGAAGGCGAACCCCGGGTGACGCACCGCCCGCTTGATGGAATCGGTCAGGGGCCGGGGCCGGGTCACCGGCCAGCGGGCGGCGAAGCCGGCACCGGCGGCCCGCACCAGGGCGCACAGGTCGAAGGGGCGTTCGGGGTTGCCGGCCGGGGTGGTGGCCGTGCGGGCCCCGTGCGGGGTGGTGGAAGCCATCTGGCCGCCGGTCATGCCGTAGATCTGGTTGTTGGCACAGATGACGGTGAGGTCTACGTCGCGGCGGGCGGCGTGCACCAGGTGGTTGCCGCCTATGGAGGAGAGGTCGCCGTCTCCGCTTACCACGATCACCGTGAACTCCGGCCGGGCCAGCTTCACCCCGGTGGCGTAGGCCACCGCCCGGCCGTGGATGGTGTGCAGGGTGTCGGCGTCGATGTTGGGGCTGGGAATCCAGGCGGCGCAGCCGATGCCCGACACCAGCACCAGGCGCCGGCGATCCACTGCGAGTTCCTCGAGCGCCCGTACCAGCGAACCCAGGAGAATGCCGTGCCCACAGCCGGGACAGAAGGCGGTGTGCTCGCCGCGCAGCCAGTGTGCCAGGGCCCGGCTCATGGCAGCATCTCCCGCAGGCGTTCGGCGACGGTGTCGGGCTCGATGACCGTGCCGCTGACCTGGTTGAGTTCCTCCACCGGGCAGGACAGGTGCTGGCGCAGGTAGAAGGCCAGCTGGCCGAGGTTCATGGCCGGGGCCAGCACCGCCCGCACCCGCCGGCCCAGTTGCCGCAGCCGGGCGGCCGGGGCCGGCCAGATGGTCTGCAGGCGCAGCAGGCCCACCGGCAGGTTCTCCCGGCGCAGCCGTTTCACGGCCGCCAGGGCGGCCCGGGCGGTGAAGCCGTAGGCCACCACCGCCACCTCGGCATCGTCGCAGAAGAACTCCTCGAACCCGGCGATTTCGTCGGCGTGGTCGAGCACCTTGCGGTTGATACGCTCCACCAGCTGCCGGTGCACCCGGGGGTGATCCACCCGCCGGAAGCCCCACTCGTCGTGGGTGGAGCCGGTGACCAGCAGGTTGGCCCCGTCGCCGAAGGCGGGCATGGGCGGCACCCCGTCGGCGGCGTCGCTGCCGAAGGGCGGCCGGCCGGGGGAACGATCCCGTTCGACGAGCTGGAAGTCGTCGTGCAGGCGCACTGTCTCGCGCAGGTGGCCGGTGGCCTCCTCGGCCAGCAGCACGGCCGGCACCCGGAAGCGCTCACTGAGGTTGAAGGCCTGGATGGTGAGATCGTACATCTCCTGCACCGACCAGGGGCTCAGGGCCACCGGGCAGTAGTCTCCGTGAGAGCCGAAGCGCACCTGCAGGATGTCTCCCGAGCCCACCTTGGTGGCCTGGCCGGTGCAGGGGCCGGCCCGCTGGATGTCGACTATCAGGCAGGGAGTCTCGGTCATGGCGGCGTAGCCCAGCCCCTCCATCATCAGGCTCAGTCCCGGGCCGCTGGTGGCGGTCATGGCCTTGACGCCGGTCCAGGAGGCCCCCACGATGGCGGCGATCGAACCCAGCTCGTCTTCCATCTGCACGAAGGCCCCGCCGGCGTCGGGCAGGCGCCGGGCCAGCTCTTCCATGATCTCCGACGAGGGGGTGATGGGATAGCCGGCGTAGAAGCGGCAGCCGGCCCGCAGCGCGCCCTCGGCACAGGCCTGGTTGCCCATCATCACCTTGCGTTCAGCAGCACTCAAGCGCACCTCCGACCCCTCCACCGCGCCGGGGGAATCTATCAACTCGTCGGTAAAAATCAACCGGGGATTTCACCTTCACAGTAATTCCGCGCCGGCCGCGCAGGCAGGAGATGCGTGGTTGGCGGCTCGGGGCCGCACTCTCGTGCTCACTTCGCTCCGCGCGGGAGCACACCCCCTCGCCGCCCACATCATGGGTAGCGTTGGGGGGGAAAAGCAGGCCGGTATTTTTCGGGCACCTCCCCTGGCAGCCATGCTATGGTAGCAACCGGTAACGGTTTACCTTCATCGCGGAGGCAAGATGAGAAAGTGGCTGGTGGTCCTGGTGCTGCTGGTGGTGACCGGAGCCGTGCTGCTGGTCTCCCGGTCCGGCCGCGAGCAGGCGGCTGAACACACTGCCGCGGTCCACCCGCCGGAGCACGGGACCGCGGCCCCGGCCGCCCCGGCCGCCGGCGCTGCGGCCCCCCGGGCCCGGCCCGCGCGGGTGTCCCTGCGCCGGCAGGATGGCGACATCGTGGCCGACGACGAACCCTCCGGACCGTTGCTGCTTGAGGGCCAAGTGCTCGACCAGGGCGAGTTGCCTGTGGCCGGGGCCACGGTGACCATCGATACCCGCCCCCGTCGCACCACCCGCACGGGACAGGACGGCACCTTCCAGTTCGAGCATCTCATCGGCCGCCGTTACCGGCTCGGCGCCCGGCTCGACGACCAGGTGGCCGGCCCGGTGCTGCACCAGCTCACCGCCGATTCTCCACCGGTCATCCTGCATCTGCGCCGGGGATCCAGCGTGGAGGTGCACGTCAGCAACACGGCCAGCGGCCGTCCGCTGCCGGGAGCCATGGTGGAACTGCGCAGCAGCGAGAACCTTTCAGCGGTCACCAACCCGGCGGGCACGGCCACCTTCACCGGGGTGGCCAGTGGCATCGCCTCCGTGCATGCCCAGGCCCCAGGGTTTGCCCCCGCCCGGCAGCTGGTCATGGTTCCCGTCACCCCCGGCCCCCAGCCGGTGCAGGTTCGCCTGGCGCTCAGCGGCGGTGCCGCTGTGAACGGCATCGTCGTCGACGACACCGGCCGTCCCGTGGCCGGGGCCCGGGTGCTGGCGGTGGACATCGATCGTCTCATCGACCTGCAGGATGCCCGGCGCGACGGGGCGCTGAGCGACGAACAGGGTCGCTTCAGCATCGCCGCGCTGCCGTCCGGCTCCTATCGCCTGCAGGCAACTCACCCGGACCATCCCCCGGCCACGGCCGGGCCGGTAGACTGCGACGGCCGGCACCCGGTAAGCCAGGTGCGCATCGTCATGAATGCGGGTGGCAGCATAGCCGGCCGGGTGGTGGACGCCGGCGGCGCCCCGGTGCCCTGGGCCACGGTGCGCGTGGGCAGCCAGGATTCCTCTTCGCCCCGGGCCCGCCGGCGTGTTCGCCGGGGAGGGCGACTGCGGCGCCGGCAGGGCACCGCCGACGAAAACGGCGAGTTCTCCATCAAGGGACTGCCCAGGGACCGGCTGCTGGTGGTGGCCCGCGGCCCCGACGCCTCCAGCACCACCCGCCGGGTGGACCTGAGCGGCACTCCCCGGGTCGACGACCTGGTGCTGCGCCTGGATGTCACCGGCACCATCTCCGGGCAGGTGGTAACCTCGGCCGGGGAGCCGGTGGCCGAGGTGCAGGTGATTGCCCGGCCCGACTTCTGGAAGGAGGGCTTCCGCCGCGATGCCCGCCTGCGCGGCCGCAGCCAAACCATGACCGACGGCGGTGGCAACTTCGAGTTGCGGGGTCTCACCAAGGGCAGCTACCGGTTGCAGGCCTCACGCTCGGGTTCCACCTTCCGCCGCCTCGGCACAGGCGGGGTGGAGGCCCGCACCGGGGACAGGGATGTGCTCATCATCCTCGATCCCGAGGGTGGCATCAGCGGGCGGGTGGAGTTTACCGGCGGCGGGGTTCCCGACTCCTTCAACGTGGCCGTGGGCCTTCCCCCGGGGGTGAACTTTACCGGTACGGCCGGCCGGTTCGAACTGTCCCAGGTGCCGTCCGGCACACACCAGGTGTCGATCAATGGCCCCGGCTTCGCCGAGGCGGAGATCGCGGGAGTGGAGGTAAGACCCGGCCAGGTGACCGACCTGGGCGTGGTGCAACTGCAGCCGGGCCGTACTGTCAGCGGGCGAGTGCTGGAGCCGGACGGCACCCCGGTGACCGGGGCCACCGTGGTGGTGGCCCGCCAACTCGTCGGCGACGGCAAGAGCCTGACTCTGGATCTGGGCTCCGGGGCCGATCAGCGCATGGGCATGCACCGCACCAGCAGCGACGAGAACGGCACCTATCGCCTGGGCGGCATTGGCAACGAGGAGCAGGTGGTGGTGGCCGAGGACGCCGAGCGCGGGCGATCACTGCCGGTCGAGTTGCCGGCCGGGCCGTCCGACGCCGTGGTCGACCTGATACTGCAGGGATTCGGCAGGGTCAGCGGCCGGGTCACCGTGGGCGGGCAACCGGCCGGGGAAATAGTGGTCAGTGCCGTGGCAGTGGGTAACGCCGGCCAGGTGGTGCTGGTGCACGCCGGCGAGGACGGCAGCTACCGCTTCGAGAAACTCCCTGCCGGCGAACAGCGCATCAGTGCCACCCGGCGTATTCGCGGCCTGGGTGGCCGGGCGGAAAGCCGCCTGGTGACGGTACGGGCCGGAGAAGAGACCAAGCTGGACATAGACATTCCCCGGGGACAGGTGGAACTTACCGTCAACGTGTCCGGCCAGGATGGGGCCGAGATCAGGCTGGCCCAGGTGCTGCTGCTGCCGGGCACGGTGCAGGCGAGCAAGGTCGCCGAACTCAACAAGCTGGCCACCTCCTCGGGGGGAGGACTGCAGTCGGCCTTCTGGAACCCGCAGCAGCCGGCCCGGTTCAAGGAAGTGCTGGACGGCCAGTACAGCGTGTGCGTGGTGCCGTTGGACGGCGATCTCAGCGACCCAGCCTTTCTCATGAAGCTGCGTAAGTACCGGCTGCAGCTCGACGTGCACTGCCGGCCGCTGGTGGTGGAACCGGCCCCGGCCCAGCAGGGCTTCACCGTCGTGGTGCCGCCCATGAGCCCGTTTCCG
>Ga0190359_1002388_pt1 | contig 11210 bp, 8 predicted proteins | sample 48721823_MG_FD_161269 | JGI IMG/M metagenome (GOLD analysis project Ga0190359, IMG submission 161269) | Hydrothermal vent microbial mat bacterial communities from Southern Trench, Guaymas Basin, Mexico - 4872-18-2-3_MG | ecosystem: Environmental > Aquatic > Marine > Hydrothermal vents > Microbial...
ATGAGTTTTAAATGGTCTCCAAACCAAGATTAATTTTGGCAATAACATCAGGACAGATAAAAGAGCGATAAACATGGCCAGTCCAGTAAACACGCCAAAATAGATAGTCGGAATGAAATTGGATAATACCAGTATGGAAAAGCCAAATATAATTGTTACAGAGGTGTTAATAATAGCCTTACCCACATTTCTATGACACAGATTTAGCGTTTCAATATAGTCACCATTTTTGCCAAACTCTTCCCTAAATCTATATATATAGTGAATGGTGTCATCGATCGCTATCCCCATTGTGATAGAGGCAATTGTTATGGTCATCATATCCAGGGGGATACCCAGCAAGCCCATGATTCCGAGAACTATGCTTATTGCAAGAAAATTGGGAATAATGCCGATTATGGCTAGAGTGATGGACCTGAACAAAATGAGTAACATGATTGCTATGCCTAACAACACAATGCCCAATGATAAGATTTGAGACCTAAACAGGCTTTGTAACATATTGTTGTACATAACGAGCATTCCGGCGACCGTTGCTCTGATCCCTGAAGGCCCAAGTCTACTATTGAGATCACTCCTGATTTTATCCAGAAGTGCTTTTCGTCTGATACCCTTCTTAGAGTCTAAGATCCTAACAGAGATCCGGGCTTCATTATTGTCAATGGAGAAATACGGATCCACCACCTCAGATCGGATTCGATCAGGAATCTTTTTGCTCAAAACCCCCAGTTCAATGCCATCAAATTCTTTCCCTTTATTGAGCCGCTCGCCAACCCTGATAATAGACGCCAGGGAGAGAACCTTTCCGATCTCTGGCAAGCCGTCTAAATAATCATGCGCTTCCTTTATTTTCTCCACCTTAAAGGGCGTGAGCCAGTAATCTCTTGAATCAGACTCTCCGGTCCAGTCATCGGCCTCAACAGAGGTATCATCTACTATGCGATTGCCCTGTTGCTCGCCAAAGTTGAGCATAACGTCGAGCGGAAATGTGCCCCCAAGCCTGTCATCTATTAATTTCATCCCCTGGTATATTTCGGTTTTCTTGCTGAAATAATTTATGAACCCATTTTCTACATTCAGCCTGCTAATGCCTATAACGCTTATAACGGCGAGCACGATTGATACAACGATTACCTTGCCGCCATGAAATGTTGCAATCGATGCGATTCTCGAGGTGATAGCGGATTGACTTTTATCAGTAATTGGGGGACTGGATTTTTTAAGTAACAGTAAAATAGAAGGGAACAACAAAAATGAGGTGAGAAATGTTACACACAGACCTATGGCCATCATCCATCCAAAATCAATGACAGGTCGAATGTCGCTGAATACTAATGAGCTGAATGCCAGGATTGATGTTAAGGCGGCATAGAGGCACGGCCACACCATTTTTTTGACTGTGGTAGACACAATGTTAAACTGACTCTCCGAGGACATGTCTTTACAAAGCTGCCTGTAACGAACAGTTAGGTAAATAGCCATTGACATGGTAAGTATCAGCATCAAGGAGATAAAATTTGACGATATGACTGTAACTTTCCAGTTGAGAAAGCCAAGTATGCCAAGCATGACGAGAACCGCATAAAAACAGTTTAGTAATGGCAAGATTACCCATCGTATTTCACGGAATATAATAGCCAGGGTTATCACCATGAAGATGAAAACACCAAAGCCGAATACCACCAGATCACTTTTGATGAATGTAATCATGTCATCGGCTACCATTGACACTCCGCCTAAATGCACCGCAGCGTATTTATTATAGGGGCGTATAATAGATCGAATTTTTTCGATGTCCTGATGCCGCTGCCTATCATACCTGGCAGAGTAATCCTCGTAGGCAGCCATATATTCTTCTAATTGAGCATGCTCAGCCTGACTGAGTGTTGCAGAGCTTTTTTTTTCTAAAAGTTGATTCCTTTTTTTTGAGAGTTCTGAAAAATGGGTATCTTCTTTTAGGTAGATTATTAAGCCGGTGGTTTGACCGTCGGAGCTAAGAATTAAATCTTTATATATCGGGCTTTGCAGTATTTCTTTTTTTGCCTCCTGGATGTCAACACCGGGATCTTCCAGGCTCTTGACGGTCTCCTCTGTCATTTTTGAGAGCTCTACGCCGGGAGCGCCTAAAAGCGGAATATCAAGAAGTGTTACTACCGAATCAACTCTTTCTAATGACCTTAATTCTTTTCTTAATGCTTTTAAAATTTTTAATGATCCCTCAGAGAATAAATCTTCATAGGGAGTAAAGGTTACAACTAAGAAATCTTTGATATGGTACCGGGTAATACTTTCACGAAATATTTTTAAATCTTTATCATTTTCCAATAATAAAGAGTCTGAAGAGGCATCGAGTTTAAAGTCCTTTGCGTGATATGAAAAAAACGCAAGCGCTAATAAAAGCACGATCAGTACAACCTTGGGATGCCCTAAAACAATTCTGTTATAGAGTTTTGCAAAACCATTCATCATGTTTGATTGATTTTTTGATTTAATCCGCCGGAGGCGGACAAGTGTTTAATTCCCAGTCCCTTGGTGCGATTAAGGATGTTCTGATTGATACCCTGCTCCTATGCGGCGAGTTCATTGTGATTCAGGGAATTTATGAAAACATGCCAGAATACACCGTACTGTGCACGGGGATGACTGGCATCCTTTCAGTTCCCCTCCCTTGGTGGGAGGGGTTAGGGGAGGGGGAAACTGGGAAAGGATTTTCACCCCCACCTTTGTCCTCCCCCATCAAGGGGGAGGAGATTGTTTTTAAAGAAATTGGGAAGCCCCGCCCTGTGGGCGGGGTAATTCACTTTCTCATGTTAGATTAAAGAATTTGATGCTTGAGCCCCTAAAATGAAGGTTTTCATTTTTGGCCCTTTGATAGGAACCCGATTCTGGCGGGAAAAAGTATAGGATAAAGGCATTTGAGTGTCAACAGAAAAGGCGCAAAGAAACGGCATAAATGCCTCGAAAGCGTATCCCACACTAATTTGACAGGAAGTTTTCACAATCCGCCTGCGGGGGATGATTTGCGCTTGACACAAAACCATCAATTCCCTATCCTTCTTGCTACAAAAAAGAGATAGAAAGATGCTAAAAGGGACAGAAAATCAATTGAAACATCTACTATTTATTTTCCTTCTTCTCACCTTTTCTTTAGTTGGGTGCGCCCATGGAAACGATGTCATCCGTTCCTCCGCCCCGGGAGATATCTCATACCATCATAAACATGAAAATACCCTATTAGCATTAAACCAGACCACATCGAAACAGGGCGAGAATGAAGGGGATTCTTCCGATGATAGCATGGCTTTTTTCGGCGAAGATGCCAAAGAAGAGGTAGGGCACGTGGCAGACCCACTATCCCCCTGGAACCGGGCCATGTTCCATTTCAATGACAAGCTCTACTTCTGGCTCTTAAAACCCCTTTCAAGGGGATACAAGGCTGTGGTGCCCACGCCAGCCAGGCGTGGTGTAAAAAATTTCTTCCATAACATTACAATGCCCGTTCGAATGGTCAGCTGCCTTTTGCAGGGAAAGGGGCGCGCAGCGAGCGCAGAATTATCCAGGTTTCTGATAAACAGCACTGTGGGAGTCCTTGGATTTGGAAACCCTGCCACAAGGTGGCCTGAATTGGATCCCAGCGAGGAAGATTTAGGCCAGACCCTTGGAAGTTATGGGATCGGCAATGGATTTTACATTGTGTGGCCTATTCTGGGTCCGTCTACCATGCGTGACTCCATAGGGATGGTCGGAGACTGGCTCTTAGATCCTGTCTCATATGTGGAGCCCACGGAGGCCTATGCAGGAGTATGGGCCTTAGAGAATGTAAACGAGACTTCATTTAAGATAGGGGATTACGAATCTCTCAAGGAAGCTGCGATCGACCCTTACGTGGCGTTACGCAATGCCTATATCCAGCATCGTAAAAAGAAGGTGGAAGAATAGGGGATGGCGAGATATTCTATTTGGTGGTCATGGTATATACTCCATCCCAGTTAGCAGGTGGCGGATTTTTTTTGAGAGCAAAACATCGGTCAATATAGACTTGTGCGGCATAGAGATCGGGATCCATGGCCGTAATATTTTCAAAGATATGGATTGCGTTATCCCATTTTCTCCGTTTGTAAAATGTTATCCCCTGATTGAATTGATTAATAACCTCTTCCTGTATGCCAGGGAGATTTTTATCTCCCACAAGGCTGTATATCCTTACCGGCCGTTTTTTTCCCTTGACCCTGACTGAATCAAGCTCCATGCAGGTAAATTCGTTTTTTACCCTCTGAAAGGTAAATTCACTAATTATTATATTCGTCTTGTAGCTTTTATTTACACCTTCAAGCCTGGAGCCAAGATTAACTGAGTCACCCATGACGGTAAAATCAAACCTCTGGGCCGATCCCATATTACCAACCATCATGGGACCGGTGTTTATGCCAATACCAATGTCCATAGGGTGTTTGCCCTCAGCAATCCACTTTTGATTGAGATTTTTCAGCTCCTCTATCATTTCAAGGGCGGAATGACACGCCTTGATGGGATGATCAGGTAAATCAAGGGGCGCGCCGAATATGGCCATGATAGCGTCTCCCATATATTTATCCAGTGTGCCATCATATTTGAAGACGATGTCTGTCATAATCGTAAGATATTCATTTAATAGGTGTACCAACTCTTCGGGTGTTAGCCCTTCAGCAATAGTGGTAAACCCTCTGATATCTGAAAAGAGTACTGAAAGCTCTTTTCTGTCTCCACCCAGTTTTAATTTTTCGGGATGTTTTAACATCTCATTTACCACAGATGAGGAAACGTAATACGTAAAGGCGCCCTTAATTTTTTTTCGCTCCTTTTCTTCGGTTAAATAACGATATACTGTAAGTGAGGTATACACGAGAACAAGGACAAGAAGGGGGTAAATGATGTTGACCCAGATACCCCAATAGATAAAAAGCCAGTAGCCTAACAGTATATATATTACAAATAGCGCAGAGGAAAAAAGTATTCCCTTAAGGGCGCCCACTCGTCGAACAACCAACCCGGTAAATAATCCAATAATAAGAATGGCCAGCACATCGAATATCGTAGTCCACTTGGGTTTCTTTAAAAAATTGTTGGTAATGATATTATTTATGACTGTAGCGTGGATTTCCAGGCCCGGATATTCACCGGAACTTGAAAGTGGGGTGCTCCTTAGATCGTAGATGGCGATGGCAGTGGCTCCTACCATTACGATCTTATCATTAAATGTGCCTTTTGGGATATTACCCCGGATTATATCGCTTATAGAGTAATGCGGAAATGTCTTTTCAGGACCTAAGTAGTTTATGAGCATCTTGCCATCTTCGGCGGTGGGGATAAACCTCTCCCCCATCCTGATTCCTTGAATGCCGTAATCTGCCACTTTGACCATCAATTGTGGTTGGTCAAGATAATTCCAGGCAGACTGGATGGAAAGGGGGGCATAAATATCCCGGCCACATTTGGAAACAAGGGGCATCCACCGGACAACACCATCTTCGTCAGCCACCATATTAAAATAACCCGAGGAATCGGCGGCCTGACTCAATATGCCAATATTGGCTTCAGGAATATAGGCAATATATTCAGCAATAAAAGGGTCTATCTGCATACCCTGCTCTCCGTCGTACATGATTATAGGATATTTGGAATTGTTGATCCTTTGAAGCTGCCTCTCTATATCTTTCTGTTCGATCTCGTAGCTGAGAGCGGCTTTGCTCATATAAAAAAAATGTCCAAGAACTATTTTGGCCTGAGATCTTTTGATTGCATTGGCAAGAATGAGATCGTTGTCTGCTTTGAGTTTGCTCTTCGCGATAAATTCCTTTATTTTATTATCCTTTAACCGCAAAGCCTCAATCTTTTGTTCGAATTGGTCAATGAATTTAAGGTTGCTATTTTCATCCGGCTCAAGAAAGCCAATATCGAATCCTATGACTTTTGCCCCATCATCTGAGAGATAGTCAATGAGACTCGCAATCTTGGATCGTGGCCATGGCCATCTCCCCTCTTTATTGAGACTCTTTTCATCTATAACAGCAAGCACAATGGCATTATCAGGTTTTATAGTACCTCTGGATTTAAATCTCAGATCCAGGGTCTTGAGTTCAACGATTTTAAGAAATGTTGGTTCTATAAAGATGAAAACAAAAACGATCAGCAATGTAAGATAGATTGTGATAGAGAAGGGATTAATCGAAAACAACAACGTAAATCTTTTATTCATTCATTATTCCTTATATATAAGGTAGCATATTTTTAGCCGTTGTGTTTGATAGAAAACAGGTAAGCGCCAAGCCTTGAACCTCTGAACCTGGAACTTTGAACCTGAGTTAAACCTATATGGTAATTAGCCATTAAAGTCAAGAAGGCGCACACATGAGGGATAATTTGATTGACAAATTTCTGAGACGACTGATAGATTGTAACTGCTAAGAAGGTTCAAAGTTGAAGAGCGATTTATGGATATGCGTAACAGTTTAAAAAGACCGCAGTCCCAGATATTGATATTCACAGACCTGGATGGCACCCTATTAGATGATCAAACCTACGATTTCAGTCCAGCGGTCCCTGCCCTAAAGATTATTCATTCACGGAAAATCCCTCTTATCCTGGTAAGCAGTAAGACCCGAGCCGAGATTGAATTTTTCAGGGAATTATTGTCTCTTGAAAGCCCCTTTATAGCAGAAAACGGTGGGGGCATATATTTTCCGACCTCTTTCGCATTACCGAAAGAATATTCTTATAAGAAGATCGATAGTTTTAATGCGCTCATTATAGGAGAGCCGATTAAAGAGGTGCTCAGGAGATGCAGAAGATTAAAGCGGGATTTTAATTTCAGAGGTTTTTCAGAGATGCCTGCTCAAGAGATTGCTTCTTTAACTGGACTTACCTTAGAGCAGGCTCTTCTTGCATCTAAAAGAGAGTTTGATGAACCTATAATATTACAAAACCCTCTTGATGATAAGGAGATATTTTGCAAGAAAGCGCTACAGTATGGCCTTGATTGTGTATATGGAGGCCGTTTTATTCATCTATTCGTTGGCGGAAATAAGGGCGGAGCTGTAAAGACAGTTCTGAAAATTTATAGACAGCTAAAGGGGCCAATTTTTTCTATTGCGCTTGGAGACAGTCCAAATGATATATCTATGTTAAAGGCAGTGGACAAGGCTGTTTTAATGCAAAGCAGGGATGGCACACATATAAATGGACTTGCTCATCCCGATCTCATTGCTTTAGAGGGAAATGGCCCTGAGACATGGAACAGGGTGATGTTGTCTATTTTAGAAGATCTTAGAAATAGAAAGCTGATGGCCGAAAGCTGAACGCTAACTGGATGCGTATCATGATTCCGACAATAAAATGGGAAGATGCGTTTATCTATATTATTGATCAGCGAAAGCTCCCCGGAAAAAAAGAATGGCTTGTCTGCAGGACACTCCAGGATGTTATTACTGCGATAAGAGAGATGGCTATAAGAGGCGCTCCCGCTATTGGCGTAGCTGCAGCCATGGGTCTTGCATTGGGTTCTCAGACTATTAAGACGAAAAACTACGAAACTTTTAAGAAAAGATTTTTGGAAATGGCCGGGCAAATGAAATTAGCGAGGCCAACAGCGGCTAACCTGAGATGGGCAGTTGAAAAAATGATAAGGATTGTGGAAATAATGAATCATAACACTGCGGAGGAAATTAAAGGAGCCCTTAAAAAGGAATCCCAGATTATTTTAGAGAGGGATATTGAGATCAATCAAAAAATCGGTCAAAATGGCCTGCAACTTATTCCAGATAAAGCAACGATACTTACCCACTGTAATGCAGGGGCCTTAGCGACAGGCGGTTATGGCACTGCGCTGGGCGTGATCAGGGCAGCTCATGAGGCCGGGAAGGATATTCGCGTTTTTGTTGATGAGACAAGACCATTGCTTCAAGGCATTCGCCTCACAGCATTTGAATTAATAGAAGAACATATTCCAGTCACAGTAATAGTTGATAGCGCTGCGGGTTATCTGCTGCGAAAAAAGACGATAGATCTGGTAATAACTGGCGCTGATCGGATAGCCTCAAATGGAGATATGGCAAACAAGATTGGCTCCTACCAATTGGCCGTGCTTGCAAAGGAGAATCATATACCTTTTTATGTGGCGGCGCCCCTTTCAACCTTTGATCTTACTTTAGAGGAAGGCGATCAGATCCCCATTGAGGAAAGGGACCCGAAGGAAGTAGTCACCCTGGCAGGGCAAAAACTTGGCCCTGAGGGCCTGTCTGCCTTTAACCCCGCCTTTGACATCACCCCTGCTGGCTATATCTCTGCCATAATCACGGAACAGAGGGTGCTCAGGCCACCTTTTTCGCCGGGTAAGCGCTGGCTAATCTCATAGGAGGTACACTCAGAGCACACAAAAAGCATGACGAGTCCTCGCCATGGAGGGGAACTCTCCGCGATACCGGGGTCAACAACGGATTAATCTGCATAGTTTAAACAGGCCATGACTCGAGGTTATAAGCCGCATCCCAATACATATATTCATATCGGCTGGCCGTGAGAAAGACAAGTTTTAGTCTTTCATAGGGAAAATCATCACATATCCGATCGACAAGCCGTCTCAGTTTCTCAACCAACTGGGCATAGTCCTTAGATAAATAGACGGATGCCCAATCAACATAGATCTTGTTGGCGTTGCCGCGTAGAGCATCCTGATGATAGAGCGCAATGTCAAGATAGCTCCAGAAGCATGGCAGCACAGACACAAGCGCCTCTTGTGAGGAGCGCAGTGAACTCGTAGTCAGCAGAAAGCCCCTGTATGAAAGATTCACCGGAAAAGGCTCGACATTCATGGCATCGTCAAGCGTATAGCCCAGGGTATGCAGAAAATCTTCGTAACCCTGGAACTCCCCTGTCGCTTCTAAGTGGGCTATTTCAACGGTCTCTCGCAGAACGTCCACCGATTGTGCCCGTGAGGCGATAATGCTGAAATTCTTAATTGTATCCACAAGATAAGAATAGTCCTGAAGGATATACGTTTTGAACTTTTCCATCGCCAGGCTGCCCTGATAGAGCTCAACTACAAAGGGGTGCTCGATGATCTTATTCCATACCTGCTCTGTATCTTTATGTAATTTTTCTGAAACACTCACGGTTTCCTCCCTTGAACTACTATATAATCGCCCTTATCATATCCCTCCTTAGGTTGTTCGACCTCATCATTGGAATATTTTGGATGACGTGTTAAGGTTTGGACATACTTCAGATCGACAAAACCTGCTTCCTGCAATAACTGTCTTATCTCACTTACCGAACACCAGTGAGTTCCTTTCAAAAACTTCAGTGGGTAGGGGGCTTTTGGGGCGGTGTCGGGATCATATTCCCCTCGCAAAGAGGCTAAATCATAGAGCATTGAATACGCTCCTTCCCGCGCCAGAAATGATACCACAATATGACCGTTATGCTCTAAGATCCTGTAGGCCTCATTGATGGCTTTTTTGCGGTCCTTTACATAGCTGAGAATGGTGCCTAACAACACCGTCTGAACTGTTTCGTCTTCATAGGGAATAGCCTCCGCGGTGCCTATCTTTATTTTCATACCCCGTTTTCTGGCAAGTTTTGCCATATCCTCCGAAGGTTCTACACCCGACTTGATGCCAAGACGTTCATCGAATATACCGCTTCCACAGCCGATACTTACGGTGTGCTCCGGGTCGGCGATAAACTGTTGCTGTGCCAACAGTTCGGATTCGAATATTGCTTGATTCCTGTTAAACCATGAGTCAAAATCTTCGGCAGACGTCTCAAATGCTGATCCCTCTTTGGCCATAATCAATTCGGCGACCTTCTTCCCGGAAAGGAGCATCCCGCCAAAGATCGGGCCCATTCTGGGGCCGCCAAACGCTGCATTGGCTGCCATACCGCTCACAAAGACACCTGGACAAATTTCCTTTGTGTTTTCAATGGTTAATTGTTCTGCCTTATCGGCCCACATGGAGCGTTCTCCCATAATCTTTCCGGTCTCTGTTTGAAGGGCAATGTCAGCCTTCTTTTCAATGAGCCGAATTACTTCGGTGTCATGCCCCGTTGCATCAATCACATACTTTGCGGCAATCGTCAAAGGATCGACATGCATTCTGGCCGCTTCTACCGCCGACCAGGTAAGCACAAGACCCATTACCCGATCTTCACGAATACTGACATCCTCCACGCTCATACAATTGAAGATCTTTGCCCCTGCCTTTACGGCATTGGAACAAATTGTGGTTACGCACTCAACGGCATCGGCAGTGTAGTAACCAGGTTCATATTCTCTGGCGCTGATTCCAAACATTTCAAGGAGCTCTTTTCCTTGTGTTTGAACCACAATTTCGTTAAACATCATGCCGCCTCCCCACATGCCCCCGCCTATGCTTAGTTGCCGTTCAAAGAGAGCAACTTTTTGCCCAGCCCTGGCCAGAAAATACGCAGCAATGAGCCCCGAAGGCCCCGCTCCGACAATGGCAGTATCAACCTCGGTATACTCCATGAATTTTTGAGAAAATCGATCGATAATCGCTTTGCTAATAACAACTTCATTGATTGCCATGATACATTCTCCCTTTCAAAAGATGTTTGTATATACCAAAAAAGTTCAGGAATCATTCCATGCTTGAATAATAACCGGCGATCTTTCCTCAACCTATTTTTCAGGAGCCGTCAACCATTCCTTTTTTGATCTTGAGCACTTTTCGGACTACCTCATCTGGATTTTTCCCAATAACCCGCACCATGGGTTCTTTGCCTACATCTCCCCGGTCATAAATCACATCAGGAACATCGCCTTTTTTAAGCGCCTGCTCCGTGCCCCACTCAAGAGAGGATCCCTCATGTTCCTTGACCTCTCCAGGTTCATCTGCCCGGTTGAAGTTTCGTATAGTAAAGCCACTTTGCTTACAAACGCGAATAACATCCTCAGAGAATCTGATATTCATAACAGACCGATACTCCAGATCGTGTTTCATGAGGGCCAAAATAATGCTGGCGACATGCTGGGAACCTCCGAACTCTGGAGCTTTGACAGTGGCAATCGAATCATTAAGCCTTGTGATTCGACCAGGAAAGGCAGCCACATCCTCGAATTTTTCTGCAAAGGGGAGTGCATATCCTAAATTCGAGTGAACCTCAGGAATAAGATTACCGATTTTGTTTTTTTGTAATTTTTCAAGGGCAGCCTT
>Ga0190359_1002391_pt1 | contig 11207 bp, 14 predicted proteins | sample 48721823_MG_FD_161269 | JGI IMG/M metagenome (GOLD analysis project Ga0190359, IMG submission 161269) | Hydrothermal vent microbial mat bacterial communities from Southern Trench, Guaymas Basin, Mexico - 4872-18-2-3_MG | ecosystem: Environmental > Aquatic > Marine > Hydrothermal vents >...
AACCATCCCTTGTTTCTTTCCTGCTAGCCTTTACTTAACGTACTGAAATTACAGTCCGTTTTTGATAGATATAGATTTTGATGCTCTGGCACAATTTATGCTTTTTCACTAGAGCGGAATGTGTATCGTTGCCCGGACAATAACGAAGAAGGAGGTGACCACCATGGGAGAAGAAATTTATTATGACGATAGAGAGGAAAAGACCACCGATACCCACAAGCCTGCTCGTCCTTTGAAATACTTTAAGGACAAGGACGGATATGGATGGCTCTGCGACAAGAATATCGACCCTAACAAGGACTTCAGAAAACAGGGCTGCTGGCGCTGCGATGAGATGGCCTTTCCAATGGGCGGAAGGTAAAAGCGAGGAGCTTTCCCCCAGAGCCTTGGGAAAACTGCTTACAAGTAATCGGGTATGTGGTCGCAGGCACCGACCTCTTAAGGGGCGAGGTGGGGGAATTTTCCCTTCTCCGCCCCAGGCAGGGCATGTCAATTCGGGATTCGGACAAAAAAAGCGCTGAATATTAGCCTAAAACGTCGCGGAGTCCATCGGGACCCGCATAAAATACTTTTGGCTTTGTTCGAAATTTTTTCTTTAGCGCCCGGGCCTTGGTTTCCTTGATTCTTTTAAAGATCTCGCTCTGAGGATCATCAATATCTCCAAAAACAAACGCGCCCGTGGGACATGTGGAAACGCAGTAAGGCTCTACCCCCTCTCTGATCCTTTCAATGCAAAAATCGCAGCTATCTGCCACTTTGCCCCCGTTTCTCATCACCCTTGCACCATAGGGGCAGGCAAAAGTGCACAGTTCGCATCCCACGCACTTGTCTTTATCAACAGCTACGATTCCATCTGAACCGACGTAGCTTGCCTGGTAACGGCAAACAGAAACGCAAGGCGGATAATCACACTGCATGCACATGAGAGGAAACACCCATCTTGAAATCTGCGGGTAGACTCCTGTTGTCATATCCTGCAGCCTTATTCGTCCTTCTTCTCCGCCCGGAATTCCGTGCCAGTTCTTGCACCCCACCACGCACCCGCTGCAGCCGATACACCTGCTCACATCAATCAAGAGACCATAGCGCGCCAATTACAAACCCTCCCTCACGGGCAGCACCTCTTCGGGCGGTGCGCCCCTTTGTATTCTTACCATGGTGTTCTTGGTGATATCTCCTGTTATCAAGTCCCTGTTGTCCCAGTCGTAAAGAACATTAGGATTAGTGCCTTCTTGCAAAGGAGGAGTCTCTTTCAAATCAAGAGCATCGCACCCCTGCCACCATCCATGCTGGGACATGAGGGTGTCTGGGCGGATAGCCTCAAATAGAATAGCCACTGCCTTCATCCTGCCATGAGGTGACACTATGTCCACCCAGTCTCCATCGTCTATGCCATACTTTTTCGCAGTGGCAGGATTTATCTTCACAAAGGCGTGCTTCCTGATCTCCCTGAGCCACGGAATATCCCTCATCCAGGAGTGATGGTTAATGTAAGCGGAGTGCTCATCAGTAAACATCAGAGGGTATTCATTTGAAAGTTCGGGCGCACTCAGAGGGTCCTCTGTTTCACCCACGTATGTTGGCAAGGGCTCAAAGCCTTCCTTTTCCAGTACCGTGTTGTAAAGCTGGATTTTCCCGTCTGGCAACTCCTTGAACAGCTCCTCATATCTTTCTCGCCTATCCATCCATTCAGTTCTTGGAAGGTAGATACCCTCAAGCGCGCTTTGTTCCAGTTGTTCAAGTGTAACGCCTGCGGGTTTCAGGAAATCTGCGACCATTGCCCTGTGATCGCCGTTCCAGAAATCCTTCCCCATACCAAGTCTAGAGGCTAAATCAAGGGTCACCTCGAGTTCATCTCTTGCCTCCCACAAGGGATCGATCACTTTGTGGCTCATGGTAAGGTGATTTTCCCATATCCCTGGTTGGCCGTAGCATTCGTACCTTGTTGCTGCAGGCAGGACAATGTCAGCGTAGCGACTGGTGGGCGTTTTGGAAACATCCACCACTACCGTAAAATCCACCTTCTTGAGCGCTTCTGCAATAAGCGCAGGATTCCTGGCCGTGCTCATTGGGTTTGAGCCGAAAACAAGCATGGTTCTGGGCCGGTATGGCTTACCGCTGATCAGCGCTTCTATCACATTTCTAAAAAACGCTGAGTGCCTTCCGGATGATTTAATATAAAAAGTGTCACCACCTAAAACCCTTTCCCTGGCCTTCGAAGATATCCTGTTTGACAGGGTGCTGAAGCCAAGCCGGGCTGCAGGAAAAAACCAGGCATTTCCCCCGGGTCTGTCCAGGTGTCCTGTTATGGCCATCAAAATAGGAACGGCCATTGCAAAGGAGCGCAAATCCTGTTTTTGGGGAGCCTCTGACACACGCATGCAGGCCCTGGGTGTGGTGGCATAATCTCTAGCCAGCTCTTCAATTTCCCTAGCCTCTATGCCGGTTATACCTTCAGCCCACGCCGGGGTGTATTGCTTGACGTGAGCTGAAAGCTTATCAAATCCTTCGCACCATTCCGAAACAAACTTCTTGTCATACACTTTATCCCTGATTATCACGTGGATCATGGAGAGCGCCAGTGCACCATCAGTACCTGGCCTTACGGGCAACCACCTGGAAACTCGCCCGTTGGCTCCGAGAGCTATCAACTGCGGGTTAATAATGATGAGCCTTGCCCCTTTGTTCACGCGCTCAATGATCTTTAGCGCAATACTCCTTAGGTTCGTATCCAGGGTCTCGACGCCTCCGCGCGCAGCGCCGCCCGTTCCTCCCCCTGTAAACCACTCCACTATCAAATCGGCATGTTCGTAGTCAGGCCGCGCATAACTTGGACCGCCGATCAACTGTTTATGATACATCAACTGGGGGGCATAACATACTGATGGTCCCCAGTTACTAAAAGAGGTGGACCCAAGAGCGTGCATAAATCTGATCCACAGAAACTGGTGCAACCCGGCCCAACCGGATGATTGGCCCTTGCTCAGCATAATGTATTCCGGACCATACTCTTCCTTAGTCTCTTTGATCTTTTCAGCTATGACGCTCATTGCTTCTTCCCAGCTGATCCGCTTGAAAGAGCCTTCTCCTTTTTCGCCTGCCCTGATAAGCGGATATTTCAAACGCTGCTCATTATAAACCCATTGAACAGCAGCCTGCCCTTTTGCACAGAGTTTGCCCTTGTTCAGGGGATGATGTGGATTGCCTTCAACCCTGACGAATTTTCCATCCTTTACGTGCGCCAGCATACCGCAGTTATACCCGCCGTAAGAACACCCATGACACATGGTTGGAACAATTCTCTCGCTTTCCATTATCAAGCCTTCCTTGCAAATCTTCCCGAGAAAAATATTATCCTGCCTGACCAAACTTCAGGGCTTCTTTAGCGGCGCAGGATAGTAGCAGAATCATTATCAAAAAAAAAGCCTGTGCACAAAGATTTTGCATGGCGAAAAGATTTGTGCCAGATTCCATTTCTTGCCTGGGATGTGATTTATCTATGGCATTCTAAAAATCCGTTGCCGGGGGGTTGCAAAGCGGAGACTGAAGAGCGTAGTATCACTGCAATACTGCTATACTTTTGAGAAAAAGTACATTTGCATTTTTCGATGTTTTACGGCTAACTATTTGATAATAAGGTGTTTATTGAAATACAATGTGTTTGGCAATTCCTTGGCACAAGAGTTGCTTAATTTAAATATACGATTTAGATTCTATAAGATCAGAGCGCCATTAGTTGATGCAAGAAAGGTAAAACGTGTTTATGTTCTCTACATGCGGTCAAGAGCTGCTTTCGAGGAGTCATCAAAGAGCGGGTTCGAAAACGCGCAGGTTAAGAAAAACAAGAAATATGGCGATACAGAAAGGAAAATTGATCAGTGAAAAACTACAAGTACTTATTTGGGCCTGTGCCTTCCAGGCGCTTCAGGCGCTCGCTGGGTGTTGATCTCACCCCTTATAAAACCTGCAGTCTTGACTGCGTGTTCTGCCAGCTGGGGCGAACAGTGAAAAAAACTATCTCCCGGGAAGAATATGTGCCGATAGAAGAGGTGCTTCTGGAACTGGGGGAATGGCTTGAAAGTGGGGGCCAAGCTGACTACATAACGCTCTCCGGTTCGGGGGAGCCGACGCTCCATTCACGATTTGGCGATGTTCTCGAGTTTGTGCGAAAGAAAAGCACTATTCCAGCTGCACTTCTTACAAATGCTACGTTGCTCTCTATTTCCGAAGTGCGGGAGGCTGCTCGCATTGCAAATGTCGTGAAGGTATCTCTTAGCGCCTGGGATCAGGCTTCATTTGAGTGGATGAATCGCCCTCATCCGGAACTTGTTTTTGAGGAAGTAGTGCAAGGGCAAAAGGCTTTTCGTGAGATGTTCAAAGGAAGCTTGTGGATGGAGGTATTTATCGTAAGGGGAATAAATTCCAGTCCGAAAGATGTGGAAAAGATAGCAAGGTTTGCCAGGGAGATTCGGCCCGATCGAATCCATTTGAATACCGTGGTACGGCCCCCTGCAGAAAGCTTTGCCACTGCTCCTTCACGAACACAGCTAGAGGAGCTCTGTCCCCTGTTTCATCCAAAGGCAGAGGTAATTGCTGAGTTTGATTCATCCCTGACTACCAATGTCAAGGTAAATGAGGACATGATTTTCACGATGCTTCAACGCCGCCCGTGTACTGCTCAAGATATTGCCGAGATATTCGGCCTACACATAAATGAGGTATCAAAGTACCTGGGAAAACTATTGCGAAAGGACCTTATCCGGGCAAGGCGAAATGAAGAGGGTGTTTACTATACAAAGACAATAACGGAGGAAAAGGCGGATGCCAACCTATGACTATGAATGTGAAGAGTGCGGGTATCACTTTGAAAAGTTCCATGGCATGTCTGAGGAGCCGGTCAGCAGGTGCCCCAAGTGCGGGGGCCCTGTGAGGCGGCTGATAAGTGGAGGTAGCGGTATAATTTTCAAAGGCCAAGGGTTTTATGCAACCGATTATAGCACCAACTCCGGGGGCTTGCGGTGCTGGACAATGCCCCTGGCAAAAAACAAAGGCAAATAGAAGCAAAGCTAGTGGGGGAAGACGCATTCACTAGTAAGCGTAAAAAAGGAAGGGAGGCTGAAAGAGGAATGAGTGATGAGCTTGATGATTTTGTTCAAGAATTACAGGATCAAATTCTGGAGGAAGCCAAAAGGTCTTACGGAGATGTTGTCTTGGATAGATGGCTCAACCCCTTACATGCCGGGACAATCAATGATCCTGATGGGTACGGGTGTGTTACGGGTTCATGCGGTGATACCATGCAAGTTTTCCTGAAGTTTGAAAATGACAGGGTCAATGAAGCCAAGTTTCAAACAGATGGCTGTGGTACCACCATGGTTTGCGGCTCATTCGCTGCTGAACTTGCCATAGGGAAAAATCCTGATCAGTTGGTGGAGATAACAGGTGAAACAATTCTTGAAGTCCTGGGCGGACTTCCCGAATCAGAACGGCACTGTGCGTACCTAGCCGCAGAAACGCTTCAAGAGGCCCTGAACGATTATATGGTGAAACAAACAAGAAAGGAGCCTAAAAGATAGGTATCGCTCGGCCGGCTTGTGTAGTAATCAAAAACGCCGGCTTTGTGAAAAACTAATCTGTTTTGATGATGTTTTGAGAGGTCATCAACTAGGGCTGCTCTTGCCAGAAAGGAGGCCACCATGAACACACTCTTTGAACCTTTTAGGCTGGGCAATGTCGAGCTTTCGAATCGGTTCGTCTTCCCGCCGATCAAACTTGCCTATGGCAATCCCGACGGAACGGTGACGAATCGTCAGCTGATATTTTATGCACAGATCGCCCAAAACGGACCGGGTATCCTTATACTTGAGCCGGTCTCTGTCACACCTGAAGGAAAAGAACACCCCAGGCAGCTCTGTATACACCTGGAGCAATCCGAAGAAGAGCTGAGAAAAATTGTAAATGTCATACACGAAAAGGGCCGCCTTGCATGCCTGCACCTAAACCATGCCGGTGCTGCAGCCAATCCAATGGCAACAAAAACAAAACCGAAAGCTCCTTCCACTATAACGTGCCCTTCGAGCGGACAAGAATCACAGGCGCTCACAGAACAGGAAATCGAGGCAATACTCCGAGGGTATAAGGTTGCTGCAGAAAAGGCAGTGAGAACCGGATTTGATTTTATTGAGATCCAGGCAGGTCATGGCTACCTGGTATCCCAATTCCTGAACCCAAAGATCAACCAAAGAGAAGATCGCTACGGTGAGGAACGGCTACTGTTTGCAAGGCAGGTCTTTTCGGTTGTTAAGGAAAGTGCGGGCAAAATACCCTGTATTGTCAGGGTATCGGGAAATGAAATGTCGCCCGAGTCTGGACTCAACCAGGAAGACATGATATCTTTACTCAAGCTGGCAGAGGAGCTTGATATGTCGGCTATTCATGTTGGCATGGGCAATGCTTGCTTTAGTCCTCCCTGGTATTTCCACCACGGAAGCCTTCCTGAGAAGCCGCAGCTGGATGCCCTTCACTCGGTGAGGGAGCACACAAAACTCCCCCTTATTGCTGCCGGCAGGATGGGAAGACGAGAAAAGATCCAGCAGGTGGTAAACCAAAACCTTGCAGACATCGTTGCTCTTGGCAGACCCCTTGTTGCTGATCCCGCCCTGCTTGAAAAGTGGCAAAAAGGAAAAGACGATCAGGCGACCTACTGCGGGTATTGCCTGCAGGGGTGTCTCCACAGGGTCAAAAGCGGGGAGGCCCTGGGGTGCAATGTTAACCCCGAAGCTGGGCAGCCTGGGCTGGAAACCACAGATCATCCCCTGAGAGTTCTTGTTGCGGGAGGTGGCCCTTCAGGAATGAGTGCAGCCTCATATTTAAGCAGGCGCGGCCATGAAGTAACGCTTGCCGAGAAGGAAGACCGTTTAGGTGGGCAGTTCTTGCTCGCCTGGAAAGCTCCCGGAAAGGAAAAAATGAAGGAGACTTTTTACTCTCTTGAACAATCAGTAAGAGCCTCCGGGGCAAAGATAATCACCCGCAAGCAAGTGAACAAAGAGGTGGTACAGGAAATGAAGCCGGATCTTCTCGTATGGGCTACGGGGGCGGTGCAAAACATCCCTGAAATTTCAGGACTCCAAGACCAGTATACCCTTACTTCGCTTCAGTACTTCTCGGGCAAGAAAGAAGTCAAGGGGCCCAGGGTACTCGTGATAGGCGCGGGGAGAGTGGGCCTTGAAATTGCCGAGGATCTGGGCCGTCAGGGTTACGAGGTCGTGGCTACCAAGCGAACGGATCCTATAGGGAGTTTCATGGAAGCTATCACGAGGAACTTGACCCTAAAGCGTATTGGCCAGATGTCCAAAGTCACCCTTATGCCTCACACTACCGTGAAGGTGTTTACGGAAAAAAGCGTTGATGTAGAACAGGACGGAAAAAGGATGTCCCTCGAGCCTTTCAACACCATTATACTCTGTTCCGGCATGCTTTCTGCTCCCGGTCCTGATGCAGAGATCCGGAGACAGGTTCCCCACATAGAGGTTATTGGAGATGCCAGAGAGGTTCTCGATATTTACAGCGCCACCCAGGCCGGGTACGAGGTGGCCAGAAAGTACTAGGGAAGGAAAACTGGAGGCATAATTATGCGCCATAAAGTTACTTTGACTAGGGATATTTCTAAAGAAAGAGAGCTGGAAGATCTAAAGGCAAGGGCGGCATCCCTTCAAGCGCGTATTCAATCATTGAGCCGGCGAATCGGCCAGATGAATCGAGGACGCGCACCTTCTCCTATGGTGGCAGTGGTAAACGAGGAGAAGTGTGTTGGCTGCGGAACATGTGAAAGTACTTGCCCTGCAGGTGCGATACGGGTTGAAAAAACTGCTCAAGTTGACCCAAGGCGCTGCCTGGGATGCGGAATATGTGCTGAGACTTGTCCGAAAAGCGCCATAGAGTTGCGACCTTTAAGGAGACGAGCCTGGGCGTAACCTTTCGGCGTAATGTAGCTCTAACAATGTTAGACGCTAAGGAGGTGCGCCAGTGAACGAGTCATCATTTGCAGATATTGTCATTGTTTCATGCGGTACCCTGAGCCCGGAACTCGACCATCTCAGAAAAACCGGGTTCCTGGATGCCAGGCACATTTTTTACACTACGCCGGGTCTTCATGAGAAACCCATGGAACTCGAGCGCCAGTTGGTCCAGCGAATCACAAAAGCCAAGGAAAAGGCGGGGAAAGTGCTGGTTGTCTATGGAGGTAAGTTTTGCTATGTAAACACAGACAATCCGACCCGAACCATGAAAAAGATTATCGAAGAACAAGGGCCTAATGTGGCCAGGGTAGATGCAACCCACTGCATGGACATGCTTGCCAGTGAAGCGGAGCGAGAGAACATCGCCCAGGAACTGGCCGGCGGCCAAAAGGTCTGGTGGATGACACCGGGCTGGATCAAGTTCCGCCACTACGTGTTCAACGGCTGGGACAGAGCCCAGGCCAACGAAAATTTTCCTCGCCATACGGGGGGAGCCATAGTTCTTGATAGTCTTGGGTACGTTGATAATTACATGGCGGAAAAACCGGAAGAGTTTCTTGAATACTCGGACTGGATGGGAATACCCATACAGGCTGCCTCTATAACGCTTAACAGATTCAAATCCCTGCTCCTGGAGCAGGCAAAGCATTTGCACGGGCAATAAACGCGAAACTCTTACTTGAGCAGAAAGAATATCTCGGAGAGAAGCACAGGCACAGGTTGTATTTTAGTTTTATGAGGAGTTAACAAATGAAAATATCGGTTTGTGGCAAGGGAGGAAGCGGTAAGAGCACGCTTGTTTCGCTGCTTGCCAATCAGGCTCAGGCGAGGGGGTTGAAGACACTGGTAGTTGATTCTGATGAATCAAATTCCGGTCTTTTTAGAATGCTGGGATTTGACAAGCCGCCCATTCCCCTCATGGAGCTCGTGGGTGGCAAGAGAAAGCTCAAGGAGAAGTTGAGCGAGAAGAGTATCTTCGCTGAAACTCAAATTTTTACCAGGGACATCCCTTCCGAGTACATCCAGAAATCAGATGGACTGATGCTGGTTGGTATAGGGAAAATTCTTCACTCTCTTGAAGGATGTGCTTGCCCCATGGGAGTGCTAAGCCGGGAATTCTTGAGAAAACTCAAGCTTACCGAAAAAGAGATCGCACTAATCGACATGGAGGCAGGTGTAGAGCACTTTGGGCGGGGGGTGGACGAAAGCATTGACAGTGTTCTGCTTGTCGTGGAGCCCTCTTTTGAGTCAATAGAAGTTGCCGAAAAAGTCAAATCTCTTGCCTCGGGTATTCACAAAAATGTGCGGGCGGTTCTAAACAAGGTAGCTTCAGATGGCATAGCATCCAGGCTCACGGAGCAGCTCAAAGCTAAACAGATAGAGATTATTGGCTCTATCCCAAATGATGCCACCGTTTTTGAGGCATGCCTGGAAGGAAAAGCACTAAAAGAGGGAAAAGCCCTTGAGTCAGCAGGAAAAATCCTGGACTCGTTGCTTTCAAGCTGATCTTATCTTTGCGTGTAGAGGAAATGTGTTTATTGCCTTGCTTCCTGGAAGCCCCTACCGGATATGGCCCCCAGTTTTTCCCTTGACTCACGAAAGCACGCTGTATTATCGCTGAGGGTACCATCTTTGAGGGCAATTGGCGCCATATTTTGACTTTAGAAGGTGCATCAGAAATGGCTGCGTTTTGGTATTGCACGCCTGAATGGCTCGAGGAAAGCGCAAGAGCATACAGGTCAGATCCCTCTTTTGAACAAACTCTGAAGAATCTTTCACTCAAGGTTTGCTTTCGCGTTGAGGCAGAACCTTCGTGGGGAATAGATAGAGATATTTTATTTTGCTGCTTTCTTGAGGCAGGTAAGCTTATAAAACTGGGATTCTTTTCTGAAGACGATGCGAGAAGGCAGGCCGACTACATTCTTTCTGCAGCAACTGAGCAATGGAAAAGCATACTGCGAAAGGAAAGCGGATTTACAAGGGCCTTTATGGCAGGCCGGATAAAGCTAGAAATGGGCAGCAGGCTGGGTGTATTGAAGCTGGCTCCATATGCGGGTGCGGTTGTTGATGCGCTCACGCGTGTAGATATTCAATTTCCGGACGAAATGTCGGATGAAGAACTACCCGAATACAAGTCATACATGAGGGAGTTCAGGGTGAAGCTGGGCGTCTAGCCTATGCCACAGAAAATAGGAGGTAACCATGTGTTTAAGTACCGCATATATTGATTCAGGCAAAGAAAAGAAAGAGCTTATGAAAGACGTTGCCAGAATGGAAGCCGATGCCAACGGCTTTTCACTTTTTGACCTTTTTGGTGAGAAGACATTTGTAAGGGGTAAGATAAAGAGCATTGATTTTGTTGAAGAACACTCAGTGGTCTTTGAAGATACAAGTGCCGGCGCCGGCAGTTAAGCGGAGCACTGATTCAAGCTCTCCCGTGATTTCTGACTTCAATATCGCTGGCGTGGCCAAGGAGAAAACCCTTTGGGTGGGTCTCCGACGGCATGAAAAGATCTTCTAATGGAGAGCACTGTAGATTTTTGTTCACTTCCTGCCACCTTTAAATAGATAATTCATTCCAACTTACCACTTGTATACACACATCTGTCTCGTTTTTGCTTGAGGTTTTTGCTTCTAACCCCCATGCGGAGGGTTACCACCAGAAGGCTTCTTAAAATGTGCCCGCCATAGCCCCCGCAATTAGCACACTTGAAGAAGCATTGAGATTCTATTGTAAAACAGGTTCTTTGCCACCGCTATTTGAAAAATATGAGGCTAAATTACCTATAGCTGCTTAAGATAGCTAAACAGTTATGATAAGCTATATTTTGGTATACGGCCTTGTCAACAGTGTGACATTGGCGCTTATAGCCATTGGTTTCAGTCTCACCTTTGGTATCAGCGGTGTGGCCAATTTCGCTTACGGAGCTTTCTATCTGCTCAGTGGCTACCTAACCTGGATGCTCCTGAATTACCTGGGGCTGCCTTTGCCTTTAGCCATTGTCATCACCGTTGCCGCACTCGCCCTTGTTGGTTTTCTCACTTATTGGCTGATATTGTTGCGGGTAAGGGGAATAGCCCAGAATGAACACACTGCCATCTCTCTGGGGATAGAATCCGACTGGACTGCTGCTGGGAGCCTTCATTCTTGTGCCCCTTTCTGAAATCCTTCGCGCCTTTGGAACACTG
>Ga0190359_1002392_pt1 | contig 11207 bp, 7 predicted proteins | sample 48721823_MG_FD_161269 | JGI IMG/M metagenome (GOLD analysis project Ga0190359, IMG submission 161269) | Hydrothermal vent microbial mat bacterial communities from Southern Trench, Guaymas Basin, Mexico - 4872-18-2-3_MG | ecosystem: Environmental > Aquatic > Marine > Hydrothermal vents > Microbial...
GAATTTCTCAGAAACTCTTTTTACTATCCAGTGATCTAAAAACTCTTTGAGCTTGGGAATGTTCTTTTTTGGCATTTCCCAGACTATAGAGTCATGTACTGTTATTAGCATCTTACCCTCGAGATCTCCTAGATTATCGTGGATTTCACAAAGCTGGGAAAGTACTAGATCACTTGATGTAGATTGGATCAAGAAATTAACCGCCTCGCGTTTGGCTTCATTAAAATGTTTGTCTGTTGCGTGTGCTAGCCTGAAACGTCGTAGCCGACCGAAGTAAGTTTGAACAAATCCCTTTCTCCTTACTTCTTCAGTGGTTTTTTCTATGTAATACGGAAGAGCCGGAAACGATTCGAAAAGTTTACGCTGTAAATCCTTAGCTTCGTCAAAAGACAAGCCTGTTGTTTCTGCCACTTTCCCAGGACCAGCGCCATAGAAAGTTCCGAAGATTGTACGCTTACAATTCATTCTTTTTGCAATAATATCAGGATCTTTCTTTTTCTTGCGCTGCATTACTTCCTCATAGGGAATTTTGTAAACTAAGCTTGTTACGAAGGCATGTACATCCATTCCTTCATTGAGAGCTTTGATCATGTTTTGATCGTGTGAATAGGCTGTGTATACACGAAGCTCGGCTCCCTTGATATCAACATTGACTAGCACATGGTCTTCTTGACTAGGAACAAAAACTTTTTTCACGTTGTAACCTGGATGGATTTGTTGTCCCTTTATCGTTCTTTGGGCTGTGATCTTGGGAATATTTTGCTGGTTGGGATTACTGCTACTTAATCTTCCCGTTGCGGTTCCATTGAGATGAAAACTCCCATGAATTTTTCCATCTTCTTCGGCAAATTCCTTAAATGGGAGAAGAAAAGAATGTAGTGTCTTGTGACATTCTCTGTAATCAAGAATATTGCGTGCGAAGACAAACCTATCATCATCTTCTGGATACATCTCAATGTATTTTTCTAATAAGTCCTTTGAAGTAGATCCTCCTCCGTCCAGGGGATCGAAATCCATTGTTTCCATTACTTTGACTACGTCAGGAGGATAATTAGGATTCATATCTGCATCGAAAGCTATCAGGTTTTTGGTAATTTCTTTAAGTCTTCCAGAGATTTCATCGATTAGTGAGTTCAAATACTTGAAATCGATTGCAAATCCTTGGAACTCCATATCGGAGATAGCACGACTGGCCGGGAGATACAGATTCTTCATAACAGAGACACCTTGGTCTCTTGTTTTCGTTGCTTGTAGACGTTGTAACTGTTTTGTAAAAATAATTCTGGTGACATCAGCATCAGTTGCTGCATATTTTAAGAGTGTTTTTAGGGGGATATTCTCAAAACCTTCTGTGCTGGAACCTAATTGTTTTTTCTCGTTTTTCTTTCTCCGCTTGATTCCTAATTCTTTTCTGAGTGATGATATTTCCTTTCTTATCTGCGAGAGTTTTTCTTTATCTTCTTCCGTTCTTTCCGAAGGTTTTTTAAAGCTATCCTTTTCTTTGATCAACTTTTGCAATTCTTTCCATCTGGAAACGTCGATTCCTTCAGGAGCTTCGTTTTCCTCTAGGATGTCTTTATCTGTTAGTTTTATTTCACTCTCTCGAAGTATTTTCTTAAGGTCGTCATCATATCCTTTGTGTGCCGGAGAATACAGTGGAGTGAGTTTTTTCAGGGAATACAGTCCCTTTTTATCTTCATCAAGAAAGTGTTCTCCAAGCATGGTATCCCATGCAACATGATTTACTGGTATCTTGTATATTTTTTCCAAGTACTTCTGATCGAATTTCCAATTATGTAGCACTTTAGGTTTTTGGGAAACCAGTAAACGTTTTACTTCCTTCCAGGCTTCATCGACTTTGTCGATGTACGGATTTTTTGGATGGTCTAAAAGAATAGCTGCTGCTTTTCCACGATCCCAGGCCACGGAGAGTATTAATACACGTGGCTTTTTGTGGGGGTACGGAAAAAGCATGTTGGTTTCAGTATCAATACTTATAGGCCAGTTTTCAGGTCCTTGTTTCCCAGACGGGTCAAAATAATCAATGATTTCACTAACCAGTTTTCTTACTTCTTCTATTGTTTTTGGATAGATATAGTTATCAGCTACTTCTTCTTTTTCCTCAACTTCGAAAATCTTCTTGACCACTTTCCATAACACTGAAAGCTGGACTGCAGTAATTCCCGGTTTTGCGCTTAGATGCTTCATGCTGAAAAGGGGGAAAACTGTAAAAGCTGTTAATCCTTTGGGTGTCTGAATTTTGACTTCAAATTCTTTTCCTACGATTTCAGTTATTTTTGTTGCTTTTACTCCAACAGCCTTTGTGGCTTCCAATCCGAGAGTTACTATGATGGGTGGTTTGTCAGACCATTTCAAGGATCCGATTTCTTTCATGAGTCGAGGATTACAGGCTCTAAAGTGCGTATTCTTTGGTTCATAGGCACCTATCAAAGCTGCGTATGTGAAGTATACTTTAATGTCTCCGAGAGAAGCAGCTTTAGTTCGTATTTTTTGCAATAGTTTTTTGAAGAGACGTCCATTTTCTCCTTGAAATGGTTTGCTGGCTCCGATTGAAAATCCGGAAGGGTTGGGAGCTACAACGATCATGTGAGGATCTGTTGCTCCCATTCCCTTCCAAAGGCATGGTTCATAAAAACCAGGACAATCTTTACAGATTTTTCTTTTTTCCATTTTAGAAAATTTCGTCGACTATTTTAATTTTTTCCTCTTTGTCGTGATGTTCAATTTCTTCATCAGTTACTGGGGCACTTCCTACAATTTTGTCTCCTAAGTCATAAACTGAAATTTCGTTAGTAGTTACCTTGGCACCTACAAAAGGGAATACTGTTGAACTCATGAAGCCGTTTCCAGAGTAGATGCCGGAAGGAATAACACTGGGATCTTCGTCGGCTATCATTTTAATCCTTCCGCTACTTTTGATGTTAGAAAAAAGAGTTGATTTATCGAGGATGGTTCGGATAGCCTTTTGCCAGAAAACTAGCAACCAATTCTTTTCTGGAATGTAATATATGCCGGTGTTTGCATCGTTGAAATAGTGTTTCAGATTAGGGTCAGCCAGAACCTTGGCGATGGATGTCAATCCCTGGCCTCCACCAGAAGGATCAATCATTCTCAGAGGAATTGGTGTGTGCAGCAGGGCATCCCAGATATGCGTAGATTCATTGATAGCACCCTGTTGCCTCATTTCATCGACTTTGATGTTACAGAAGTCATGTATGAATTGAGTGTAATCCATCCCAGCCAGCTTCATTACGGTAAGTGTTGGAATCAAGTGGTACTGAATTCTCATGAACATTTCCGGAATGGAAATTTCTCCGGAGCTTATTTTGTCAATAATTTCTTTGGATGTCTTTACGATTTGTGGAATTTGAGAGAATCCCCAAAGAGTAATACCCCTGCGTAACCAGGCAATTTTTTCTGGTTTAAATCTTCTTCCGATCCTTGCCAGAGGTTCTCCAAATCCGGAAATTGATTTTGTTCTAATGTGAATAAATCTGTTGATATCACGATTTTCCCGCATGGTGTATAAGCCCGTTACTGTTATAGGAAAACGCATATCAAAAAGTTTTGATGTACCACCTTTAGTTCCACGTACCGACATTTGTCCGCTGAATAGTGAACGTATGGCACTGAGAATATCAGCTACGGCAAGAGCCCTTTTGTCGCCACGAGCTGCTCCTTTGGAATCTGTATTTTCGAATTCGTCCAGGAGCAATCTCAATGTGACACCATTCATTAGTTGTCTGATACCGGCTTCAGTAAAATCTTCCATCAACACAGATGCTTCACAAATGTTGTGATAGGGGTTTCCGTCTTTTTTAGATAAAAAGTGGAGGAGTGTTGATTTCCCTGAATGCGATTCTCCAGTGAGGTCTGTCATGATCATTCTTCCGAAAACACTGGAAAAAGGTGTATAGAGAGTGTCAGCTGCTAAGAATTTCGTTTCCACCTCTTGATTGTGAAAGCGCCAGCCCGTGTCGAAGACTTCCAGTAACGTTTCATACAGATCTTTGATGTCAAATTTTGAACTCTCGTTGAAGTCGTCAATGTTTCGTATCTCCTGAGACCATGCTTCCCCTCCTGGACGAAAATAGTATTTCCCTTTAAAGGCAGGAATATTGGTCTCTGTGAAAACTGTTTCGTCGTCTTCAACTTTACCCATAAAGAATTTATTATCCGAATTGACCACAAAGACTTCAGGTTTTCCTCCTGTTTCTCTTTCATTGAAATAGTGTATTCCTGCTCCAAGCCTTCTTAGTTTGTCAATTGGAGGTGGTTTCGCAGCAATCCTTTGTACTGCTTCCGTAATGATTCTTGTAGCCAGCTTACTTTTTAACATATAAGAAGCTTTTCGTTTTTCTGTATTGAGGAATTCGAAATCACCAACTTCTAATTCTATGAAATCAAGAGGGTTGCCGATATCAAGAGAAACTACACTGTCGCTTCCTCTGCCAACAGGTATTCTTCTCAAGACTTTCTTATGATGACTCCAAGCTAGTACTTCTGGTCTTCCTCGTTCTCCTTGCTGTTGAGCGATGAAGTGATACACTTTTCTTTCTAGTAACTCTGTTGTTTTTGCGATAAGTTGAGATTCAGGAGTGTCATTGTTGACGACAACTTCTCGTTGGATGGAGTTAACCTTAACATCGAATGAGCGGGCAAATTTTTCAATGAGGGCTTCTCGTTGTATCGGATTGGCAACGACGCTGACTTCTTTTGCTGCAAATTCTACAAGATCTTCTTCAGCAAACTCTTCTTCTTTGATTGTTTTCTTGGCTTGTTTGAATAACCAGTCTGCTGCAGAAAGAAAGTTTTTCTTATTTTCTAAGACACTTTTTACGAAGGGATATTCTTTGTTTCGGAATAACTCATCAATATCTTTTGCTTTGTAATTTTTCCAGGAAAAAATCTTCTTTACCTTTTTATTCTCAGAAAGAAGATTTCTTGTCCAGTGTATACCTCCCAGGTCGTTGTCAGGAAGCAGGAGAATTTCCTTGAATTCCAATTCTGCTAAAGCATCAATTCCCTCACTGAGAGTTCCTCCTGTTCCCACTATACAGGTGTCATCTCCTCCGGTTTCTAGTTGTTTGGTAAGAATAGAAAGAACATCAAAATCACCTTCTGTTACATATAGCGGGTATCTGTTTAACTTTCCCAGAAGATGTACAAACATATTGAGACCAAAGAAACCAGGTGCATCTACGGTTTGGTCATCTAAAATAGCGAATTCTCTGGAGTTGATTTTTCTTGCCTTTATGTAAGCAATTTCGTCAGGTCTCGAATAATAGAAAAACAAAAGAGAGACACCAAGATTCCTGATAGGTTTTAGGATATTTACTATTTCTCTTAATTCTCCTTCCGATCCATCAATATTGTCTAGTAATTTTTTTATTCCCGGAAAAACCCCAATTGGAAGAAGGTGAATTTGTTCTACAGGTATCCTGGATTTTAGATATTCGAGAGCCCTTTTTGCTTCTGTTTCTCCGTTTTTTGCAAGAGCATTTACCAATAACTGGTTGCTCGCTATGAGGATCATCTTTTTGATTTTTTGTATCCGCTGGAAGGCGTTTGCTTCTCTGATAAAATTTCTATCGGCTTGGATTCTGAATTGCTTTCTTAGTTCAATAAGAGCAGTTTGGTGAGTACTCTTGAGTATTCTGGATGCCAATCCAAGAGGATTTGTAATGTGTAATCCACAGCCGTAACAGTGTGCATAGCCGCGTTCTGGAAAAATGTTGAAGGATGGGTGTGTTTCTGAATGAACAATACAGGTTCCTACAATACGGTCTCCCTTCAATTTCCAACGGTGCCCAGGAGCACGCCCTTCCAGGAAAGACAACCAACCAGATATTGGAATATCCTTCCAGATTCGATGTATTCGGTTACCAACTCTGTCCTTCTTCCTACCGGGCATTTTTACTCCCTACAAAAGCGCTGGAATCCGCAGAATTTACAATGGCTTCCTTTGTTTATCCTTTCTGAATTCAAAGCACTTTGTCCTGCTTCGTTTAAGTAATTTTCAAGCCAAGGAATGTAATGTTCTTTTATTTTGGCCTGTGTTGCAGTTGCCGGTACCCACACAATCTCTTCTGACTGTACTAAATGAAAGGCTGTCTTTATTTTTTGAAGATCAGGAAAAAAGATGGCTGCAGCGATATTGTAGACTCGTTGTTGGGACTCATATTTTTCGAGATCTTTTTTGGGATCTGAGACTCCTCCTGTTTTGTGATCAATGATGGTTACAACATTTCCGAAATCAATAATAACGTCCCAAACACCGCGGAAGAGACATTCTTTGTTCCAGAAATCAACCGGTTTCAAATTTTCATCAAAAGCAAATCTCTTTTCGATCTCTACTTTTCTAGCCTGGTGTTTTTTTGTGTAGGCAGCCAGTCTCTTTTTAAAGGAGAGCACATTGTGCAGGTAAGACATTGATTCTTCTATTTCGCTGCGTGTCAAACTTTCGTCTATTGCTCCCTGACGGAGTATCTTTTTCAAGTCGGATTTTTTGACATCTTTCAAGGGAAGCGTTTTTTCCAAGACGTGATGTACAACGCGACCAACTCTGGCTGCAGAATCCATTATGGCTTCTTGAGGAGCTTTTTTAACATATCGCAGGTTGAATGAGAAAGGACAAGTTAGTGCGAGATCAGCTTTTGATTTGCTCCAAGGAGAAAAGCGTAGTGCAGCAGATGACAATTTCATTGTAATCCTTAAAAAAGGTGCAGGGAATCAAGTCCCTGCACCTCAAACAGTTACAAATCAGTGAAATCAGGATCTTGGCTATTGTCGATGTCTTCGTTTTCAAGTGCTTCAACAGCTTCGGCACTTTCTTTTTGCAGCTTGTTTGCGGATTCCAGGGCAGTTTTTCGACTTTCGCTGAGGACGTCATGCAGAGCCTTGCCGATTTCCAAGGCTTCGTCGGGAATTTTTTCCTGTGTGTATTCAACTTTAAATACGTAGTAATTTCCCTTGGCACTGCTTGCCTCTTGGGTGTTGATTTCATGGATTCGCTGCCAAAGTACATCCTGGGAATTTCTGATTTGTCTGAGTGCCTTTTGCCCAGCACCAAAAGAGGTGCTCGAGAACATCAGATGGTATAGTTTTGAGAATTCGGGATTGCTTGCCAAGATGTTCAGTTGAAATTTACATTTTTCCTTATCGGCACAGGTTTCACAAGTATCTCCGTAGATACTGGTCTTGCCATCGTTGGAGCGGCAGCCAATACCGGAATCTGTGAACTTGACGCGAGTATAGAAGGGAAGGAGAAAAACAACGCGAAGTGGACGTTCGATGATTTCTCCCAGGTCAGGGGAATAAAGGTCTCCGTTCTTGGCCATTTCCGGAGCGCTACTTGTACTCTTTTGTTTGATGCGGATTGCCGGAGGACGGTAGTCAAACTTGATGTCACCAAAGTCTTCACGTGGTTTCAGGCATTCAATGATCTTTTGGACGTTCTTTTCATACTTGGCAGGGAGTTTCATTTTTTCGAGGGGTGCGAGGTAGTTCGTCATTTTTTTCTTCTCCTTTTGTTGAGTGACAGGGACAATCGTAGGCAAAAGTATCGGTTGTGTCAACCTTGATTTCACTGGTTTTTACAGGTAAATCAGTGTTTTACGTGTTTTTTAAGAACAAAGTTCTTTTCTTTCCGAGACATATCTATTGACACGATCTACATATTGTGGTCAACTTTTTTTGAAACAACCATATCTAGTGGAGCTGGCATGGCTATGGACTTCGTACCAGAAAAAATTAAAAAGCGTTCAGGTTTTGCAGATGATCGAACTTTTAACATGTATTACCGCGAGGTTGGAAAAACGCGAGTTCTTTCTCCAGAGGAAGAGAGAGAACTTTATTTCAAGTATAGAAAAGGTGACGAAAAGGCCAAAGAAGCAATTATCTGTAATTGCCTGCGATCAGTAGTTAAAATAGCAAGGAAGTACACACGAGATCCAGATAAAGTAAAGGATCTGATATCAGCAGGCAATCTTGGAATTCTCCATGCCCTCCAGAAATATGATCCTACCTACAAAACACGTTTTCTTTCCTATGCCACATACTGGATAAAACTATATATCCGTGAAGAGCTTTATAGTGATGGTCTTGTTTTCCTTCCTCGTTATAAACAGAAAACACTCTACAGAATCGGTAGGATCAAGACCAAAATGGAAGTTGAAAATGGGGAAGTAGCAGAGGAAGAAGTTTTCCAAAAAGCAGATGCTGAAGAACGACATTTCAGGGATATTGGTCTCGGTGGACTTTCGTTTGTAAGTTTTGATTCTCCTGGTAAACCTCCTGTTTCTTTCTCAGGAGACAGGTTATTGTTTCAATGCATGTCAGAACAGATGAAAGAGATTCTAAAGAAGTACCTGAGTCTTCTCTGTGTACAGGAAAGTTTCATAATACGGGCTTATTACGGATTCATTTCAGAACCTTTAACACTTAGGCAGATAGCGGGGGTACTTGGTATCACTCCTGAGAGAGTAAGGCAAATTAAATGCCAGGCATTGGAGAAACTAAAGAAATACTTAAAGCAGGGTTTGAAAATAGAGAATTCTGAGCCTCTTTGTGCTTAAAAAATCTTCTTTTCCCAGTTCATTGCCCAAGATATGCCTCTGATCAGCCCCTTGTAGTATTCTACTTTCAACTTGTCTTCAGTATTTTTCAATTCGACATCCAACTTTCCAAGTGTTTCCACAACTTCTTTTTCTGCTCGAGGAGTATTCTTTGTTTCCTTGATACGAGGTCTACCTCTTTCCGTTTTCTTTTTGGATTTGTCTTCGAGGTTGGCTACTTTTTCTTTGAACTTCTCTGCGTTGAGATTCTGCGCATCTTTCAAAAGCCGTCGCTGAACTTTTTCATCAGTAATACGAGAAAGTTCTCGTGCATGCGTTGTTGTGATGTTTCCGCTGGAAAGCGCTTCCTTAATTTCTTCCGGTAACTTGAGAAGGCTGAGTCTCTGGCTGATATATCCCGGAGTCTTTCCAAGCTGGTCTGCCAATTCCTTCCTACTGATGATTTTGCTTTCCAAGCCAGCAAAAAACATCTTTGCTTCTTCCAAGGGTTTAAGATCCTGGCGTCCCATGTTCTCTGAAAGACGCCAAAAGTACTCTTGCTTCTGTGTTAATTTCTTGGGAGCTATTTTGGCATCAATGCTGCTCATGCCCAACTCTTTACAAGCCTGAAGACGCCGTCTTCCGAAAATCAGCTTGAATTTTTGTTTCGTTTCCTTGTTGGCTTTTTCCGCAACCCCGATGGGTTGGAGGAGACCTTGCGTTTCGATGAGCTTCTTGAGTTCCTTAATTTCTTTTTCCCAACCTTCTTCACGTTCGCTTTCTTCTTCCCAAATTTCTTTAATTTCGATTTTTTCGACCTTTGACATTGTTTTCTCCTCTTGACTATTTTCGCGTGTGTTACCACTTCTTCAATTTTTGTATTGATGTGAAATAGTTTGAGGTTTTCTAAAGGCTCTCCTTGGAGAAGCTGTCCTACCGCATGAAAGAACTCTCTGCCAAATTCATCGGGGAATTTGCCACTGGTGTAGTAGGCTATCCAGAGATTGGATATCCTGCTATATTTTATGGAAATGTCTTTAAACTGAGAAAGCGTTTTGCTATTTTTCTTCATCACTTTCCTTGAAAGACTTTTCGGGATCTTTTTCCTCGAATGGTTCACTGCCACACTTTGGGCAGAGCAAGACTTTCCCATGCTTTTCCAGCAAAGAATTACAGTTTGGGCATCTTACTTTCTCAGACTGTTTTTCTTTTACACTGTATTTATCCATATCTATACCCGTACCGTGGGAAGACTATTCTTTCTTGCTTCGGGATACAATTCCAATATTTCCTTTCTACCATTACTGCATTCTTTTTTTATGTCTAGAAGAATTGATCTTATTCTTTTCAGGGAGGCAAGGCCTCCTCCGTTTATTGCTCGGATTCTTTCCGATTCAAGTAATTTACTCAGATAAATAATTCTGTCAATTTTTTTGTTGTCCAATTTCAAAATGTCCATCTTTCTTACCTACCTTTACAGAGTTCGTAGTAACCGCAGTATTTGGGACTGCACGCAAAACTGGAGGGGTCACAAGGCATGAAAATACCTTTGTTGATTGCCTCGGCAACTTTGTCAAAAAGGTGTTCCAACCAATCGAGATCGGCCTGTGTACGCTGAGATGAGAGTGTTTTGACTGTAGGAGTCTTGGTACCTCTGACCAAACAATCAAATCTCACCTTGGGAATTTGGGTAGCTTTCGAATAAAGTGTCAACTGTAAACTACTATCTGCTTCTCGTTGTTGTTTGCTTCTACCGACTACCTTGTGATCGACTATTATTTTGTTTTCTGGTTGATCGATGAGATCAATGTACCCCACAACCGGAACATTCGACTTTCCTACTGAAATCCAAAATCTTTTTTCTACTTCCAAGGGAAGTATTTCAGGTAGTTTGGTAGAATGGTAAACCTTTACCAATTTTCGCAACTGACCTTCCACCGTATTTTCATCTTCTTCCCAGTCTTCAATATCTTTCTTAATCACACGCCAGCTTTCCCACCAAGCATCTTCGATCAGAGAAAGAGGAACCGACGAAGTTTTCATTTTTTCTTTTAATGCTATTTCCAAGGCACGATGAACAGACGATCCAGCTGCCATGGCAATTCCCGGTGGACGAATAATTCCATCAATGTAGCGAAATTTATACTGCATTCCGCATTTCAGATAACGGTTTACCTGTGAGCTACTAAGGTAGCCTCGAGGTAACTCCAAGTCACATTTTTCGAGTATACCATCTTCAGTTAATCTAAAAAATTCTTCTTCCTCAGAACCGCGTTCATTCTGGTCGCTCATCACTTTCTCCAGGAAGGCGTTCAGGTTTCAAAGCGGCTTTTAATTCAGGAGTGAGATAGTCTTGGAAATCAACTCCTTCGTGATTTACGTCGTGTGATTCTGTTTCTTTTTTGATACTGGGTTCGGGTTCTTCTTCTTTTTCTACTCTTTTTGCCTCTTCTTCTTGTGCGATTACTTCTACTTGTATCTTCCCGCCTTTTTTTGACCACCTAAAAAGACTTGTCTCTTCGATTTCTTTTCCTTTTCTCTTTTTCTTTTGTGTCTGAGGAATTGGTTTTTTTCTTTTCTTTTTCAATTCGTTTGTTAGCAATTCTTCAAGTTCGTCTTGTTCCCACAGTT
>Ga0190359_1002395_pt1 | contig 11202 bp, 9 predicted proteins | sample 48721823_MG_FD_161269 | JGI IMG/M metagenome (GOLD analysis project Ga0190359, IMG submission 161269) | Hydrothermal vent microbial mat bacterial communities from Southern Trench, Guaymas Basin, Mexico - 4872-18-2-3_MG | ecosystem: Environmental > Aquatic > Marine > Hydrothermal vents > Microbial...
GCTGACATACCATTTCATGATAGTGCTGGGAACGTTGGTATTTCTGGCAAGACAGAGAAATTTGACAAAAGAAAAGGGTGCCTGAAAAGGCACCCTTTAAACTTAAATAAAGTCAGTCTGCGTCATTCCATATCATAAGGAATCTGGTAACATCTTCATGATCTACATAACCGTCTCTGGGGATTGAAATATCATAATCTGAGTCATAAGTAAACATGTGATCCATAAGCAATTGATAATCCGCTTCATCCACATCGCCATCATCATTAAAATCGATATCTTCTGTTAGGGCATAGTTTTCTTCAAAGAGCGGCACATACATCATTCTGTATTCGATCATCCAAGGTGTGATTCCAAAGCCATATGTAGCGGAAATATCATATAGCTCTTCTGAAACCATTGGAACAACGTAATAGCCATTCCAACCCCAGTACGGGCTCCAGCTGTTTTTGATAACCCAGAACTCTGTGGCATACCATGTTAATCCGGTGAATGGATCATAAACTTCAACGCTTGTGGCATCTGACGACACCCAACCAAGTTCCTTTACTGCATCCATGTCCAGCCAGCCGACAAGAGTTACTGCATGACCGCCTGTCAACTGGTTCGTGGTAGGTATGTATATACCTCCAACATAATAATTGAAATCTGCAGGAACGCTGAAAGATACACCAAGAGCTCCAAATTTGATGATTGCTTCCTTGATGGAATTAATATACATCTGGTAAGGGAAGTTCATCCAGCTCAACTCATCCCCGTAATAAATCCCCACTGTTTTTGTGCTCCGAATCAAATTCTCTTCCCAACTATTGTTAGTGGGATTCCAGCTGATCCAGGGATTAAGATCGAATGTGCTGTAGGGGAAATCACTTTCTTGAGGAATGCCATATCTTATGCTGTTGTATGTTGAGAAGTGCTGATTTCCACCAACGTCCATATTGGAATCCTGAATAATAGCATCGCTTTGCAATGGATCATACCAGGATTCACTATATATGTCCCAGTCTATATCGTGGAAAGCCACAAACTGCTCTGACAAATCATAGTTGTCCTCTTCCAGTTTCCATGGAAAAATTGTGGCTTCACCGGTGAGCCCGTCTTTCTGTACCTGCAAAGCACTTTCAAAAGATGCTACCGTTGCAAAAGCCCAGCAGGTACCGTGAAAGCCCTGGTCTCTCACCGGTGTGTGAATCTGAATGAAGCTTGATGGAAGTGGTGTGTCAAACATTGCAAAATAAAGGAATTCAGTAGAATATAGCTGTGCGTCGCGGGTTGTGGCGCTGTCGTTAAAGAAATAATTGTGCATATCCTTTCTTGCTTTTTCTGGCAAATCTCTGGTTCCAGCCCACTTGTTGATTAGGCTATCCAAACTGCTTATACCAGCAGCTTCGTATTCTTCTAAAACTTCTGATACGCCAGCTTTCCAGGGAAGGCCAAGTTCTGCAATTTTGCTGTTAATCTCTGCAGCCCTTTGCGTAGCTTCATCTATCAAAGAACCAGCGAACAGAGCAGAAGCCATGACAAGCACAGTAATCAAAATGAATAATTTTTTCATTATAACCACCCCTTACATTCCGGCCGCTTCGGGCGCAGGGATATTTACATAATACCCGAAGTTGTCCACAACTATACCATCGATTACCCGGTTGTTGGAGTCTCTAATAAAATAGTTATTGTCAATGGCAATCACCGGAGATTCTCCATTCATATCAACGCCAAACTTCAATGTAATAACTGCAAGCACGTCACCTTGCGCTTCGGGTTCGTCTTCGCCATTGACAAAGCCTCTGCACAGGGTTACCTCTCCTTCATCAGCAACGTACCCTGATAGATCCTTCATGTCATCCATGAAGTCAGGGAAGCTGACGTCTTCAACTTCAAGGCCATTGTCAAAGGAAAGCGTTGTCTGAATATACATGAGGTTAGCATCTCTTGCAGTATCAGGTTCATAGTAGTCATGAATGTCTTCCAAGGCGTAATCTCTGACATTGGGAGCCACTACGTATATTTCCATGGTTCCAGAAGCGTCAGTGGAAGCCGGTGTGATCGTGTTTGGGAAGTAATAAATCTCGGGCTTCTCAGAGTTATCATATCTTTCATCAAACCTGAAAGTCATATAACCGTAGCCCCAATTGCCAAGCTCATCATATCCACTGACATAAATCAGGTAAGAATGCCCAATTTCAAAAATGTGATCGAGGTAAGCTATCCCATCAGGTGTGTAAAGCGTAACCAATTCATCATTAACAAGCATTCCAGAAACAGTGGGATCCCACGGGATCCAATCTGTAAGCCAGACACTCAAATCCTCAGCATCTCTAAATCTTATTTCAACGGTAGAGACAGGCTCGTTGAACTCCCATCCTATATAGGCATACCTTCCAAAAGGCCTGATATCACCATCTGCAAGATTAGCTGCTGTTCTGTCTGAACCGTAGATCATAGGAGAGGGTCCGGTTGTATCAACCCTGAAATCAAAGGTTGCAGGTAATTCTCCGGATTCAGCGATTTTCACCGACAACGTATGCCAGCCATCAGACAGACCAGAAAAAGTTGCCGAACAATCAGCTGTTTCAACCCCTGCAGCACCATCCAGTGAATAGATATAACTGTGAGTCAACCCATCAACTGGTTCCCATTCAATGGTGACTTTATCAGTGGCATATTCATTTTCGGCATTGAGGAAGTCTATGCCACTGGAGTATACACGGAAACTCTCATGGTTCGACTCGGTTGATGCTGGGCCTTTGTTAAATACACCGGTCCTGGTCTGGAAATTAGCAGTTACCCAAACTTCATAATCGCCGGTTTCCAGTGTTGTAGCGTAAGAAGTGCTATCCCCAAGGGGCACTTCCACGGTACCAATATGCAGGGTATAATCCTCTGCTATCAGCTCATCCTGGGAAGTTAGCCCCCAGCTGAAGGTAACTTCTGTTCCGGCCGGAATATCTCCCACCGGGTTTACAGTGAGTGTCAAAACAGCGTAGGAAAGCTTGAAACAGGACGTAAGCAACAACAAGGTCAAGAGCAGTACAAAAAGCAAGACAAACTTCTTCACATAAATCCCCCCTTCTACAAATTGGAATGAAACCAACCATAAAAAATTATATCATTCGCCTACCAACAAATAAAAACAACTGAGCAAAAATTTTTTTCATGACGCATCGCAAATACTAAATATAGGAATTAACATTGTAAGAGGTGGCATATATCGTTATTTGCTATTTGAACGTTTGACCTTCAAGAACCAGAAAATATAGAGTAGTCCAAAATACAGGGCAAGCGCCCCGAGGGTATAAAGATAATAACTGGGCTTTCCCAGTTTGTAGCCAAGTATAGGAATATTAATTATTATCATGAGAGGTAACCCAAGAAAGAGAGCAAGCCCACTCCCAATAACCATATCCTCTGCTGTGCCTGATTCAAATTGAGGGTCAACTTCTCTGAGCAGTGCAATGCCTGTTGAGATGGTTCCAGTATGCATGCCAAAGAAGGTAACGATATGTTCGAGCACGGCTCTCTTGTAAATTCTCTTCGAGAAATATATCGTGTAAAGCATGGTAACGATTCCTCCAACTGTTGTGATGACAAATATGGGAACTATATATTCCTTGATGAGTTCCAGGGAAATAGCGGCTATTGAAGCTGCTACCATGTAATCAAATACGATACCGGCCACTCTCTGAAGAAGGAAAGAATTGAGGTACTCTATTTTCTTCTTTTTTCTAATAATGTCATATCCCCTTCTGAACGAGAAGGCAAAGATAACGCCTATAACGAAATGAAAGCCCCAGAGTACCTGCGCAAAGGTTTCACCAAAAGTCCCAAAGTTTCCTATCCAACCTGTAAAGTATTTAAGGAAAAGGTAGGTAACAAGATAAACCGAACCAATGCTCATAACTTGTATAGTCATACCATCAATATCTGAAAATTCGTAGTCCTTGACCAGTGCTTCGACTCTTTCTACAATTTTGGGCTTTTCGATAGGTATGCCGACAGACTTTTTTCTCCTCACCATGATGTTCAACATGGCAACACCACCAAAAGCAGCCCAGAGAAAGCCAATTGTAGCAATGGTTAACCCTATTGTTCCACCGTTAGCAAAGCCCAGAGCTTCCCATTGGCTACCCATAGAATAAGCCTGTCCCGGTCCCTGTGCAAAACCCAATGGAAGCAAAAGCCCAAAAGGAACGAAAAGATTTGGGAAAAATGTATATACCAATATCATGGCGATGCCAAAGCCAACTATTCCTTGTATGGCATAGGAAATGGCTATTAAAAAGCCTGTGTTCACCGCAGAGCGTGAAGACCTTGTTTGCCTCTTTTTCAAGGCAATGGCGATAAACCCTATCGCCATGAGATGGTACACGAGGTTTCCAAGCCTGTCAAAAGAGAAATTGATCAATCCCAACCCGCTTGGTCCAAAGGCCATACCCAAAAAACCCGCAAGAACGGAATTCGGTATCAATATGCGATTAAGGGGTTTAATCGTCTTTTTTATTATCATTGCTATTCCCATCAACAACGAAATGACCATTATGTCGTTTACATATCCCCAGTCACCACCCATGCCTATTTACCTCCGATCTTTTTAGTGTTCAAATCACGAAAGAAAAAGATCACCAAGAAATACATTAGAAAGCCCATCAAACTTTGGTGCATGAAGCACCCTATTAGCACTGGCCGGTCAATGCCACTATTCCTATCTCTTCCAGGATTATTGAAAAGTACTTCAATTTTACATCAAAAACAATATTACTCGCACTCTGGTAAAATAAAATAGTACCAGAAAAGGAGGAAAAAGATGAATTTCACACCACTCGGTGGAGGCAAAGAGATAGGTGCCAATTGCTATATCATTAGAACAAACGGTCTCAATATCATGCTCGACTGCGGAAGGCATCCCGTTAAAAGCGGATATGAATCTCTTCCTGCACTTGAAAAACTTGAAGAGGTGGATTACATTATCATTTCTCATTCACATTACGATCACCTCTCTTCATTACCTTATGTTCTGGGTAAGTTCCCGGATGCTACTGTATTCACTTCAAAGGAAAATCGTATTCTTGCCCTGAGGATATTGAGCAATTCAGTTGAAGTCATGAAAAAGAAAAACGAAAAAGATGCTGAACCCATATTATATACTCACAGAGACGTCAAAAAAGCAAAAAAAAGAATCATTCCTTTGCACTATATGAAACCTCTGGAGCTTTCCAAAGATGTATTGCTTACTTTGTATCCAGCAGGGCATGTTATGGGAGCTTCATCAGCTTTGATAGAGTCCAATGGTAAAAGAATATTTTACACTGGTGATATTTCCCTTTCTCCGCAGCTAACCGTTCCAGAGGCGACCTTGCCTGATGAAGTAGATATTGTCATATCAGAAGGAACCTACGGGCTGAAAGAAACCCTATCCGTAAACAGGGAAATCGAAACTCATCGTTTGAGCAGAAAGCTGAGAAAAACTTTGGGATCTGGCGGAAGGGTGATGTTGCCGGTTTTTGCCCTTGGAAGGGGACAAGAAGCGCTCTACATGATTTTGAAGTTAATGGAAGCTGAGAAGATTCCGCGGGTTCCTATTTATATAAACGGTATGGTACATGTTTTAACTGATCTTCTACTTAAAGAACACGATGGCATGAATTCTGAAAATAGGGCTTGGTTCAAAGACTCGATAAAAAGGCATGTTACTGTCATTCCCAAAAAACTCTCCTCCATAATTGAAGACAAGAGTCCTATGATTCTCATACTCAGTTCTGGAATGCTAATAGAGGATACTCTATCGTATATTTTTGCGCGTCAGATGCTTTTGGAAGCCAAATCAGCTATCTATTTCATGGGATATCAAAGCCCGGAATCGCCGGGATTTGCCGTTCTAGAAGCTTTTAAGAGCACCAGGCAGTTAGAGTTGAACGAAGAAAAAATTGATGTTCGCTGTGATGTTGATATCTTCAATTTTTCCGGTCATGCCAATTATTCCGAATTACTGGAAATTCCCAGGAGATTGCAGCCAAAAAAACTCATATATGTGCATGGGGATAAAGAAGCACTTGAAAACCTGAAAGAAGAGCTTCAATACGAGTTCGAAATTGATATTCCCGATAATCTTGAGGAAATAGCTCTATAAGCCTCTACTTGACAACGAAAATGCTGGGTGTTATGATAATATACGGCGCCGGGATGGTGGAATTGGCAGACACAACGGACTTAAAATCCGTTGGGGCGGAAGCTCCGTGCGGGTTCAAGTCCCGCTCCCGGCACCAAGAGAAAAGAATTGATGCCAATGGCCCTTAATATAAAGCTATTCGGTGCGGGGTGGAGCAGTCTGGCAGCTCGTTGGGCTCATAACCCAAAGGTCGCAGGTTCAAATCCTGCCCCCGCTACCATTAAGGCGGTGTAGCTCAGCTGGCTAGAGCATGCGGTTCATACCCGCAGAGTCGACAGTTCGAGTCTGTCCGCCGCCACCACCTAAGCCCCGTTAAAAGGGGCTTTTTGTTTTACATAAAAATATCCCCCCGCAAAAGCGGGGGGATTTATCTGGTGTGCCGATCTTAGATTTAGTCGTTATCAGAGCTTTTTCTGTCTTTGAAGGAAACTTCGACTAAGTTCAATTCTTCATCTGTCTTGATGAATGGTTTGTCCTTTCTTTCATTCCTTTTATTTTTGTTCATATCTATCACCTCAGTTATATTATAGCACAAAATACAGCGTAATTCAAAGCAAAGCACAGTATAATGAAGATAATGATTGTTATTCATGAATATTAGTCAATAACAATAGTAAATGAGTTGCTGGGATTGTAATCGGAATTTCTAATACAAGTGAGTTCCATTTATTGAAGTATTCAAGGAAACTTTGTTATAATTTTTATGCTTACACAAAGACATTCTTGCAGTTATTGATTTCTACATTTTTATCGGCGAAATGGTTAATTCAAAAAAGGCTGTTATTGCCTGAGGATTTTTCTTTGCCTTTTTGGAGGTGAAAAAATGAGAATTTGCGTTATCGGTGCCGGTAACGGGGGTCAGGCACTGGCCGGGGTTTTAGCACAAAGGGGTCATGAAGTGATGCTATTTAATAGAAGTGAAAAGCGTATTTCTGGCATAGTGGATAACCGGACATTGAGGTTAGAAGGGGAATCTTCTGGCCCGGTAAAATTAGCGTATGTAGGCACTAACATTGAGAAAGCAATAAAAAATTGCCAGATTGTTATGATTGTTGTGCCAGCATTTGCTCACGCTTCGGTTGCTGAAAGAATCGCGCCCTACATCGAAGCGGGACAAATAATCATATTGAACCCCGGAAGGACGGGAGGAGCTCTTGAATTCAAAAAGGTTCTGGATGCCAACAATGCGAAGCCTGGTTATGTCATTGCTGAAGCTCAGACTTTTCTTTTCGCTTCGAGAATAGCAGGTCCAGGTCTTGTGAGAATCTTTAGAATGAAAAATGCTGTGCCGGTCTCTGCCTTACCTGCAAAAGACAATCACATTCTCAGTGAAGTGCTTCCCGAGGTTTTTCCTGAATTTGTTATAGCACCAAATGTTTTATATACGAGCTTCAACAACATTGGCGCTGTATTTCATCCGGCAGCGCTTTTGATGAACGCTGGGTGGATTGAAACTACACATGGAAATTTCCAATTCTACCTGGATGGAATTAGCCCCTCTGTTGCAAGGGTGCTAACAAAAATAGATGAAGAACGCTGTGAAATTGCCAGGGCATTGAAAATCGAGCCTTTAGGAGCAGTTGAATGGCTTGACTTCGCTTACGATGTTAAGGGTAGGGATCTTTATGAGGCAATTCACAATAACGACGGTTATCAGGGAATAAGAGCACCAGTAAGCCTTTACAATCGCTATATTCTGGAAGATGTTCCCATGAGCCTGGTGCCAATAAGTTATTTTGGAAAATCATTTGGTATAAATACAACTACCATAGATTCAATAATAAACATCGCAAATGTAGTCATGGGAATAAACTACTGGGAAAAAGGCAGAAACATGGATAGTCTTGGTCTTTCTGGACTCAGTATTAATTCCATATGGGATTACGTTGAAATGGGGGTAAAAGCTCTGTGAAAACAAAAAAGAAAATCCTTGGCGGTGCTATCGGCAGCGATGTGCACGTAGCGGGAATTCTGAACTTCCTTGAGCTTGCCAAAAAAGAAGGTTATGAAACCATTTACCTTGGCGGTGCTCTTTCCCTTGAAAAGTTCCTTGGAAGTATTATTGAAACAAATCCAGATCTTATTGCTGTAAGTTACAGGCTTGGAAAAGAAGCACTGGACAAATTGCTGATTGAGTTCAAGGATCTTCTGAGGAAAAACGATTTGTTGAAAAACAAAGATTTTGTGTTTGGAGGAACTTATGAAACAGCAAAAGTAGCTAGAAAAAGCAGGCTTTTCAGAAGAGTCTTCGATGGAAGTGAGTCAGTGGAGGAAGTCGTATTGTATTTGAGGGGGGAAATGCGTGGAATAAAAAAAGAAAGCTATCCTCAAAAACTCGTGGAGAGAATAAATTTTAAGTCACCGTATCCCCTCATCCGTCACCATATAGGGCTCCAGTCTCTTGAAGAAACGGAAAGGGAAATCCAAAAGCTCGCAAGGTCTGAAGAATTAGATATCATCTCCCTCGCTCCAGACCAAAATGCTCAGCAATGGTTTTTCACACCAGAAAAAATGGACCCATCACAAGATGGAGCTGGAGGGGCTCCTTTTAGAAAAAAAGAGGATTTTGAAAGAATGTATAAAGCAAGCCGGCAGGGTAACTTTCCTTTGTTGCGCTGTTATTCGGGCACAAGAGAACTCATCAAGTATTCGAAGTTACTTTACGAAACCATAAGGAACGCATGGGCAGCTATTCCACTAACCTGGTATTCGGAGCTCGATAGGCGATCCGATCGTGAATTAAAAAAGGCAATTGCGGAAAACCAGAAAGCGATTAAATGGAATGCCGAACACGATATTCCGGTAGAAATAAATGAATCGCATCAGTGGGCTTTGCGCTACGCCCCCGATACTGTGGAAGTAGCGACCGCTTACATTGCAGCCTACAATGCGAAAAAACTCGGCGTGAAAACTTATGTCGCCCAGTACATGTTCAATACCCCCCCTGGAATTTCTCCAGCAATGGATATAGCCAAAATGCTAGCAAAGAAGGAACTTATTGAATCCCTTCATGATAATTTCTTCCGCTCTTACCGCATGGTCAGAGCAGGGCTTTTATCTTTTCCCTCTGACGAAGCCCGGGCTAAAGGACAACTCGTCTCTTCCATGCTCACTGCATCTTATCTCCAGCCGCATATTATCCACGTTGTTGCCTTCTGTGAAGCAAGAAAACGAGCAAAAGCAAAGGAAATAATAGAGAGCGTAAAAATGGTGAAAAGGGCTTATTCCGAAGCAATGAAAGGGCTACCAAATTTCGAAGCCGATCCGAAGATCAGGGCGAGAAAGAAAACGTTGATAGAAGAAGCACAGTTGATAATTGAAGCGATCAAAGAATTGGGAAAGGGTTCAAAAGACCCTTTAACGGATCCCGATGTGATATGGGCTTCGGTTAAGATGGGAATCCTCGATGCCCCGGGATTGATGAAGATGTCAGTGGCTCGTGGTACTGTTAAGACGGCAATTATCGATGGCACTAATCAGGTAGTTGATGATAAAGGTCGTCCCGTTTCTGAAAGAAAGAGACTTAAAGTGCTTGGCTTCGCGTTATAGGAGGTGGTTTTATGAGAGTGGCTGTTGTATATGACGAACCTCTTACAGCTGAAGGAAAAGATATGGTTTCCGCGGTATGTAAAGCTTTAAATAGCCGATATGAAGCCGAACCTCTTCCTTTTAATAGAAATTTCATGAGCAACGTAAAGAAATATGACTTCGTTTTCAATCTTTCCACGGGAGGCGGCAAATACAACAAGCAAGTGCATGTTCCTGCCCTTTTGGATGTATTGGGCATCTCTTTCACCGGATCGCCAGCAGGAGTTCATGCTCTTTGCATGGATAAAGGGTTAACAAAGCTTGTTCTTCAGAAAAACAACATACCTACTCCGCGTTTTGCGGTAATAACCAATCCTTCGGAAATAACAGACCCTGGATTTTATCCCGCTTTTGTCAAACCATCACGTGAAGGCAGTGCTGAGGGGGTCTCTGAAAAGTCCGTAGTTGGAAGCTCCATTGAACTCGAAAAACAGGTGGTGACTCTTTATAAGGCTTTCAAAGAACCGATACTGGTAGAAGAGTTCATAGAAGGTAGGGAATTTACAGTCGGAATCGTTGGAAATGCAGAGCAGGCAAGGGTATTACCAATTCTTGAAATAGATTTTTCGGCGCTTCCGGAGGGACTTGAAAGATTTTATTCTCATAGAGTCAAGCATCATTATGCTGAAAAAACGAGATATATCTGCCCGGCGCGATTAAAAGCCAAACAGATGGAAGAACTGGAGAATTATGCGCTAAAAGCCTACAAAGCTCTGGGAATGCTCGACTATGCGAGAATAGATGTGAGAATGAACGATAAGGGTTTCCATATCATTGAAGTGAATTCGTTGCCACTGTTAGTACCGGTATATTCAGACCTCACAAAAATGCTTGAACCAATAGGATGGAGCTATGACGATCTTATATTGAACATTTTTGAAGCGTCCATAAGCAGGCAAAGAGCTATCAGCCAACCTTGAATGATCTTGTTATCTTTATATGAAGCTCTTTGCACCTTGCTTTTTCAAGTGGAATAAACACTACGCAATCGGCATCTCCGATTTTGACGTTGCATAAGGCATTTCTTGAGTCGTAAGGGCTTGCATGCTGGATTACGGCCGGAAGTCCTTCCTCTGTTATTTCCACATCTTCAGGCCTGAATATCATGTCTTCATATTTATTTATACCAAAGGGTGAAAAGAGCTCCATCGAAAACAAATCAGGTGGATTGTTGTAAATATCTATGGGATTTCCACTAGAAACAATTTTCCCATCGCTCATTATATATACCTTTGATGCGATTGCCATGGCGTCTTCACAATCATTAAGGACTATCAGCACAGAACGCCCGATTTTAAGCAAAAGCTTTTTTATCATCGCTCTCAACTCGGTTCTGACTTTTTTATCAAGTCTTTCAAAGGGTTCATCCATGAATATCATGTCGAAAATCCTCACCGTTTCTCTACCAATAGCCGTCAATTTTTTTATCCCTGCTGGTAATTCTTTTG
>Ga0190359_1002399_pt1 | contig 11190 bp, 9 predicted proteins | sample 48721823_MG_FD_161269 | JGI IMG/M metagenome (GOLD analysis project Ga0190359, IMG submission 161269) | Hydrothermal vent microbial mat bacterial communities from Southern Trench, Guaymas Basin, Mexico - 4872-18-2-3_MG | ecosystem: Environmental > Aquatic > Marine > Hydrothermal vents > Microbial...
GTATAAGTGGATATATAAACTCCTTAAATTTTCTCACATAAAAATTTTATGGGGTGCTTAAAAATTTATCAAGCGAAGGTTATCTTTAAAAGTGACTTATAGTTAGAAAGTGAACCTATGACAAGGATAGATTTAAAAGGACTCAAAGGCTTTGATGATCATCCATATTCCAGCAAATAAGAGTATAAATATAAATGCTCTTCTGAGTTTTCTAATATCAACCAGCGTAGAAAAGTGTGCTCCCAGAATAGCTCCTAGAGCTACACTCAAAGCAGCAGGTAATACAAAATTCCAGTCAACTCCGGTTTTGAGACCGTGTCCCAGAAAGCCCAGTGTAGATGAAAACAGAACCATTACTGAGTTTGTTGCAAAGGCTATGCGAAGGGGCACTCCGCCCAAAATTACTAATAAAGGTACTATTAATCCACCACCGGAGATTCCGACCATACCCGCTACAAAGCCTATAACAAAGATTAAAGGGAACACAAGAATTGGTATCTCGTAACTTTCGCTACAGCAATTCTGCTTTATCCTTGGTCCCAGCTTCATTTTATGAAACTCCTTAATGGGATTGGCTACCAAATATGCTGAGATAAACAGCAATAGCCCAAAAACCATCTTTAAATATAGGGAAGGAATACTGCTGGATATAAATCCGCCTATAAAAGAGCCAATACCTGCCGCTCCTATCGTTAAAAATCCAAGTTTCCAATCTAAAAGTGCTTTTCTATGAAACACAGTCATCATAGAAAGTCCAGAGACCATAAGAATGAAAAGTGAAGTTGTTGCGGCTTTTTGAAAGGGAATGGAGAAGGAAAGAAAGATTGGAACGTAAAATTCACCCCCACCTTTCCCAAACATAGCCAAAATAAAGGCTATAATAAACAACAGAACGTAAATAATGAGATTCATTCTCAAATTATAATAGTGAATATTTGAAATTTCTAATATTTGAGGCTTAATTGGCTGATTAGGTAGTTAGCAGATTACAAAGCGTCTTCAGTTTGAAGTAGCTGAACCGTTTGGTCAATACTTTTCTGGACTGTATCTGGAATACCTGGTATTTTTATGCTCAAGAACCCCTTGACTATCAGCGAGGTTGCCTCATTGGGCGATAACCCCCTTGTCATGAGGTAAAAAAGTTCTTCATCAGATATTCTACCCACTGCAGCTTCATGTGTAAGAGATGCATCCTGTACATGACTGATGAGTTCGGGTACTGCTCTTATCTTGCCGTGTTCTTTTAGCATCAGACCATCGCATGAGAGATGCCCTTTAACTCCCGGAGAAAGGGCTTCCAACACTCCTCTTGCTACTACAATGCCTCCCTCAGAAACGGATCTTGACTGGATTTCTGCCGCAGTTTCTGGTGCTCTGAGCTTGACTTCTGCACCTACATCATAATAGGCCCCCTTAGGTGCATAGACTACTGAATTAAATTGTACTTTAGCTCCTTTTCCATCGAGATATGCCACAGGAGAAGTCTGCACAAGATGGGCTTTTCTCAGGGAGATATAATTGGAAATAAAAATACCATTCTCTTCTACTTTCACGCCTGTTCTAGGCCTTACTTCAATTCCTTCTGCCCAGTTATGTATCATTGTGTATGTAAGATAACCACCTTTTCTTACATAAATTTCTGTTATACCCAGATGTGCTCCATTGTCCAGGTAAGAAGCTACCGCACACCCGTTGGTTACATGAAGTGAAGCTCCTTCATCTACCACTATTAGATTATGTACAGATTGTCTGAATCCTCCCAATTTGATAAAGAAACATGCCTGGACGGGCATTTCAAGCTTTACCCCCTTTGGGACATAGATAAAATATCCGTCAGCATCATTTTCATAAGCTTCTTTTGTTATCTCATCTTTATCTTTGGGCACGAGTTTCCATTCAAGCTCATGTACCCAATCATATTTTTCTCTAGCCTTGTGTAGAGTTAGAAGTACAAGTCCTTCCTGCGTGGTATTCTTGATTTCAGTAACTTTATCATTGATTAATGCAAAAGTAGGGGAATCAGCATCAAGATCCACACCTGCATGAAGAACCTGTCTTTTATCTTCCTTGGATAAATTATATTGACTATTGTCCTTGTTTTGCATTCTGTAACTCCTTTTTCCAGCATTCTGTACATGGGAGGAATCCATGTTCCCTTATGGTAATTAAAATATCGTAGGGATTACCTGTACAAACTATTCTCCCATCCAGCATCACATGACCCACATCAGCAGTGATATAATCCAGTACATAGCCTGTATGGGTAATAATTAAACCAGAAACAAGCCGTTCTTTTACCGGATATCTCTTTAGTAGCTTTTCAAGGATCTTGCCAACTAAAGCCATGTTTTCAAGGTCAACTCCTGATTCAGGCTCATCCAGTAAAATTAATGAAGGGGACTGAACCATCAATTGAAGCAGTTCTAATCTCTTGGCTTCTCCTCCCGAAAAACCAACATTTACATCTCTTTCCAGATGCTCTTTTAATTTCAGTTCTTCTGCCAATTCCTCTATATGGTTATTGTTATTGTTTATGTATTCCAGAAGTTTTCTTAGTTTCACCCCCTTCACCTGAGGTGGATGCTGTAATGCTAAGCCAATGCCGAGCTTTGCTCTTTCATGCGTTGGAAATTCCGTGATATCTTTTCCATTAAAGTAGATTTTTCCATGGGTTACTTGATATTTGGGAGAGCCCATTATAGTAAGTAGAAGAGATGATTTTCCTGAGCCATTGGGACCAAAAAGTACATGTACTTCACCATCTCTAATCTGGAGATTAATACCTTTTAGTATTTCCTTACCATCAGCTTCTACAAATAAGTCTTTTACAAGGAGTTTTGCACTAGATTGATTCATGACTATATTATAATGCTTAAATGAAATAAAAGCAATTTATTTAGTGATAAATAAAGACTTGACATTCCTTTTATTTCATGGTATACATTTGTATACCATGATGGAAAAACTACACGAAAGGGTTTCTGTTAGAGCCTTTTTCGATGGGAGAGGGAAAATTATACCTTTAAGTATTTATTGGATGGGAAGAAATTTAAAATTGTTGAAGCCTGATGCTATCTGGAGGGAGAAAATAGGTAATTCTTTGAGATCCTACTTCTCTGTATCTGATGGTGTAAACAGGTTCATATTGTCCTTTAACCATGAAACTTTAGAGTGGAGAATAGAGGAGGTTTACAGTGCAGGATAGAAAATTCCTCATAGTGGATATGGATGCCTTTTTTGTGTCCTGTGAGACTGCTGCATTTCCAGAACTTAAAGGTAAACCTGTAGCAGTATGTACAGGTAGACAGAGAGGTGGTGTTGTGGCTTCAGCTTCATATGAGGCTAGAAAATACGGCATAAAGACCGGTATGCCAAGTTACATGGCTAAAAAACTATGCCCTGCTCTTATACAAATACCAGCTGATATTACCAAATACGCGTATATTTCTGAGAAAATAATGACATTTTTAAGGTCCCTTGTTCCCCTTGTGGAGGTTTTCTCGGTGGATGAGGCCTTTTTGGATGTCAGCAGCGTGGAAGATGCCATTAGTTTTGGGAGAATGATAAAAAAAGAGATCAGAAAAAGGTTTAGCATTTCAGCAACAGTGGGGATAGGACCGTCACGCGTAATAGCCAAGATTGCCTGTGAGATATCTAAACCTGATGGCCTTAGAGAGATTAAAAAGAGTGAGATAGAGCAGGTTATAGGTTCACTGGAAATTGAACATATTCCAGGTATAGGAGAAAGAAATGCAGAGAGATTAAAATCCATGGGTATAAGAACAGTGAGGGATCTTCTGCTTTATCCCGAAGAATTGCTATATCGAAGGTTTGGAGTGAGAGGACTCTGGTACAAAAATCTTGCCAGAGGAGAGGATGCAGGTTTTTTTACTCTTCTGGAGGACGGCCCTCAGATAAAAAGTATAGGACATTCTGAAACATTTCCCCGGGATATATTTGATATCGAGGATATCAAAAAGTATACATTATACCTTTCTGAAAAGGTCGCCAGGCGGTTAAGATGTAAAAATCTGGCTGCCAAAGGTGTTTCTATATATGTAAGGTATTTTGATTTTTCCGGTTATTCCATTTCCAAGACTTATTCTTATCCTTTACATACATCCGGGGACATTTATAAAAGAGCTCTTTCCATGATATTTGGTGTAAATCACAGTAAGCCTATAAGACTTATAGGCATCAGTGTGTTTAATTTAGTTCCTTATATAAAACAACTCTCTTTCTATGTAGAGGATGAAAGAGAGGAACTATTAGCCAGGGTAGTGGATGAGATAAACGATCGTTATGGCGATTTTACCGTAAGAAGGGCCAGATTAGTTTCTTCCATTTTTAAACACAATGTAATTCCTCCCCGAGGTATACCACGCTGATTCCGGTTCATTGACCCCAATGATTTTTTATCGTATTATTGATTACTACACAAGGGGGGCACCATAATAGGAGATATCAAGCGTGCTTTAGAAGAATATAGTACACCTTTAGAAATAAAGGATGAAAATTTTGAAGATTTCTGTCAAAAAATTGAACAATTGATTTATTATTTCAGAGATCCCAATCGGGACCCCGTTGAAGATGTAGTAGATATAGGAAGAAAGCTACGGTCACTGGGTGCTCCAATGGAAGCGTATAAAATTCTTAAGGCGGAAGCAGAAGTTCTCAAGAATAATAAAATGTACAGAGAATACTGGCATCGGCGATATTTCTCATTTGCTTTTGCAGCACTTGGATATCCAACAGATGCTATTGAACTGGAACTCCGACAAGATATTGAAGAATTAAAGATTCATCGGGAGTTTTTCCCCTACTTACCTTTGTTCTTGAATATTCTCGGCAGTATTTTACATGTTTATAGAAGGAAATACAGGGAAGCTAATGAGATATATGAAGAGGCGTTAGCTTCTATCCTTTCAATGCAGGAGGACGAATTTGAAAATGTTACAATAGATAGAAAATATCACTGGGCAGTCAGGCTGATAATTAATAATTACATAGATAGTTTATTCCATATAGAAGATAGAACAGAAGAAGAGGAAAACAGGCTATTGGGCCTCTTTGAGTTACTTGAAACTCAGGGAGAAGGTACTTCCTATGCAGTGACACTCTCCCAGCTAAATTTGGCAGAATATTACGCCTATAAAGGTGACAAAAGATACAAGGATGTTTTGAAAAAGTTGCATCATATAAAAGACAGGGAGCTTGTCCGCCATATTGTGCCTGCTTCCATTCGTATTAAAGCTATATATTACTCTCGTGTGGGAAATTTTAAAAAAAGTCTTGTTCTAATTCTGGAATCCCTGAAAAAGTCCAAATATTATGGTAATACCTTGGAAGAAACTATAGTGATGGAGAGTGCCATGGATATTTTTAAAAGGGTCACGGCTCAATTCAGCGCGGTTCAGAAAAGAGAATTCTTCACACATACCCCTATTTTCAAATATTTGCTCAAAGTACAGGCGGCTAAGGATACATATCTCGGTAAAGAACATGCCAAAAATGTTTCCATCCTGGCACGTAGACTCGGGGAAATACTGGGGCTTGATGGAGAGGAATTGGAGATACTGGAATTTGCTGGACTTCTTCATGATGTGGGAAAGCTCTATATTCCCTGGTTCACACTCAATAAAGTTACCCCGTTAGATGATGAAGATTGGGAAATAATTAAGATCCATCCTGTAAAAGGTGCTGAAATGCTTGAAAATTTGGGAATGTGGCGTGAGGCTGAAGCAGTGAGAAATCATCATGAGAGAGTGGATGGCTCAGGCTATCCCCTTGGGAAAAGTGAGCTTAATATCTTGGACGAGATTGTAGGGATTAGTGACCTTTTTGATGCTGCAGTCTCACCCAGCAGGAGATATAAGGCTCATAAGAGCAAAGATGAACTTATAAGGGACCTCCTGAAGGGAGAACCTTTCAAATTCAGTGCAGTGGTATTGAATGCACTCAGGCAGGCTGTTGACAGGGGACTTGCATGATAAGAGTATCGGGTGTAAAATTGCTTCATGAGAGTTCGAGGTAGACCTATATTATTAGTTCCTCGCGAAATCGTAGAGAATTTCTACAAGTATATCCCAAGAGTTGTAACCAAAAGTTATGTTTTTCATAATTATCTTTTACTCTCAAGAGTTGAGGATGTCTTTAATCGCAGTTTCCGTATATACAATGAACACGGTTTGCTGGTGGGGTATGACTCTCTGATGATCAAGGATTTTTTGATACATAAAGATATCTTATATTTACTGCAGGGTAGAGGTGTACAGATCATAAAAAATATTACAGGGATAATAAAAAAATTTTCTTATCATGTTGCGGATTATGCTGGTGAGACATCTGAACACCTTGAAGAAATACTGGACGATTTACTTCAACGCAGAAAAGAAAATGTGGCCAGTTTTGACAGTATACCAACCACCATATTTTTTAATTCTGAAGAGGGTTATTTCTACATAGGCACATCAAGAGGTGAGATTTACAAAATGGGAGATTATCCTATTTTTGATAAGGAGAAAATTCCTCTTGATCTGCCGGATAAACCTATTACTGAAATCATTAAGGACAGGAAAAATATGCTTATTCTTCAAGGTGAAAAGGTGGAGCTAAATGAGCCTTCCCTAAGTCCATATGTTCTCTCTAAAAGCAACTTTTACTTTACCGGACCCAACAAGGAAACAATTAAAATTGATAATGGCGGGAAGACCATAAAAAAGGCATTTTTAAAGAAAAACAACATTTTTGTACTATATGATGACGAAAGTTTTGGATTTTATAAGATATTGAGGGCAAAAGAGATACAGCGTGACAGTAAGGCTCTCAAAGATGTTTATAAAATAAAAGATGCAATTTTAGTAGAAGGTCGGCTATACGTGGCTGGTCAATATACGAACGGTGAGAACTTCGTTGGATTTTTGAGTCTATACAACAAAAAAATTCACAATGTGCTTAAAACCAAGAGAATATATTTTGATTCTCTGGGTGTAGATCCTGATTATCTTTTCGTGGGCTTTTCTACATCGAGTTTTGGTATTGCTTTAATTCCTATGGAACTGGTAAATATGGCCCCAAAGATAGACGAACCTTACAATGAGCTTGAAGAATTTCAATATTCCTTGTACAATTTACCCATGAAGGTGCAGGAAATACATCCTGGATTCAATGTTATTTATATTTTTGGTGGCGATTATCATAACAAATTATTGATAATATCAGGTGAGTTTTCCAAATTAAGAACCTCTTCGGATGAAGATTTACAGATGAAATTACCGGAAGAATTAGATTATGAGGAGGGATACTAAATGTTGGAGTTTTTAAAGGAGGTAAAATTGGATGAACCTCTTTTTTTAAGGAATGTGACCCTTTATCCCCTCACAGGGGAAATTGGGTCTAACGGTTTCACAACCTTAGATGAGGCACTTGAAAGAAAGGAAGCTTCTTTCAAGGATGTTTTAGATGTAAATAGTGTTGAACTCGATTACAGAGGTGGGGCTCCACTCTTCATAATGGACGGTGAAGAAATCATCGGCGCTAGGCAAGATAGAGTAGTGAATACCGCTATTTTTGCTGAACCCAATACCAGGGCTGTTATTCCTGTTTCATGCATTGAAGAAGGAAGATGGTCCGGAGGAGAGGAGTTCAAGCCGGGCTATTTTTCAGTTACTCCTTCATTAAGGAGTATACTTGCATCTACTGTAACAGATTCCTTGAAAAACAGTGGAAAATTTATGAGTAATCAAAGCCTCATATGGAAAACAGTGCGTGATACATTAAAAGTTACAGGTGTTCAATCAATTACCGGTTCATTCCACGATATGGTGAGAAGTCTCGGAGAGGAAATAGAAGAGTATGTGGAGGAATATGAGACACCAGAAGATATTTCCGGCTTCATTGCATATGTAAATAATAGTTTTGTGGGTATGGATCTTTTCGCAACACGCGACCTCTATAAAAAACTGGAGAACAAACTCCTGAAAAGTTACGCACTGGAAGGAGTGATAAGACAGAGAGTAAAAAAGAAAAGTCTCGAGATTGAACCCCACGAACTTATAAGATATCTTGTTAATAGTGAATTTGAAGCTTTCAAGTCTGTTATTAAGGGTACTGAGTGGAGACTCAAGCAAGGAAATCTTGTTGCCCGGGCTCTTACTGTGGAAGAGAATCCTGTACATGTAGCCGTTTTTTCTGTATAACATGCATTCCAATAAATCCAAAGGGAAACTCCGTAAGGAGCTTGGACTTATAGATGTTTTTGCAATCGCTGCTGGTTCAATGATCAGCTCCGGTCTTTTTATACTGCCTTCTATTGTATACCGAGAGGCAGGCCCCTCCATTGTTTTGGCATACCTTCTGGCAGGGTTGTTTATGATTCCGAGCATTATGAGTAAAGCAGAACTTTCGACCGCAATGCCAAAGGCTGGAGGGACATATTTTTATGTCGAGAGGATTCTTGGTGGCTTCTGGGGCACTTTAGGAGGATTCGCAAACTGGTTCTCCATCGCCTTAAAAAGTGCATTTGCTCTTATAGGAATTGGTGTATTTCTTGATATAATATTTCCAGGATTTGATTATCGAGTAGTAAAACTGATAGCAGTGATATTTTGTATAGTCTTTACTATAGTAAATTTGAGAAGTGTAAAGACTTCAGGAAGAACTCAGGTGATTCTGGTGGCAGGTTTAATCCTCTCCTTGGGAATTTATGTCCTTTTGGGGTGGATTCATGCGGAACCACATCGATTTACTCCTTTTATGACAGGGGGGCTAAAGGCGCTTTTCGCAACCGCCGGTATGGTCTTCATTTCGTATGGTGGAGTTACCAAGATAGCTAGTATAGCCGAAGAGACAAAGAATCCCAAACGCACTATTCCCTATGGGATGTTTCTGGCTTTCTTTGTAGTTAATATACTGTACGTTAGCGTGGTTGCCGTCACTATTGGAGTCCTTGATATTAAAGAACTCACCACATCCCTGACTCCAATATCCCATTCAGCCTTAAAATTTATGGGAAGAGGAGGAGAGGTTCTTATGGCTGTAGCTGGTCTTGCTGCATTTATTACAACAGCAAACGCTGGGATTCTATCCGCATCGAGAGTTCCTCTGGCTATGAGCAGAGACAATTTGATTCCCGATATATTCAGTTCATTGCATGATAAGTATAAAACCCCCAAAAATTCTATACTCGCAACAAGTCTGTTTATGATACTTCTAATAGTGGCGTTAGATTTAAAAACTCTGGTGAAAGTGGCTTCTACGTTCATGCTCATACTTTTTATACTTGTAAATTTTGCTTTGATTGTTGTCCGGATGAGTAAGCTTCCCTACTATAGGCCCGGCTACAAAGCCCCCCTCTTCCCGTATATGCAAATTGGAGGTATTTTGATTTACAGTCTTCTGGTTTTTGAGATGGGAAGAATTCCTGTAATTTTAACATTTCTATTTATTCTTCTCATTTTAATATATTATCTTACTTACGCAAAAAAGAGAATTACCAGACAGTCTGCATTAATGATGCTGATCAGGAAAGCTGCAGCCACCGAATTTGTGGCTGATAAGAATTTTGAAGCCGAGCTTATTCAAATCTTAAGGGAACGGGATGAGATAACTGAGGATCGTTTTGACAAGCTTATTAAGACTGCTACATTTCTTGATATCGAAGGTCCAATGGATATGCAAGAGTTTTATAAGATAGTTGCTGGGATCATTGCCAAAGATTCTGGTGATGATGAGAAGGTTATATATGATTTATTATTAGAAAGGGAAAAATTACACTCTACTGTAGTTCATCCGGGTATAGCTATACCCCATATAATACTTCCAGGGTTGAAAAAATTTATCATTATTCCCGTAAGATGCAGAAAAGGTATTATCCATTCAACAAGCCAAGATCCAGTAAAAATCGCCTTTGTACTGGCAGGTACTATGGATGAGAGAAATTTTCATCTTAAGGCTCTGATGGCTATTGCTCAGATTATTCAGGACGAAAGTTTCGAAAAGAAATGGTTCGACGCACGAAATATTGAAGAATTGCGCAGTATTTTATTATTTTCAGGTAGAAAACGTTAGGACTGTTTTCCCAGAACCTTTTCCCTCAGTAAGACCTTTGATATTTTGCCTGTAGATGTTTTTAGAAGGCTCTCCACAATTTCAATTGATCTAGGTACTTTATAAGGAGCGAGATATTTCCTTAATTCCTGATTTATTTGTTTTATATCCACTTTTTTCCCTTCTTCAATTACAATATAACATACCGGTATTTCACCATGAAGGTGATGGGGTTTCCCAATGCATGCGGCTTCCTTTATGCCATCTATCTTATATAGCAATTCTTCAATTTCTCGAGGATATACATTCATTCCGTTTACAATTATCATGTCTTTTTTCCGATCTATTATGTAAAAATATCCTTCCTCATCCATTTTACCGATATCACCAGTTCTGAAATATTCTCCGCAAAAAGATTCTTTTGTTGCCTGTTCATCCTTGTAATAGCCCTTGAAAACATTGGGTCCCTTCACTACTATTTCGCCCTCTGACCCAGGAGGTAACAGATTGCAATTATCATCCATTATAGCCATCTTCACATCAGGAATGGGAGTTCCTATGGAGCCTATCTTCCTTTTGCCACCTATGGGATTAACCGATGTCACTGGAGAACACTCAGTTGGGCCATCGCCTTCGTAGATCATAACCCCGTACTTTCTTTCAAAAGCTTCCAGTACAGCTGTAGGCAGAGGTGCACCTCCTGAAATACAGAATCTCCATGAGGAAAGGTCAAGTCCGGCTATCTCTTCTTCTTTAACCATGCTCAGCAAGGAAAACATGGAGGGAACTCCTAAAAAAACTGTTCCTTTCTGTTTTGAAATGGATTCTAATACAGATTCTGGGGTAAAACGAGGCAGCAGAATGATGGATGCATTGAGATTTATGGGGGTCAGCATGCCGACGGTAGCACCAAAGGAGTGAAATAGTGGAAGTACAAGGATGAATTTATCCTTTTCGTCACATTGAATAGCCTTGGAGACAGATTTTATATTGGAAAGAAGATTCTTGTGAGTTAACATTGCGCCTTTCGGTCTACCTGTGGTTCCTGAAGTATAAAGGATAGCTACAACATCATGGTCATTTCTATCCAGAGGTATAAATGGTTTGTATTCAAGAGACGAAATTTGTCCCATAGCCAGAGAA
>Ga0190359_1002401_pt1 | contig 11176 bp, 10 predicted proteins | sample 48721823_MG_FD_161269 | JGI IMG/M metagenome (GOLD analysis project Ga0190359, IMG submission 161269) | Hydrothermal vent microbial mat bacterial communities from Southern Trench, Guaymas Basin, Mexico - 4872-18-2-3_MG | ecosystem: Environmental > Aquatic > Marine > Hydrothermal vents >...
TTCGAAAGACCTAAAGTAGGCCTAGCCAGTCTCCCTTGGAGGCACAAGGATCCAGCTATGTATTGGTGTAATTCCATTACACACGATGGACATGCACACGGGGGAAGGACTCCCATTTGAAGCAAGAGATGTGAGGTATAGCAAGACAGCTCGGGGGCTTGACACAGTGAGGTGAGGAGCCCCCGAGCTTTTTTGCCCTTGTTATACTTACGTACCCCTGTCCGAATCCGCATGACGCCTTGGCCTTCTCCTAATTTTCTAACTTCCCCTTTTTGGCAAACTTGCCTTTTCAATGTTACATGCGGTAGTATGGTCTACCGCTGAAACAGTATTAGGATTCTTGTCTTTAACGAGCTGCATTCCGAAATTCCATTCAACCATCTGGAGGGCAAAATGGCTGAGCCTGTGATGAAAAAAGTGAAAGGTGATGGGGTGTCAATTCAAGTAGCCACCTGGGAAGGGAAAGGAAAATCTGTTTTGTGTATCCACGGCCTCACAGCAAATTGCCGCTGCTGGGATGTCATTGCATCAGAGCTGAGTCCTCAGTACGCAGTGGTTGCCATGGATCTGCGGGGTCGTGGCCAGTCTGACAAGCCAGAGAGCGGGTATTCGGTGGATATCCATTGCAGGGATATCCGTTCGCTTCTGGAAGATCTCGGGGCAAAGCCTGCCGTTTTAATGGGTCATTCGCTGGGCGCCTTTATATCCATTATGTTTGCCTCCAAGTACCCTGAGTGGGTAGATAGCCTGGTTTTGGTTGATGGTGGAGGCAAATTGAGTCCCGAGCAGTTCGCAAAGGTCTTTGCTGGTATTAAGCCCTCGCTGGACAGGCTGGGTCAGGTATTTCCCTCATTTGATGATTATCTCAACTTGATGAAACAGGCCCCGTTCCTTCAGCCATGGATGCCTGCCCTAGAGACTTACTTCAAATACGAAGTGGAAGAGCTTGAAGATGGGAAGGTCAGGCCAGTTATTAGGCGAGAAAACATAGAAGAGGAGAGTGCGAGCCTAATGGGCATGGACATATCCGAGTTTTATGGGTCAGTAAAGTGTCCCACCTTGATCCTCAGGGCTACGGAAGGGCTGCTGACAGGAGATGACCTGGTCCTACCCGAGGATGCAGCTCAAAGGATGTTGAAAGAGATCCCGAATGCCCGTCTCGTAAATCTCGAAGGAGCAAACCATTACACAATCCTTTTTAGGCCAATGGAACGAAGGAAGGACGCAATTTTAGGGTTTCTATCAAGCAGTTAGTCTGAGACATAGAGAATAGTAAACATAGCTGTGAAGTTTTGAGGTTTACAACTTCACGGAACGGTTACCCAAACTAAACCATGGGAGGGGAAAGCATGGACATCAGTGAACCAAAGATAGAAAAGAAAGAGATCTTGATGCTGGATGATGACAACTTCAATCCCGGCAATGTCTGCATAGTTACTGGTGCTTCTATGGGTATAGGGCGAGCTACTGCTGTTGCAGCGGCAGCAAATGGGTTGATGACTGTGGGGCTGGACATAAACGAGGAAGAAGGGCAGAAGACTGTGCAAATGGCCAGGGAAATGGGTGGCCAGATGATCTTCCTCAAGGCAGATCTGCGCAAAGATGAGGAGATGGACAGGGCCGTGGATGAGGCGGCTAAGCTAGGGACCATAAAGTATGTCGCCAATATCGCGGGAATTCAGCATATTGATCCAATAGAAAACTTTCCAATGGAAAAGTTTGATTACATGGTAAGTCTTATGCTACGTGCACCCTTTTATCTATCAAAACTGACCATTCCCCACATGAAAAAAAGCAAAGACGGAACAGGTGCTATTGGTAATATGGCCTCTGTTCATGCCCATATATGCACGCTAAACAAGCCGGCTTATAACATTACCAAATTCGGTCTTCGGGCCTTGGCTCAATCCATCTCTGCCGAGGGTGGGGGCAAGATCAGGGGCTTTACGGTCAGCACTGGATTTGTGAGAACCGCCCTTGCACTGAAGCAGATACCAGCGCAGGCAGAGCAGCGCGGAATCACGCCAGAGGAAGTGGTACGCGATGTAATGATGGGGTTTTCGCGCATTAAGGAGATGATGAAACCCATAGAGGTTGGAAATCTCTTTGTCTTTGGTTTCTCTCGATTTGCCAAGTATCTGATCGGGGGGGATCTGTTATTTGATGGCGGGATGGTTTTGACATACGCGGAAAAGAAGGCCGAGTCATGATTACTTTTTAGGGGGCTAAGGATTCCTCATCAATGATCTTTCGTATTTCCTGTTCAACGAAATCTATGTGAGACCTAGCCTCTTTGCTGGCACGATCGGGGTCTTTTGCCTTAATGGCCCTGAATATTTTCATATGCTGCTCAGCTATCAGCCGTTTGTTTTCTTTCTTTTTGAAGAGTTTTTTGCGTGACATTTTCTGGCTATTCCATAGAATGTTGTAACACGAGGCCGTGAGGTGTGACAGAACCGTATTGTGAGCAGCAAGGGAAATGGCGATGTGAAGGTCAGCGTCGGTCTTTGCGTCATCTCTATTTAACCGTAAGTTTTCCTGGTCTCTTTTTATGATTTCTTCGAGTTTGTTGATATCTTCGTTTGTAGCCTTTTTCGCTGCTGTGTATGCAGCCCAGCTCTCCATTGCCCTTCGTATGTCTAACAGCTCAAAAAACTTATCAATGTCATCTGAAATAAGCCTTGTAAGAGGGTCCTCCAAGGGCTTCTTTGCTAAGGATTTTACCACTATTTTGCTCCTTGGGTGGATCTCTATGAATCCCATGGCCTGCAGGGCATTTAGGGCCTCTCGCAAAGGCGGGCGGCTGACACCTATAGACTCGGCAAGCTCCCGCTCAGAAGGCAATTCGTCACCGGGCTTAAGCTGCCCACGGCTGAGCAATTCTTTGAATTGCTCTATGATTTCGTCGGATATTTTTTTAGGAGAGATTTTTTTAAACATGGCCTTGGTCACCCTGCCTTGATTTGGTCTTACCACAGGCTTTTTCAGGTGACAAGGATTTTCTTTGGGGTTTGAGTGAAAGGGCTTTGCGATTTGTTCAATCGTGGCTTTCAGTATGGTCGGTGAGGAATTGAAGCTTGACAGGGGATAGAAACTTTTGATAACTGGTAAGACCAAAATAATTTAATACCAATGCGATTGTGCCTTCTAATGGATAACCCCGTTTCTTTTTTTGTTTTCTAGGGTGCAAATGAGGCTTTTCAGCAAGGATGTCCCATTTTCCAAGAGATACAGGCGAGATGCCAACCTAGATAAAATACCAACCTATTTAACCGCGGAAAGGGGGTGATTAGGGACATACCTGAAGTATTGGTTAGGGGTTTGAGTGGCTGTTAACCGTAATTCCATGGAGGTATGCGATGAAATTCAGAAAAGTCTTGGTTGTGTTAGGAATAATTGCGCTGGCAGTGGCGGTGGCAGCGCCGGCTATAGCAGGACCGAAGGTCAGGTGGAGAATGGGTAGCACCTGGACTCCTGCTATTAACTTATATCATGGCGACAAGGCCATGATACAGTATGTGAAGGAAATGACCAATGGAGATTTTAACATTAAGTGGTTCCCTTCCGGCTCCTTGATGAAGGCGTTTGAGTATTTTGATGCCTGTAGCAAGGGGGTTGTGGAGGCGGTTGGCGATTGGACAAGTTACTGGGTGAGCAAAGACACCGCATTTGACTTCCTTGGGTCCTTTCCCTTTGGATTTGATAACCTCGATTATTTGACCTGGTATTATCAATTCGGCGGCAGAGAGCTTTACAATGAGGCCTTTGGCAAGTTTAACATGATTTACTTCAACCTTGGTGCTACACCTATGGAATCTGGTTTCCGGACTACGGCCAAAACCGGGCCTATTAGGACATGCGCCGATTATAAGGGCAAGAAGATGAGGACCCCAGGCCGCTCTACCATATGGGTACTTCAGCAGCTAGGGGCTGCCCCCATCAAGATGGCTGGTGGAGAGATTTATCTGGCAGTCGAGAGGGGCACCCTTGATGGTGCAGAGTTCAGCAGCCCAGGTGTGGATTGGGAAATGGGATTTGCTGAAATTACCAAATACTGGAGTGTGCCCGGGTGGCATCAACCTTGCGCCCAATGTGGGATGATGGTTAACAAGGATGCCTGGAACAAACTTCCCAAGCTGTACCAGCACATCCTAACTCGTGCAGCAATGGCCGCTGCCATGGAAAGTTTGACGTTTTACGAAGCTGATTCAGCAAGGGCCATTGAAAAATTTAAGGCAAAGGGTACCAAGATTGTCCACTTGACGCCTGAGTGCTTAAAGACACTTGACGAGTTGACCGGTAAATACATTTTAAAGGCACTGCATGAAAGGGGAGCCAATAGTCTATTTGCTAAGATCTTGAAATCTCAAATGGAATACCTGAAGACCTACAGAGATTGGCGTGATATGACGGACGTTTTTGGGCATGGTGAGACCCCGTCTTACGTTGACGCAGTGTTGGCGGAACTGGAGAAGATGGGAGTAAAGTAAATTAAACAGGAGGCTCCAGGGTGTTCATAGGGGCCTCCTTTGTATTTTTTAGAGTAGCTACCTGTGCCTATTTTGATAGCGAAGGAAGGGTACGCTTATGCATAAATTTTTGAGGGCGTGTGATTTCATCAGCGAGTGGTCTGGGAAGATTTTTATGTGGCTGATCATTCCTCTCACCGGCTTGGTGGCCTTTGAGGTCATATCCCGACGGTTCTTCAATGCGCCGCACATATGGTCCCTGGAAGTCACCAACTATCTCTATGGTCCCCATTTTATGATTGTGGCAGCTTACACCTTGCTCCATAAGGGGCACGTGGCCATTGATCTTGTGTACAATCGATTCCCACCTCGTATCAGAGGTGTGTTCGACATTATCACCTATTCCGTGCTGTATTTCCCTTTTTGCATACTTATGGCTTACCACGGGACCAGATTCGCCGCCACATCCTGGGCAATCCATGAGACGAGCGAATCAGCAGCTCTGGGTGTCGTTCCTCTGGTGAAAACAGTGATTCCTGTGACATTCGTACTGCTCATTATCCAGGGGATTGCCAATTTCATCCGAAGCATAGGACTGGCAGTAAAGGGGGAAGAGATATGAGTCCGGAAACCGTAGCCATTGGAATGTTCGTATCCCTGCTGGTGGGATTGTTTATGGGACGTGAGTTGGCCTTTGTACTTGGGGGGATTGCGGTAATCTTTGGATACCTCGCCTGGGGGCCATCCTGTTTTTATATGTTTTTAAACCGGGCATGGGGAATGATGGATAACTATATCCTGGTGTGCATCCCTCTGTTCATCTTTATGGCCCAGCTATTGGATCAATCGGGTGTGGCTGAAGAGCTCTTTGATACCATGCGGTATCTTTTTGGTCCGGTCAGGGGCGGGATTGCCATAGCGGTGGTCATTGTTTCCACACTTTTTGGTGCGTGTACGGGAATTATCGGTGCCTCTGTGGTCACCATGGGCCTGCTGTCTTTGCCTATCTTCATGAAATATAACTACAACATGAGGCTTGCATGCGGATGCATATGTGCCGGGGGGACTCTGGGGATCTTGATTCCCCCAAGCATCATGCTCGTGGTTATGGCAGACCAATCGGCCCTGTCCCTTGGCAAGCTCTTTGCCGGTGCGGTTGTTCCTGGACTGATCTTGTCAGGCCTATACATTTCATACATCTTGCTTCGCTGTTTGATAAAGCCGCAAGATGGCCCTGCCCTTAGCAAAGAGGAGAGGGCGGCGATGCCAATGGGCCGGCTTGCATTGAAGGTGTTAAAGTCTTTGGTCCCACCTATGATCCTTATCCTTGGTGTCTTGGGTTCTATTTTCACAGGAGTTGCAACCCCAACTGAGGCAGCAGGAGTGGGTGCGGTGTTGGCTTTCCTTATGACCTTGGCCTATCGCCGGTTTACCTGGAATGGCCTCTACATTTCCGTGGTGAATACCGCCAAGACTTCATCCATGGTGATTATTATCCTTGTGGGTGCGGCCTGTTTTTCCAGTGTGTTCATGGGCTCCGGTGGTGGTGATGTGGTGAAAGATTTTATCCTGGGCCTTGGCTGGGGCAAGTGGGGCACCTATTTTATCATGATGGTGATCCTTTTTTTCCTGGGGATGTTCCTGGATTGGATCGGTATCATCATGATCACCTTCCCGTTGTTTCTACCCATAGCCAAAGAGCTTGGTTTTGATTTGGTTTGGTTTGTGGTTTCTATAGCGGTGATGCTCCAAGATTCGTTTATGACACCTCCCTTTGGGTATGCACTGTTTTACCTGAGGGGTGTGGCTCCCCCCGAGGTAAAGACCAGTGATATTATCATAGGGGGGTTTCCATTTTGGCGCTTGATGGAGGTGGGCCTTTTTATCGTGGTTGTATGGCCACAAACAATACTTTGGCTCCCTAGTGTGTTGGTGAAATGACCAGGGGGTGCTAGATGCTGAAGCCAGGAAAGACATATCAAGAGGTATATGAAGCTTTTGAGTGGAATATTCCAGAGTTTTATAACACCTGAAAAGGCATTTTATCTCCTTGAAAAACACGGAATCCGCAATGCCTTCATGCCTCCCACTGCATTGAAGCTCATGAGACAGGTAAAGGAGCCTCGCAAAAGATATGATTTTCAGATGAGAACAATAGGCAGCGGGGGCAGACGCTTGGTGAAGAACTCCTACAATGGGGCAAAGAGGTTATGGGCCTCACCATTAATGAATTTTATGGGCAGACAGAATGTAACCTTGTAGTGAGCACGTGTGCCCAGGTGATGGAGGTCCGGCCTGGATCTATGGGAAGGCCCATTCCAGGGCACAAGGTTGATGTTACTGATGAAGACGGCAACCCTGTTAGCCCTGGGACTGCCGGGGAAATTGCCATACAAGGACCAGATCCTGTAATGTTTTTGGAATATTGGGGGAACCCCGAGGCTACCAAGGAAAAGTACCTGGGAAAATGGCTCTTGACAGGAGACCTGGCAAAAAAGGACGAAGACGGATACTTTTGGTTTGTGGGCCGCAAAGACGACGTAATCACAAGCGCAGGGTATAGAATTGGCCCTGCGGAAATTGAAGACTGCCTCATCAAGCATCCGGCGGTGAGCATGGCGGCCTGAATATCTTTGGCCATTTTCAGGATCTCCTCTACTGGGTGGCCGATTCTTGCTATGATGTCGTCGGTGACAAAAGGGCAGGCTGGCATCTCCTTGCTGATTTCGTCACAGAAATTCTTGACCTTGTCTTTTATCATTGAGATGACCTTTTCCTCATTTTCCGCGCGAAGTTGCTGCCAGCGATCCTCCCCCAGGATATTCATTACCAGGCTGTCCTGGTAAGGTGAGGTGTCTTCGATCACGTGGAGAATGGTGACACCAGCGCCAAAGCGATTGGCGATACTTGCCGCATAACCCAATGCGCGCCGGGCTCCTTCTGATAGGTCTGTTGCGTAGAGAATTTTCTTGATTTCCGGTATCATGTTTGGCCCTCGTTGTTGAGTGCATTGGGGTGTTTAGGCTATCTGTCTGGAGGTGGGGATGAAATTTGCCGTGATGCTACCTATGTATGTCTGAAGCACATGCTGAGACGGCGCTTACATCAAGTAATTATTTGAGTGGTGGTCTGAGATGAACGAAAAAGTTCAGCTATTATTGGTGATTGTTGGTCTTTTATGCGCCATCTGGATTTCGAGAAAGGTGGCCATGTGGCGCATAATCAGAGCCTATCGAAAAATCGTGCATGACTTGAAAAATGCAGGGGCAATGGACCCTTCTACTGCTGTGAGCATCTCTTATTCTAAAGAGAGCATTTTCAGGGCCGGAATGAAGGACTACCGTCCTAAGGCCCTTGAATATTTGGTTTCCAACAACGTGGTGGGTCGGACAGATGAGAACAAGTATTATTTGAAAGAGGACATAAAGTTCGAAAGATCCCTTGGGCAAAAGTTATGGATATGACTTTTCTTTGACAGAAGCATGACTGGCTGGTAAAATTGTCAACTGGTATTACCAGTTCTCATGTCTCCCGCCGTTTTACTTAGCAAGTAATGTCCCGAGGGGTCTTGTGCTTACGGGAGATAGGCCATAAGAGGGAGGGTTTTATGAAGGCAAAGTTATTGTGCGGGCAGGGTACGGTAAGTGTGGAGGTTCCCGAAGGTGTCAAGATCTTGGATATGAAGCCCCTGCCTTCCTTATCTGATCCGATTGAGGCTGTCAGAAATGCGTTGGCCGAGCCCATAGGGAGTCCACCGTTAAGGGATATTGCCAAAGGGAGAAAGAATGCCTGCGTGGTTATTTCTGATATCACCAGACCTGTCCCCAATAAAGTAATATTGCCTCCTTTGCTTGAAACTTTAGAGCTGAGCGGCATCCCTCGCGATCAGATTACCATCCTCATTGCAACAGGAATGCACAGGCCTAATCTAGGGGATGAACTGGAATTTATCGTTGGGTGCGAAATAATTGATAGGTACAAGATAATAAACCATTACTGCCGCAAGTCTGAGGATCTCAGGAAAGTAGATGAGATAGAGGGGGCTCCAATCGTCATTAATAAGCATTATCTTGATGCAGATCTTAAGATATTGACCGGGCTCATAGAGCCGCATTTTTATGCTGGGTACTCGGGGGGCAGAAAGTCCATTCTTCCGGGTATCTCGAGTTTTGAAACCATGAAATTTATGCACTCCTACAAGATGATCGACCATCCCAAAGTGACCAATTGTATTCTTGATGGAAATCCATTCCATGAATATGGGATTCGAGTGGCAGAGTCGGTGGGCGTGGATTTCATTGTTAATGTGGTCATAAATAAGACAAGGGAGATCGCGGGGGTTGTTGCCGGGCATTTTGACAAGGCCCACAGGGCAGGATGTGAATTGGTGGCTAAGCATTCTGTCGTCGAGCTGAATGAATATGCTGATGTTGTCATAACATCTGGGGGTGGATTTCCGTTGGATGCTACCTTCTACCAGATGAGCAAACCCCTGATTTGTGCAAGGGACATACTTAACAAAGGGGGAACTATCGTTTTGGCCTGTGAGTGTCGAGAAGGGCTTGGAAGCCATGAGTTTTGCAATGTGCTTCATTCTGTGTGCACCCCAAGGGAATTTTTTAGCAGGTACTGTGACCCTGATAATTTTGTTATAGACCAGTGGTGTGCACAAAATATCTATCAGGTCTTGGATCATGCTGGAAAGGTGTACGTCTATTGTCCTGGTCTTACCAAGGAAGATCTGGCAAAAATTGGCATAGAAAAGGTGGATGACCTCCAAGCCACTGTGGATAGAGTCCTCTCAGCTAATTCTAAGGCAGTTGTTGTCCCTGAAGGGCCCTACGTGGTGGGAATGATCGGAAGATAGGCTGGGTTATAACCAAATGGCAAAAAGAGGCTGGTACTACCTTGAGTGGTTTGATTGGTGCTGACGCTATGGTGCGCAAGATCTCTTTTATTCTCACATTACCAATTTGTTTCCTTTTGCTTTATTCCGGCACAGTATTTTCGTCATGGCTGATAGAGCCAGCCAGATTTCATGCCTCTGCCCATGGGCAGCTTTCGTGTCAAGACTGCCATGAAGACATAGGATCACAAGAATTTCATCCAGATCCCCGCCTCGTAAACATGCCCCGCACAAGATTTTTTTCGCAAGATCATTGCCTTTCTTGCCATGATGAAGTGGAAGACAACCTGGTTCATGGTGTCCATGGTCGCAGAAAAGTCAAGAACACGAAGAAGTATACTTATTGTATACGTTGCCATAACCCGCACTATCAAATGCGAATAGGGCCTGATCGCATAGGGCATTTTAAAGATAACGTTCCGAGGCACAAACAGTGCTCGGCTTGCCATGAGGGAAAAAAGGAGCTGCCGCCGTTTGCAGATGAAGATAGGGCATGTATCAAATGTCATGTGGCAAAAGATTTGTCTCAAGAACGTGGTAGAAAGGCTGCAGATGCCCTTTGCCTTTACTGCCACGCCAAAGGAAAAGGCAAAGCGGCAAGCATCACATCTAAGGCTCTTGCTTTGATTGATCTGGACGAGTACAGACATACGCCTCATTCAGGGCTGGCATGTATCGAATGCCATCGCTCTGGTGCTGCTTTTAATCACAATCGCCAGCCCACGGTGGATTGCCTGGCCTGCCATGTACGACATGACGAGAAGATAGCCCATGATGCCCATCTTACGGTGCAGTGCGGCGCATGTCATCTGGCCGGGGTAAAGCCCTTTAGGGATAAGGCTACAAGGGAATTTAGGTTTGAGGTCAGCACGGAAGCTGGCCAGGTCCTTAAGGTCCATGATATGCCTAAATTGGCTGATCCTGATTCGTGCAAGCGGTGCCATTTTAAGGGTAATGAACTTGGGGCAGCAGCTTCGGTCTTACCAGCCAAGAGTGTGATTTGCATGGGATGCCATGCATCAACCTTCTCAGTAGGTGATACCACCACTATTGTCGCCCTTGGCATATTTCTTATTGGTGTGTTACTGTTCCTATCATACGTTTTGTCGGGCAGAATTGTGGGAGATGAATCCCAGACAAATCCTATTATTAAATTCTTCATTGTTTTGGGCATGGGATTTAGGGGGCTTTTCTCAAGTCGTTTTCCGGTAATCCTTAAAACACTGTTGCTGGATGTGTTTCTTCAGAGGCGTCTGTACAGGCGGTCTGAGGGGCGGTGGTTGATTCATGCCCTGATCTTTTATCCTTTTGTATTCCGATTTACGTGGGGAATGGTTGGACTGCTGGGGTCGCTGTGGAGCCCATCAGGTAAATGGGTATGGTCAATGCTGGACAAGAATAACATGGTAACTGCACTCAGTTTTGATCTCTCTGGCATCCTTTTATTATTGGGGGTTTTGATGGCAGTATGTCGCGAGACCATTGCGAGGCTGCAAAGGAAAATATCACTGCCCGAACAGGATCCCTGGTCATTGCTTATAATAGGTGGAATAGTTATTGTGGGCTTTATTGCCGAGGGGATTCGGATGGCCATGACGGGGCTGGCAGGGGAGGCAGAATACGCGCTTGTCGGCTATTGGATCAGTGGACTGTTATCGGGGGTGCAGGGTCTTAGCACTGTGTATGTATATGTTTGGTATACTCATGCAATCCTGGTGGGCGCCTTTGTTGCCTATATTCCCTTTAGCCGGCTATTTCATATCATTATGGCCCCTGTCACTTTGGCGATGAACGCGGGGAG
>Ga0190359_1002404_pt1 | contig 11170 bp, 10 predicted proteins | sample 48721823_MG_FD_161269 | JGI IMG/M metagenome (GOLD analysis project Ga0190359, IMG submission 161269) | Hydrothermal vent microbial mat bacterial communities from Southern Trench, Guaymas Basin, Mexico - 4872-18-2-3_MG | ecosystem: Environmental > Aquatic > Marine > Hydrothermal vents >...
GGCTCCTCTGTCAACTCGATCGCCTCAACCGGACACATTTCCACACACATTCCGCAGCCCGAGCAGATCTCCTCGTCAACCACCGAGACCACCGCGGGTGTCTCAAGGAAGTCCTTCGCCAACAGCACGCACGCCTTCGCCGCCGCTGCACTGCTCATCGCGAGGCACTCGTCCAACGCCGCAGGGAAAACCGCCGAGCCGCAGACGAAAACGCCCTCGTTCACGGTTTCAACAGGTGTCAAAACCATCTTCGGCCGTTCCTGCTTCTCCATAAAAAAGCCGTTCTTGAGCGGGACTTTGAACATTTTGCTCAACCGCTCGTTCTCCTCGGCAGCCAGCATCGGTGCAGCGAGCACGACCAAATCCGGCTTTATCTGGACCTCGTCGTTGAAAATCACATCAAAGACCGAGAGGACTCCTCCAGCCCCAACAGCACCTGACTTCAACTCTGGCTTCCGCTTCTCGTCGTACCTCAAGAACAGCACCCCCTTCTCCCTCGCCTCTTTGTACAACTCTTCCCACTTGCCGTAGGTCTTGATGTCCTGGTAAAGCACGAAGACGCTGGCGTTGGGGCTCTTCTCTTTCACTTTCAACGCACTCTTAACCACTTCGACGCTGGCGGATTTTGAATTTACCGCCTTTCCGCTTGGCTCGAGGTCTTGAACGAACACGACTGTGTTGGCGTTGAAATTGCCTGCCTTCCAGAACTCGTTCACTGTTACCACGCTCTTGTCTTTGCCGTAGCCGAGGTAGCCGTCGGGCACGAACTCTCTCGCCCCTGTCGCGATCACGCAAGCCCCGAAATCAATTTCATTTTCTGTTCCTGCTCCTGCTCCGTCCCCAGCGACAATTTTCGCCTTGAACGAGCCTGCTCTTCCGCTGACCGCTTCCTCTCTCGCACTCGTGTAAACCTTTATTCGGTCGTTCTTCTTCACCTTTTCGAGAAGTTGCGTGACCTCGTCCTGACCTTTCAAATTCCCGCCGAGCTCTGCCTCCTTCTCAACTAAAGCCACCTCGTAGCCCGCGTCTGCAATTCCAAGCGCCGCGTTCAGCCCCGAGACGCCACCGCCGACGACAAGCGCCTTCGGCACCACCGGGTAACGCTCGACAGGAATCGCCTCAAGGTACTTCGCCCGCTCTACTGCCATTCCGAGCAGGTCAGCCGCAGCCTCTGTCGCCCCTTTCTTTCCGTCGCCGCCGCCGTGCACCCACGCACACTGCTCCCTCAGGTTCACGAACTCAAGCAAGTAAGGGTTCAAGCCCGCGTCGGCACAGGCGTTCCTGACAATTTCTTCGTACTCTCTCGGCGAGCAGCCAGCAAAGACGACCCTGTTCAGCTTCACCGCCTCGTCCACGATTCCGCTCTCTACCGCCTCTAAAGTCTCCTTTAGCGTCTTCGTCTCGCCGTTCGCTAAGACGACGCCACGCAGCCCTTTTACTCGCTCCACGACCGCGGGAATGTCGACAGTCTCCGCGATTTCGCCGTCGCAGCCGCAGATGAAGACGCCAATTCTCGGCTCCGCCTCCTCGCTGACTTCAACGAACTTCCGCTCTGTCTGACCCGGAATCGACTCTGTCCGCTCTGAAAGAAGTGCAGCCTTCAGCGCCGCACCGCTTGCCTGCCCCACGCTCTCACGAACTTTCATCGGCGCGGTCGCGGTTCCGCAAGCGAAGACCCCAGGGACGCTCGTCTCCAACGGGCTCGTTAGGTTGGTCTCAATGTAGCCGTATTTGTCGGTCTTCACGCCAGTCACCTCTGCGAGCCTGCTCGTCGTTTTTGACGGCAGCAGACCGACCGCGAGAACCACCAAATCCAACTCTAAAGTGTCAAGCGTGCCTTTCTCTAAATTCTCGTACTTAACAGTCAGAACCCCTCCTTCGGGAACCACTTCTGGCGTTCGCGACCTAATGTATTTCACGCCGTATTTCTCCTTCAACTCCGCGACCAACTCCTCGTCCTTCCCGAAGACCCGGACGTCCATAAAAAAGACGAAGACCTCGACCTCTGGGAACCGCTCCTTCACTACCCACGCCTCCTTCGCGGTGTAGGCACAGCACGCAGTCGAGCAAATCTCGTTCTCTTGGCATCGCGAGCCGACACACTGAATAAACCCAATCCGCTTCACTCGCTTGCCGTCCGAAGGTCGCAGCAGTTCGCCTGTTCCGCTCGCGGTCGTGCCGCGCAGAATGCCCTCAAAATCTAACGAAGGAACTACATCCGGACTGCCAAACCCGTAGCTCTTCGGAATTTCGTCAAAAACATCGTAGCCCGGCGCCAGCACCACGCTCTCCACTTCCACTTCCTTACCGCCGCCCGACGCCCCGCCCGAAACTTTCAACTTGAAATTCCCCGCCGAGCCCGACAAACTCTCCAACTCACTCGAGAGCAGCACTTCAATGTTCGGGTGGTTCTGCACCTCAACAACCTTCGGCGAAAGCCCTGTCTTGCACTCCGCAAGCTCCGCCATTTTTCCGCCCAACTCCGCGTTCTTCTCTACCAAACAGACCTTGTAGCCCGAGTTTGCGAGGTCAAGAGCCGCGGTCAAGCCTGCCACTCCGCCCCCTACAACTGCTATTCCCATTTTTTACTTCACCCTCCCAAGAATCTCTTTCGTCTCCACCGCGTTCTTGTTCAGCCCCAGTTTGTTCGGCTCAATTCCGAGTGCGAGACCCAACAACTGCGTGATGTAAACGACAGGCATTCCGATGGAAATGCCGAGTTCCGCCTCGATGTCAGGCTGCTTCGCGTCGAGCATCATCCCGCACAAAGGGCAGGCGAGTGCAACGCAGTCCGCACCCGCGTTCTTCGCAGCCTCCAGAACCTTCCTCGCCATCGCAAACGCGATGTCCGCCCTCGTCATCATCAGCGGTCCGCCGCAGCACAGCGTCTTCGTTTGACTGAACGGAACGCACTCGCCTCCGATCAACTCCACCAACTTGTCCATCAAAACCGGGTCGTCAGGGTCGTCAAAAGCAGTCGTCGGCGGTCGCCCGATGTAGCAGCCGTAGTACGGCGCAACCTTCAGATTCACCTTCTTCACCACCTTGCTCGACAACTCCGCCTCCCCGATTTCGTTCATCAAGATATCCAAAATGTGTCTCGCTTTTATCGTTCCCTTGTACTCAAGCGAAGGGTCGATTCCGCGTAATTTCGCACGAAACCCCTCGTCCTCCTGTAACGCCCTGTTCGCCCGCTCCAAGTTGTAGTAGCAGATGCTGCACGGCGTTACGATGTCCAGCCCTGCCCGCTCTGCGATCGCAAGGTTCCGAGCATTCAAGGCGTGCACTAACTTCGGGTCCTCAATCTCCGCGGCACCGCAGCAGTTCCAGTCCTCGACCTCGACCAGCTCAACCCCCAGCTTCTCAAAGACCGCCTTCGTTGACATTTCCTGCTCCATCGCCGTCGTTTCAGAAGGACACCCAGGATAATACGCAAGTTTTGTAACACTCATTTTACTTCTCTCTCTCCCTCCCCTCTTGCCTTCATTTCTCTTGCCTTCATTCCTCTTGCCTTCATTTCTCCTGCCTTCATTTCTCCTTCACCCCTCGGAAAATTCCGCAAAAATCTTCTTCACCACCGCCCTGTCCTTCACTTTCTCCGGGAACATCGCCTTCGGTCCCATTTTTCCCTTCTTGAACATCCGCATCCCGAAGTCCTTGTAATCCTTTGACATCGTCAGCAACCCCTTAAAGAACGAACCGCCCTCCTTGCCCTTGTAATATTCCATCGCCAGCCCCATATCGTAGAGCCGTCCGTACTTCGCCAACTGGTGCTCAAAAGCCTTGTCAAAGAGCGGTCGGTGGCTCTCGATTTTCAGCCTCCCCGCTTTCTCCTCTTTCTCTGCCACTCGTCTTATCGCGGAGAGCAGGTCGGCAATCCGCACATCCTGCGGGCACCGCGCCGTGCAGGTCTGACAAATTAGGCAGATCCACAAGTCCGGGTTCGACAAGACCTCGTCCCGCATCCCCAACAAACTCATCTGAATGATTTTTCGCGGGTTGTAAGTAGCCACGATTTCAGTGAGCGGGCAGCCCAGGGTGCAGGTGCTACACTGAAAGCACTTGGTCAGGTTCTCGCCTCCGGGCTCGCTCATTATTTCGTCCTTGAACCCAGAGTCCAATTCCCAGGTTTTTATCGCCATTTTTTCTCCTCGCTCTCCTCTCCTTTCTTCTCCTCGCTCTCCTCTCCTTTCTTCTCCTCGCACCTCACACCTCTCACCGCAGTTTCTCCTCTAACTCTTCCTCTTCGTAGGCAGTGAACGGAATCGGCTCTTCTACTTCCTTGCCCGGCGTGTAGTTGAAAATCTCCTGCACCTTCGCGGTAACCACAGGGTAGAACCTCGTCAGCGGAATGTCCTTCGGGCAGGCGTCCTCGCAGGCACCGCAGCCGACGCAGGTCGCACTGACGTGGTAAACCCGCGTGAGGTGGTACATCAACTGATTTGTCGGCACGCCGACCGCGCCCCGCAGCGCCGCCAAGTTCAGCAAGTCCCCACCGACAGGGTTCCCAAGCGGCTGCTCAAAGAAGCACTCCTTGCAGTAGCAGACCGGGCACAGGTCTCGGCAGTTCTTGCAGACAATGCAGTCCCGCAGGAACTCCTCCAACTCCTGCACGCTGCTCGCAGTTGGAAGTGACTCCCGCTTCTTCCTCGCCGCCTCCGCGATTTTCGCCTTCTCGCCCGCCCGCTCGATGTCTTTCTCCTCCAGCGGCAACTCCAACGCCGACAGCGCCTCAACGCCCCTTTCGGTCAGTCCTGCGACCACAACCTTCTCGCCGTCTCCGTCTCCTCCGTTCGCCCTAACAAGAGCAATGTCCGCTCCAGCCTCGTCTGCGAGCCGGTTCTCGCAGATTTCACACGCCTCGCGCACTGCTACTCCCTTACCTTTCAGTTCCTCTGCCTTCGCACCACCAGGTCCAGCCTCCAGCCAGTCCCCGATTTCGTCCGCGTTGGCGGCGTAGTCCTGGTTCGTGAACGCGCCCGAGCAGTCCGCGCTGACCAGTAGCACGCTCTCCTTGTCCATTTGCTTCAGTTTCACCAGTTCCACCGCCGCCCGAATCTCGCACGGCTTCGCTACCAGCCCGACCTTCTCGCCGATTGTCCAGCCCTTCAGAATGTTCGCCGCGTTCACGCTGAACGAGGGTGCGAAGACCGCCGACGCCGAGACGCCTGCTGCTGTCCCTGCTCCTGCCGAGTCAATTTTGCTTGCGTCCCGCACTAAAATGTAGGAAACATTTTTTCCCCCTTCCCCCGCTCTCCGCGGCAGAACCAGGCAGTCCACGACCTTGTTCTCGAGCAGTCCCTTGAACAGCCCCGCTAAATCCTCGCTCTTCAACTCCGCTCCTTTGCTCATAAAATCTCACCTCGCAACGGGTTCGGTCCCAACTTCTTTATCTCCTCCGACAGCTCCTTCATCGTCTTCGCAAACTTCTCGCCCTCGGACGCACTGATCCAGTACGACTTGAAACGGTTGTCCAGCCCGAACTGCTTCAAAATCGTCCGCAGCGCTGCAATTCGCCGCCGAGCGTAGAAGTTCCCTTTTATGTAGTGGCACTCGCCCGGGTGACACCCGCTAAAGAACGCTCCGTCCGCTCCGTTCAGCAACACCTTGAGCACAAACATCGGGTCCAACCTGCCCGAGCACATCAGCCGAATTATCCGTGAGTTTGGTGGGTATTTCTTCCTCGAAGTCCCTGCAAGGTCTGCTGCCGCGTAAGTGCACCAATTACAAGTAAACCCGACGATCTTTGGCTCGAATTCCTCTTTCTCTCGCACTTCTTCTCCCATTTCTCTTTCTCTCCTCTATTTTCCTTCTCCTCTTCTTCTGCCTTTCCTCTACTTCTCCTTTACTCCTACTTCTCCTCTACTCTTAAAATCTGTCTGCTCTTTTAATCTTTATTTCACACTATATAAACTTTGCGATTTTTTGCTGTGCTCCGATTTCTCTACCCTAACATCGACGTAGGGCAGATTTCCAGACAGGACACGCACTGTCCCGCCTCCGCTGCCCTCCTCCTGCGTTACGACTGCGTGTCCGCTCCCCTCACTCCCGCTCCCCTCACTCCTGCTCCCCTCACTCCCGCTCCCCCCTCCCTTGACGGTAGCCGAGCTTTGAGCAAGTTTTACGGGGTTGCTTGAATTGTCGTTGTGAATGCAGACGAAATTGACGACGACGCCCTCGACCGGTCTGCCCGCGGTGTCGTTCACCCACACGGTTATTTTCCCTGCTTCGTAGCTGGCGCGGAGTGAGACAGGCGGGTTGAAATTTTGGCTTGCAGGGACAGAAATATTCCCTGAAATTTGGCTTAATTTGGCGACCATTCCCGTGTCGTCGGTTACTTTGAGGTCGATTAAGACGGCTTCACCAGGTACTGGATTTATTCCTTCGAGTCCTGCCCGCACCTTCTTTCCTGTCTGGTAGTGCGCGGTTTCGCCGCCACCCACTCTTGAGTCGTTGTAGTAAACCGTCCAGTTGAACTCAGTGACAAAACCGTCGGGGTCCGGGTCGTAAGATTCCGAAGCGTCCAGCACCAAAAAATCCCGAAACACTACTCCCAAGTCCTCGGTAACTACCTGCACCCGAGCAACCGGCACCGGCGGTGCGAACGCGTCCGCGAAATTGCTGCCCAGCCCGGTTATCAAAAGCGTCTCGATTGGGTCAGTGGTCTTGAGGTGCACGGGACTGCCGCCAAAGTCAGTGAGCAAGTTAATCCGCAGGGAAGCGGTAGAACGCGGCGGCATTGTGTAGGGGTGCGCCCGAGTGAAGACCGCTTTGCCCTTGCTCGTGGGTGAAAAGACCGAGTAAGTGCGTGCAAAGTGGTTTTTGACTGCGACCTCTTTTAGCGTGGTCTTGCGAATGTTTAGGTTTCGTGCTGCGAGCTCGACCTCGCCCCAGTAGGACGGGTTTGAGAATTTGATGTCGTCGAGGTAAATTGTAGTGCCGTCGCGTTTTAGTGTGAACCGCAGTTCGCTGAACTCCGACTCAGAGCCGAGGGAGAAGGAGGTTGTGTTTTTCTGCCACTTGTTTTTGGCTGGAAAATTTATTGGAACTCTCTCCCCGTTCAGCGAAACCTCGACCACCCCGTCCCCTGCGAGACTGCTCTTTACCCTGAAACTCAACTCAACCTCCTCCCCGCTGGATTGAAAAGGCACGAAAGATTTGTTAATGAATTCGTCGGCGTCGCCCGTAACTTTGAAGGCATATTTTGATTTTTTCCCCTCCTCTCCCCCTACCTCGCACGCAACGACCTCCATCGTTTCGGTCGTGTTGCGCCAGCCGGAGTAAGGGTAGTCCCTGCTGAGCGTCCAGTAGCAGTTTTGAGTTCCGTAATTTTTGAAGACGCTCACGCCCTCGAAGTCGTCAATGCAGGCTGCAGGGTAGAGCGATATTTTGGTAATCTCAAGCTCTTCGAGTTCAATCGCGGTCGTGTGACTCTCCTTTTCCGCGATGTCTTGCTGAAGACTTGTAACAATGTACGCGACCGAGGTTGCGGCGGTGACCGTGATTATTATGAGCAGCATTGCCCCGACAATCACGCTTGTCCCGCTGGTGTCCTTAACGAAAAGGGATTTCATCTCTCCGATTTTTATCAGAATTTAAATATTTATAAATCCTCAACCCTCGACAAATCCCTCGCCGCCTTCTGCACCGCCTCTTCCGAATTCCACCGCTGCCGCCAGCCCAGTTTCTTCAGCCGCGAAGCGTCGAGCATCATAACCGGGACATCGCCTTTCCAGCCCCTTTTACCGCCCGTGAACTTGAATTTCGGTCTCGGGAACACCCGCATTTCCTCGCAGACAATCTCTGCAATCCGCTTTACGCTTACCCTGTCGTCCGTCCCGATGTTGAAAATATTCACGCTCTTGCCCGCACCTGCACCCGCAAACATCGCTTCTACGCAGTCGTCCACATAAATGTACGACTTCGTCTGCTCGCCGTCGCCCAAGATTTCCAACTCCGCAGGGCTACTCCTTCTTCTTAACTTCTTTATAAAGTCGTAAATTACGCCGTGCGACGACCGCCTGCCGACGACATTCGCAAACCTGTAAATCCAAGCTCGCATTTCAAAAGTGTGGCAGTAAGAAGCGATTAACGCCTCGCAGGCAAGTTTTGAGGCACCGTAAAGCGAGATTGGAATCGTGGGGTAGTCCTCAGGCGTGGGCAGTTTCTCGGCGTCGCCGTAAACGGTGGAGGTAGAAGTGAAAACCAACTGCCGCACCCCTTTCGCCCGCATCGCCTCCAGCACATTGTAGGTCGCGAGGACATTCTGCTCCAAGTGCACCCTCGTGTTCTCGACGCCGACTCGCACCTCTGGGTTCGCAGCGAGGTGCCAAACCTGCTCTACTCCCTCAAAAAAATCTGTTAAGCCCCCGCTCCCTGCACCTTCCTTACCTCGCAAGAGGTCGATTTTGTGAAACTGGAAGTTTGCGTTGCTCAGGTGCGGGGCTACGAATTCCTCGTCCCCCGCGCTCAAGTCGTCCAAGACCACAACCTCGTGCCTCTGCTCCACTAACCTGTCAACCAAATGCGAGCCGATAAATCCCGCCCCGCCGGTTACTAAAATTTTCATTGCACTTCTATTTTCTTAACTGTCTTTGTTATTTCTGCCGCTACTTCTTCCGCTTTGAGCTTTCACTTCTCATTGCCTTGTTTCTTTCGCAGGCACGTACCTCCAATCCGCCCCGTCTTCGCTCACTATTTTGTAGGTCGTTGTGTTGTTCATCAAGTCGCCGGGGTGGTACTCTGTCTTGTCTGTTCTGATTGAGTCCGTTGGCACTGCTGGTTTGGCTCGCCGCTTACTTAAACCTTTCTTTAGAAAAGAGAGTTTTATCAAAACAAAAAAATAAAAAGAGGGCTCAGCAACAACTGAGCCCCTGAGTTCGGAAAGTCTACTTCTGCTCTCGCTCTCTTTCTCCCACCACGGTCGGTCAGCGCTGCGTCTCATTTTGTTATTATCAGCACTTTCGCAACCGCCGTGTAGGTCTTTCTCCCAAATGTAAAAACAATCTCGTCTCCCCTCGAGACCGCCGCCTCATCAAAAAAATCATCAATCTTCTGAAACACGAGACTAAAATCCCGCTTTAACTCCCAACTCCTCTCAGGCTCGCCCCTCTCCAACAGCACAACAAACAGCCTGTTCTCGGCTCCAAACCTCTGAGCGCCTTGATTCTCGTACATCCAGACCGCTAGCTCTCTCGGACTCGCCACTGCGTAATCAGAATCATAATCTCGCGGCAAGTAAGTAACCTTAAGATCAAACGGCTGACCGTCAAAGAAAATGTCAACACCCTTCACATTCTTGAGCGTGGGAATTACCCTCTGATGAGAACTTATGTGCTCCTCAATCAGCACCGTCGTCCAGTGGTTGAACCAACTGCAAACTACATAATTCGTCACCTCCTCGTGCAGTCCTGCCTCAACATTCCTCAACAAGTCATCGTACCGCACGAACCGCCGCACATATTCTGCCTGTATCTTTCGGTCTAACTGCCCCTGAACCACGCCCCACGAGAAAGTCTTGACTTCCTTTAGCAATTCACTACTTCAAATTTAATATTCATATTTTCGACTTTATACTTAACAAACAAAATACCCCTCTCACTAAAATCGCTGTTTCGTGCCTTTTGTTTTGCTTTATCATTAAAATCAAATGCTATTAAAATCGGTTGGACGGTCTCAATTTCACTTCCTGCTAATCTTCCAGCTACCCATTTGGAGTACGCCACCACTTGAGAAACATCCTTGTCAGTAGCAATGTCTCTTTTTAATTCTATTACGCTAAACTTGTAACGCAAAGGAAACCCAGTATATTTATTATTCTTGTGGTAGCAAAGAATGTCAATATTTTTTCGTGTAACATGATAAGGCACATTATTCGCAAACCACTCTATATCCTCCGCAGGACCAAAAATACTCCTCAAATCCGCTCTATTAGGATTATCAATATTCGCAATTAACCACGCCCTCATTATAACTTCTAAATTAACTTTACCCTCTCCATTTAACGGTAATGCAATTTTAGTAATATTTTCAGAAGGATAATTCTTAAACCATTTTGGCTTGTTTACTGCATTTCCGTTTATCTTTACAAGCAATTCAATAAGGGCTTCCGCTGCTTCTGGATTAATTGTATTAACACCTCTTGCCCCTTGAATTTTTCTGTAAAACCAAGCCCAGAATTTTGATTCGTATTCTTTAGTAGAAAACAAGTAGTCTTCCGGTACAGACGCTGGAAAATAGTTCAAACAATCTATTTTTACTCTTATCGGCCAGGTTTCGTCAACACAACCAATTGACGTTGGGTCAAAAAACGGCTCACTCGCAATATTGTATATTCCGTGAAAACCTACCTGCCGTTCATAAAGAAAAACAATGTCGCCAATTCGTGTGCCCAAAATATCCCCTAACATCCCTAAATAAGGTCTTCTACCATCTCTCAAATTTTCTTTAAATACTTTCTCGAGAGTGTTTGGAATGCCCTTAATTCCAACGCCACAAAAACCATTATCTCTAACTACAGGAAAAGTATTTTTGTCTGTTATAAATACATGAGCTCTCATAGAATCACACCTTTGATTAAAAAATCCTGTTTGATAATTTCTTTAACCATTTTCAAATTTATCTTACCCCTACTTAAAGTAAGAGGTTTATCGTATATAAGATTATGATTAGGGTCATATATTTGTAGCCACCAAATACCATCTCCAATAAAATCGTCTATATCAAAAGACAGACTAAAAAAGAATTTTTCTCCCTCAATCGTAATAGCTCTTAATTTAGACATATTAATCACCACAACTCCTTCTGATTTCTCTTACCTCTCGTCTCCTCAAAGTTCTTCACAACAATGCTCTTCAGGAGGTAGCCCCGCTTCAAGACCTCCTGCATACAGAAAAAACCAAGAGGCACCCACTCGCTGTTGGAGTATTTGTCGCCGATGACGAGAGCGAAATACCGCCCTCTCTCCAAGTACGGCGTTACATTCTCCACCACCTCCCCAAACATTTTTAGAAAATCTTGCGTGGTCGTCGCATTTGAGAGGTCTCGGTCGTCGTCAGAGAATTTAATAATGTCGTGGTAAGGAGGGTGCAGAATTAGGAGTTGGACTTGATTTAGGGAGTGCTTCTCTAAAATGGGTTTTAGGTCTGCTGTCCTGCTGTCGGCTGTAATT
>Ga0190359_1002405_pt1 | contig 11167 bp, 10 predicted proteins | sample 48721823_MG_FD_161269 | JGI IMG/M metagenome (GOLD analysis project Ga0190359, IMG submission 161269) | Hydrothermal vent microbial mat bacterial communities from Southern Trench, Guaymas Basin, Mexico - 4872-18-2-3_MG | ecosystem: Environmental > Aquatic > Marine > Hydrothermal vents >...
CTTGCAAACGTTCCAACTTGCAACTTTGTAATATCACAATCAAAATGACTAAGGACTAAGCACTAGGGACTAAGGACTAGGGACTAAGCACTAAGGACTAAGGACTAGGGACTGAGCCATTGCGCTTAACATTTGGATCTCCGTTAAAATTACTTTGACGAAGTTCAGGGCTGAGATCAACTTGACTTTCTTACCATTCAGGTTATTATAAAAAAAATGGATTCTCTTGATATTTTAGAGCAGAAAATCATATTAGTTTTAGAAAAATTTAAAGAACTAAAGAACTTGCATGCTCAAACTTTAGAGGAATTAAAAAACGCTCAAGAAAAGGTGAGAAATTTTGAACAAAGATTGAATGATATACAAGAAGAAAAAACAATGATGGCCCAAAAGATTCAGGCATTGATAGAAAAAATTGAAGAAATTGAAAACTTATGAAGGAAGATATAATTCCAATTAGATTATTTGAAAGGGAATTTTTAGTGAAAACCAAAGAACCTCCGGAGAAAATTGAGAAAATAACTAATTTTGTTAATGAATATCTGTCAGGTATTCAAAAACAAAAACAATTCAAAGATAGATTGAGTTTAAGTTTGTTAGCTACATTTAATATAGCTCTTGAGTATTCGGATTTAAAAGAAGAGTATAAAAATTTGACTGAAAAATTAGACCATAAAATTACATATTTAATAAATTTGATTGATAACTTTTGGGATAAAAATTCCTGCGGTGTGCGTGATTAGGTAGATGATTTTGGGCCGACGTTAATTACCTTGGGAACTCCCGCTTGCTCTAGATGGCCTTTCCTTTTGGGAAAAAGCCAAAAGGGGCAATGGAGTACCCACCTGTCGGAAGGCGGGTTCAAAAGATTCTACCAACACGGCACTGCGGGATAAATATAAAACATTACAAGTAGGACTAAGTGGATTATATATATTTTTGTTTTCCTTATAGGAGGAATGTTTAAGGTCTCAAAAGAGAGTTTATAATATATTTTATATGATTTCTTGAATGCCATATTTTAGATTAAATCGTTTTCTCTTCTAATCCACTTTTTATCCTACTTGTAATTGATAAAAGGAGTCAAAATGGTGGAATATCTATTAATAGGATTAATCAGTTTTATCTCAGGTAGTCTGGCCATCTGGTTTCTTCAAAAATATCTCTATAAAAAAGAATTTTTTTCGGCAAAACAAGAAGCAAAGCAAATCTTGCAAGAAGCGAAACAAGAAGCAAAGCAAATCCAGCGAGAAGCTTCTGGACAGGCTAAGGAACTTCTTTACCAAATGCGGAGCGAATTTGAGAGAGAAACCAAAGAAAAATATAGAGATTTGCAAAGATTAGAAAACAGATTACTAAAAAGAGAAGAACAAGTTGAGAAAAAAATAGCTATTTTAGAGAAAAAAGAAGATGCTTTAACCTATCGAGAAAAGGAATTAAGAAATAAGGAAAAAGAAATTGAAGAAAGAAAGAGCCTCTATGAAAGGTTGTTAAGAGAGGAAAGAGAAAAATTAGAGGCCTTATCCCAAATGACTAGTGAAGAGGCTAAACAGCTACTTTTAAAACAAGTAGAAGAAGAAACAAGACATGAAGCAGCAAAATTAATACGTCAAATTGAAAATGAAGCAAAAGAGGAAGCTAATAAAAAGGCTAAGGAGATTTTAGCCTTGGCGATTAATCGTTATGCAGGCGAATTTGTGACTGAAAAGACGGTATCCGTAGTCCCTCTCCCTAGTGAAGAGATGAAGGGGCGGATTATTGGTAGAGAAGGACGGAATATTCGGGCCTTAGAAGCAGCTACCGGTATTGATGTAATTATTGATGATACACCAGAAGTAGTGGTGCTCTCGGGTTTTAATCCCATTCGCCGCGAGGTTGCTAGACTTTCACTAGAACGATTGATGGCTGATGGGAGAATTCATCCTGCAAGGATTGAGGAAGTAGTCAATAAAACAACTCAAGAGGTGGAAACAGCTATTCGTGAGACAGGAGAACAAACCTGTTTTGATGTGGGAATTCATGGCTTCCATCCTGAAATAGTAAAACTCTTAGGAAAACTTAAATATCGCACCAGTTATGGCCAAAATGTATTACAACATTCCATGGAAGTGGCTTTTATGGCAGGAATTATGGCTTCAGAATTAGGTCTTGACCCGAAGGAGGCCAAAAGGGCGGGGTTACTTCATGATATAGGAAAGGCGGTGGATCATGAAGTGGAAGGGCCACATGCCTTGATCGGAGCGGAGTTAGCTAAAAAATATGGAGAAACAGAGGCAATTGTACATGCCATAGCTGCTCATCATGAAGATGTTCCTCCTGAAACTGTTTTAGCTATTTTAGTTTCAGCCGCTGATACACTTTCTGGTGCCAGACCAGGGGCGAGAAAAGAAACACTGGAATCTTATATAAAAAGGATAGAAAATTTAGAAAAAATTGCCCAGAGTTTTAATGGGGTATGTAAGGCCTATGCTATTCAGGCAGGTCGTGAGGTGAGAATTATAGTTGAAAGTGAGCTTTTAAATGATGAAGATATTACTTTATTGGCTCATGATGTGGCCAAACGTATAGAACAGGAAATGCGTTATCCTGGACAGATTAAAGTGTTTGTAATCAGAGAAAAAAGAGCCATTGCTTATGCCAAGTGATAAAGTTAATGTCTTCTTTATCGGTGACATTGTGGGAAAATCAGGAAGGAAAATAGTATATCAGAAGCTACCAAAACTCTGTGAAAAATACAAATTAGATTGTATTATTGCCAATGGTGAAAATGCAGCCGGAGGTTTAGGCATTACACCTAAAATTGCTGAGGAATTATTTGATAATGGAATTAATATAATTACTTCTGGAAACCATATCTGGAAAAAAAGAGAAATTTTACCTTATTTAGAACAAACTAATAGACTTCTTAGACCTGCTAATTACCCTCCTGGTGTTCCAGGTAAAGGTTGGACTATATTTACATTACATTCGGGTTTAAAATTGGGAATAATAAATTTAGAAGGACGAGTATTTATGCAAAATCTAGATTGCCCTTTCCGAGAGGCAGAGACTATTATAGAAAATATGAGACAAATTACACCTATTATTTTATTAGATTTTCATGCTGAAGCTACTTCGGAAAAAAAGGCTATGGGTTGGTTTCTGGATGGGAAAATAAGTGCTGTTTTAGGAACACATACCCATGTTCAAACAGCCGATGAAACTATTCTTCCCCAAGGAACTGGTTATATCACTGATGTGGGGATGGCTGGAGCTTTATATTCAGTTATCGGTATGAAAATAGAAACAGCCTTAAAAAGGCTTTTGACTCAATTGCCACAGAGATTCAAACCAGAAAAATGTCCTTGTGCTTTACAAGGGGTGGTAGTTACCATAAATAGCTCATCTGGCAAGGCACAATCTATAGAACGAATTATAGAGGTTACAAATGAACATTGAAGAAGAGCTAAAAGTGCTTTTAAGAGGTGTAGTAGAAGTCATTTCTGAAGAAGAGTTAAGGCAAAAATTGTCATCTGCCCATGCTGAAAAGCGAACTTTAAAGGTGAAAGCAGGTTTTGACCCTACAGCTCCCGACCTTCATCTAGGACATACTGTTTTACTTCAGAAACTGAAACATTTCCAAGAATTAGGACATGATGTCTATTTTCTTATTGGCGATTTTACAGCCATGATTGGTGATCCTTCTGGTAAATCCGAAACAAGACCTGCCCTGACTAGAGAAGAGGTTTTAATTAATGCCCAAACCTATAAAGAACAAATTTTTAAGATTTTAGAACCATCTAAAACAAAAGTGATTTTCAACAGCACCTGGTTGAATAAAATGTCCGCTATTGATGTAGTAAAACTTTGCTCTCATTATACTGTAGCCCGAATGTTGGAAAGAGATGACTTTCATAAGCGATTTTTAAACGAACAGCCAATTAGTATCCATGAGTTCATTTACCCTCTTCTTCAAGGATATGATTCCATTGCTTTACAAGCCGATGTAGAGGTTGGGGGTACTGATCAAAAGTTCAATCTCCTGGTAGGTAGAGAACTCCAACGGGACTTCGGTCAAAAACCTCAGGTTGTGATAACTCTTCCCCTGTTAGAAGGTCTGGATGGTGTGCAAAAAATGAGCAAAAGTTTGGGGAATTACATTGGGATTACCGAACCTCCACAGGAAATGTTTGGTAAAATGATGTCCATTTCTGATCAGTTAATGTGGCGATATTATGAACTTCTCAGTGATTTTTCTCTAAAAGAAATTTCTAGATTGAAAGAAGAAGTCCAGAAAGGGAGTTTACATCCTAAAGAGGTAAAAAAGCAATTGGCGGTAGAAATTGTAACTCGCTTTCATGGACAAAAGGCAGCAAAAGAGGCAGAGGCAGAATTTGAAAGGGTATTCAAGTATAAAAAACTTCCCCAAAAAATTGAGGAGATCACTATCTCCTGGCCTGAGGGGAAAATATGGCTTCCTAAGCTTCTTCAATTAGCTCATCTTACTTCCAGCACTTCAGAAGCAAAACGTTTGATCAAACAAGGTGGGGTAAAAATTAATCAAGAAAAAGTAATTTCTCCTGAAATGGAAATTTCTGGAGGTCAAACCTATCTAATTCAGCTAGGAAAAAGAAAGTTCAAAAAGGTAAAAATTTTTTCAAAAAATAAAGCTTAAAATTAAAAGAAAAAAGAAGAAAACAGGAGTTACTTTAGTTTAAGACTACCCCAAAATAGACTGTCGTTCTTAACATCCCTATATAATTGGGAAAAAAATAGGCTGAAATATACACTTACACCATAATAATTAAGAAAATGGTTGATACTCCAAGCTCAAATAGAAAACCTAAATATCTATCAAGTGGGATATCCATTGTATCAGTCTATTTGACTTTTGTTTTTTAAAAAGCTACAAATTTTGGCTGTGGATTTAAATACTCTCTGGCAAAAAATAAAGGAAAGACTTGCTCAAACTCTGCCTCCTAACTCATTTCAGATCTGGATACAGCCTTTAGTGTTGCTAAAAACAGAAGAGGACCAAATTGTCTTAGGATGTCCCAATAGCTTTTTTTTAGAATGGGTAAAGAGACATTTTTATCATCTTCTCAAGGAAGCATGGAAACAATATGCACCAGAATATAACGATATTATTTTCAAAATAGTGCGGAATGAAAAGAAAACTCTTACTGTTTCTCAACCTACTTTGCCCTTAGTCTTACCTCAGCCTCGCCTTTGTAAAAATTTCACTTTTAAAGAATTTATTGTAGGAAAAACTAATCAATATGCTTATACCGCTGCTTATAACTTGGCCAATGACCGGTTTAACCAACCTATATTTTTCTGTTCAGACACGGGGTTAGGAAAAAGCCATCTTTCTCAAGCTATTGCCAATCATATGATAGATTCTAGAAAATACACAAAAATTTTTTACATTACGGCTGAAGATTTTACCAACGAAATGGTAACTGCTCTCAAGGAACATCGCATACATGAGTTTAAGGAAAAATACCGTAGAAATTGTAATGTTTTAATTCTGGAAAATATTCATTTTTTAAGTGGAAAGGAAAAAATTCAGACAGAACTGAATTACACTCTGGATGTGCTATGGAAAGAAAGAAAAAAAGTGGTTTTTACCAGTCTTATTTATCCTCAAAATATCCCGGCTCTTAAAAAAGAATTAAGATCTCGGATAGAGAGTAGTTTGATGGTTCCTATTGACCCACCGGATTTTGAAATGCGGTTAGAAATTTTGAGAAAGAAGGCCAAGAAGAAAAATGTGTTGATACCTAAAAATGTGCTTCAATATTTAGCTCAACATATAGACGGAGATGTAAGACGTTTAGAGGGTGCTATTAACAATATTACAGCCCGGTCTCTTCTTCAAAAACGCCCTATTGATTTGGATTTGGCTAAAGAAGTAACAGAATTGTTCATCACCAGATCGCCTAAAATTAATTTAACTGAAATAAAAAATTTAGTATGCCAGCATTATAAGATAAACTCTGAAGAATTGGTTTCTACCTCCCGTCAAAAGAGGATTGCTCTTCCTCGTAAACTTGCTATATATTTAGCAAAACGATATTTGAATCTCTCCTTGACTGAATTGGGAAAAAACTTCCATCGCCATCATACTACTATTCTCAATGCACTTAATTCAATAGAGAAGGAAATAAAAAAGAGAGAGTTTTTAAGCCGCGAAGTCAAATATTTATGTAAAAAAATTGAAGAAAAATTATAGCCGAAAAAACGGGGTGAGGTCTTGAATTGTGAATTTTGCTTGAAAGCATTAAAAACCACAACTTTACACCTCACGCTTTACGCCTTCCACTTCAGGACTTCCTTAGCTATTAATTCCCACTTAAAGGGGGTTCTTTTAGAGCAATCGCAGATTTTGGCAGGAACCAGATTCTTGACAAATGCAGTTTTCAAATGTTAAATGATCAAGATGCCCCCGTAGCTCAGGAGGATAGAGCGAGGGATTCCTAATCCCTAGGCCGGACGTTCAAATCGTCTCGGGGGCACCAGAAGTGCCTTAAATATCGGAGTCTTCTGAGCCAAAAGTTTCGTTACGCGGGGTCAAATAATGTTGTGTCAACTATGTGTCAACCGACAGACAGCATTTAGCTATTTGATAAAGTTTTGGAATTATTTTTATTTTTCATTGGGGTGTTAAGATTATCCATTACTTTTTCAATAACCTTTTCTATCACCGCACTGCCCTTTCTTAGCTTTTCCTCCGTTAAATGAGCATATCTCTGGGTCATAGCAGGCCCTTTATGCGTTAAAAGCCTTTACAGGGTATAAAGGTCAACTTCTCCACTTGAGGCAAGGAAATTGCCGTACCTGTGTCTCAAACCATGAAATCTGAAGTTACTCGGCAGATTTGCCAATTTTTTTATAGTTTTCCAGGCCGTTTTAAGCCCTTTTCGTTTTTTACCGTTCCTGCGAGGGGAAATATATGGACTACCTTCTGTCTGAGGATGTTTTCTTAACACTTCTAGTGCAAGTTTATTTAAAGGAATGACCTGACTTTTCCCACCCTTTTTGTTAAGTAGAAGAATAAATTCTTAATCCGCAATTGATTTTAAGAGTAAATTCCAACTGCGATGATACCTCAAGGTTAACTTTTACCCACCTTCGATTTTTCAGGAGCACGCGGCGCAGCGCTGTCAAAGCCGTAAGCCCAAAGGGTGCAGAAACGGAGCAGGGTGCTAAACCAGGGAACAGGTTGGTTAAAGATAATATGCATCTGAGTTTTTCAACAAGCTGTTTGTACTGGACAACCAAATCTATACCCTATATAATCGTAAAAAGATAGAAAATTGCTTTATTGAAACTCCATAGAAGGTGCGTAGCGGCTTCGTTCAACAGCTTCTTTCTGAAATTATCACATCAGAAAGAAGCTTAAGCGTCAGCCGAAATTCGGCGCGGCGACAATCTTATAAAAAAGGGAGACATTATGAGATTGAGAGATAGACAAAATATGAATTTGTTTCCTGAACTGAAAGAGGAAGATCCAATACTTAAAAGAGAAACAAAAGAGAAACTTCAACGGCTTGATTTACATGGGGAGTTGAGAAGGAAAATATTACCTCTCTGCAGATTGAAATATGGTGAGATATGGGAAGACTCAGTGAAAGGACATAAAGTCGGTGTTCTTGACGCTACAAAAATTGAGGATGTTAGAAAAATAATGGGAAATGAGAAGGCCAGACTTATCATAAATGACCCGCCCTATAATGTAGCGGTAGGAAATGTCAACACAAGTAACTTATTTAAAATAAGGTTGAATGAATATTTAGATTTCTCGGAAAATTGGATTAAAAATGCGATAGAAATAATGGATGTAGATGCCCATATATATGTCTGGATAGGTGCAGATTATAAAGATAATTTTCAACCACTCCCGGATTTTATGATTTTGATGAGAAAATTCAGAGAATTGAAGCCAAGAAATTTCATAACCTTGAGAAATCAAAGAGGTTACGGAACTCAGAGAAACTGGATGTGGGTAAGACAAGAGCTACTACATTATATCAAAGGTAACCCAAAATTTACAGTTGTATATACCGATATACCAAAAATTTTGAGAGGTTACTATAAAGTTGTCAATGGTGTGCTTACTGAAAACTTGGAACGCAGTAAATCAAACACAATAAGGCCGGGAAATGTCTGGATAGATATTCAGCAAGTTTTCTATCGTTTGGAGGAAAATGTTCCTGGGTGTTATGCTCAGAAACCACTTAAAGCAATAGAAAGAATAATCTTGAGTAGTAGTAATGAGAAAGATTTGGTCGTGGATTTCTTCGCACATTCGGGAACAACACTAATTGTAGGAGAGAAGCATAATAGAATAGTCTATACCTTTGATATAGACCCAATTTTTGCAGAAATAACCATAAGAAGATTAGAACATTTTAGAAAAGCGGGAAAGGCAGGATGGCAATGGGGGAATCCTTTCCCTGAAATTGAGAAAGAGGAGAAAAGAAGATGGACTTAAGACAGCTAAAAGAACATCTTGAAAGGTTATCTAATTCTCTAAATGCAAAAAGTAAAACAGTCTTACAAGTAAGACTACGAAGCTTAATATCGGTGTTTCCTTTTAATGAATACGAATATATCTTAATGTTTCTATTGGATAAGAAAATTATAACATTTAAGGAATATGAAAGGTTGAGAAAAGATTATGTTTCTGCTAACAGATATGCAGAGCTCTATGGTCTTGCACCTCGTATTTTTGGTGAGATGTGGCATGAGCACATCATGGAATTAGACAACAGATTCAAGAGACCAGACAAGAATCTTGACCCCCACTATGAAGGACAGTATGATTTGTGGATAGATGAACTAAAGATTGAAGTTAAGGCATGTCGAGCGATAAATACGAGAAAAAGAGGTAATCTTGTTGAGAAAGCTTTGAGATATGGATCAGATGAACCTTTTTGGATGAACTTCCAACAGATAAAAGTTGATATGGCTGATGTTTTTATATTTATTGGAGTGTGGTTGGATAGAATTATTTACTGGGTGTTATCAAGCAGAGAAGTTAAAGAAAATAAATATTATAGTCCACAGCATAGAGGGGGAATAGAATATCAGATTGGGATTACTGAAAAGAACATATCAGAATTCGGCATTTACATAGCAGACCCAAAGAAATTAGGAGACATAGTTATCAAGAAAGGAAAGAAGAGATGAGAATACCGCCGCGCCGAACTCTTCGCTTCGGTGCTTTCGCACTCGGACAACAAGAGGATATGTGGCTTCGCCTTTGGCTACGCCCAAATTTCGCAAGGCGAAACTTCACATGTCCCCAAACCGACGTCAGGCTGTGTAAAAAGTCAAAAAATCTGATTAAGAGTTGCAAAAAGTGGGAGAAAGAGGTAAAATACTGATAGAAAGTGGTTTAGTAAACCCAATTTGTAATCAAATAATGTGGAATAGTGGGAAAATAAAAATTCAAAGTTAGTTTTCACACAATCTGGCGAGTGGATCGGTTAGAAGCCGAGGGGCCGGTCATTTTAAGTTATCTGCTATAGCAGCCAAAAGGAGGACGTAAGCTATGGAAAACCTTCAGGAAAAGATTAACAAGAGAATTTTTAAACTGGCACTCACCGGTATTGTACTTGTTTTACTGCTTGGAGGATTTAAGGGGGAAAGCCAGGAAGTCTTTTATCGGGACGATATCCGCTTAGTTAATTATTGGGCAGAAAATAGGTCGTATAGTACCACATGTGCAGAGGAAGATAATGTTAACGTTCCCATCTTCGGTTCCCAGGTGAATCACTTCCGGGTGGTGGCCACTCATCCGACTTATTGTCCATGTGCATACGATGGCTGTCCTCCCGACTTTTCTGGCTGTCCTCCTGATGGGAACGGAGGTACAGAGACATGCACGACGCTTTGGGATAAGGATGGAATCAATGTTATTGAGGTGTGCACTCTGTCGGATTGGTGGCGTCCATATAGCATGAACTGCGTAGTTGACAGCGAGACTGCTAGCTGTCATTACCTCCGCTGGTACAGAAAAATCGTAGGGGAGAATTCGTTCCCCCAATTTCTAGTTTTATACGAGGATGGTAACATGAGGCTCAAGCCTCACCCTCCGAAGGGAATTGAGGATGTCTGTTTCGGCAACTCGGTCATCATTGGTCCTGCGGTTCCTGCCACGCGACCCTATGTCGATATCCAGGAAGTTCGGGTTAACCCAACTGCGCCATCCCTCGATATCACTTACAGGAATGGGGAAACAGCGCATATTAATCTATCAGTCGACCGCTCACAAGCGGTTGGAGAAGTGGAGATAGGCTACAGCACCAGCACGGGAATTCCATTTGCTACCTTCCGCTCCATGTGGGTGGAGGATGGGAACTGTGACGTGGATCACATCCAAAGTGCAGATGGAGATTTCCCTATCCTGGGTAGTTGGACTTCTTTAAATGGCCCCTGGTGGTTTTTCTATCGGAAATTTTGGAGTAAACATAACACCTCCGCTCCGGATATTCGGATCGAGGTGCTACCCTTCCCTGACATTAAAGTAAATGGCTCAGATGGCCCAATTACATTAAGTCAGTCAGACATACTAAGTATTACCGTATCACTAGACAACAACGGCCGGACAGATAATGCCGATTGGTGGCTGGCAGCAGATACCCCATTTGGGCTTTTCTTTTTTACATTCGATAGCTGGACAGATGCCTGGGTGCCAGGATATCAGGGCCCATTATTTTATTTAGACTCATTTGAGGTGTTTAATATGCCTGTTTTAGGCCTTCCCGCAGGCACATATACCCTTTATTTTGGTGTTGATACTGTAATGGATGGAAATGTAACATGGGATAGTGTTTATTATGACAAGGTGGAGGTCAATGTAACAGAGTAAAATAGCTGCAAGCCTTATCTTTGCTAACACTTCTTTGATCAGGAAAAGGAAAGGAGTTGTATCTTAACATTTTACAAATTCAGTCATTTCCTTAAAGTCTTTACATTAAGGATGCGGTGTAATTGAAATGATTGTAATTTGATTTTTCTTAGGGCCATAACACCAAAAAACCCTATATGCAGCAGGGGTTTTATCTTGAGCATAGACTTCCCAAACTTTTTGTCCCGGATAAACTGGAGCAATTGAGTGATATTGGTGAGTTTTTAAACTGGGATGTTTTGGACTTTGGGCAAGAAATTTAATACTTTT
>Ga0190359_1002406_pt1 | contig 11165 bp, 8 predicted proteins | sample 48721823_MG_FD_161269 | JGI IMG/M metagenome (GOLD analysis project Ga0190359, IMG submission 161269) | Hydrothermal vent microbial mat bacterial communities from Southern Trench, Guaymas Basin, Mexico - 4872-18-2-3_MG | ecosystem: Environmental > Aquatic > Marine > Hydrothermal vents > Microbial...
TCTTATAAGAGTAATCACTATCATGTCCGTTGTGTTCGAGGATAGGAGATAATCAAATAGCAAAAATCTTTTAGATATCTCTTAGAAGAATTGTATGGGCCAGCGCTTTTACAATTGAAGCTCCGACCAGATTTATTGGACTAGGGATACTCAAGGTGAAACGGCCAAAAAAATGTAAATCATCCTTTTTGGAACTCTAATGAAGGTCATCTTTTGGTTATAATTTAAACTTTCCTTTGAAATAAGTATCCTTAACTGTTTTTGCCTTTTCTTTTGCCCATGCCTCTAACCCCATTTTCTTAATCAAGCATAAATTAAAGACCTTTGTGTTGTGCGGGAACTGGGAGGCCTTGTCAGCGTAAGGGTGAAGATGGTCGCATGGAAACTCAGAACAATCATAGCAAAAATTGATTCCCCTATCCTTACTGCATTGATAGGTTCTACATGGCTGAGTCATATTGAGAAATGCTATGGTGCCGTTTTCATTTCGACATCCCCCACATACTGCCTTTTCAGGTGCAAGATTTAATCTTTCGGCTATGATATTTCGTAATTTTTCGTTCTCATTTGCCAGATACATTGGACAATTAAAACAATCCAGCCCACAGGGCGCTGTCATCTGTTTATAATCCATGACTACCTCCTTTTTTTGTGAAATTTATATTGCACTTATGGCCCTATTTTTAATACGAAGAGTATACTCCTTTAAAAGCTCTATGGTTACTGGTTTTAAGAAGAAATAGCTTTTTTTTCATCTATTGTATTTTCAATTTTTCTCAGAAGTCTTTTGGCCCAGTCTATGAAGTATTTTTCATCAGACTGCAAAGCCTTTTTCAACAGGGCCTTTGCTTCTCCTTTGTTTCCCTTTCCATTTAATTCCAAGAGTAATTCAGCAAGGTATATTTTCCCTTCGGCTTTTTCATTGAAATATCGTGTTTTTTGGTACTCCCGATAAAATGTAAGCGCCTTTTTCTTATCTTTGTATGGCCAGGGGACAATCGCCCAGAATCTGCCGAGTGCCAGTATGGGGCCAGCCTCGTTATACATCTTATCCAAACCATAGGCCTTCTCAAAACTACTCTGGGTTTTTTTCTTAAGGCCCTCTGTTAAGGCAGTGAATATACTAACACCGGATGAATAAATCCCTGCATTCAGGCCATAATAATAATGACCATCAGGTTTGTCAGGCCTCTGCTCAATCGCCTTTTGCGCATATTTCATGCCTTGTTTGCCATACTCTGCACAGATTTTTTTCCACCCTTCAATGGCCTGCCTCTTTGCCTCTTCAGCATATTTCATATATGCCCTTGCACATTTCCAGTTGGCTTCGTAATCATTAGGGTTTTCTTTCAAGGCCTTGAGGTATACATCAATAGAACGTCTGTAGTTTTCTACTCCCCCCTGCTCATAGAGGCCATTGGCCATAGACAGCCAATCCTCAGCCATAAGACCAAGAGGGCGGATAAAAACAAGGACAGAAAACAGAACGAGCCATAATAAAAAGCTTTTCATGTTTGCAGCCTCATCACTGATGTCTTTCAGAATTAATAAGCAATAGAAGCCTGCTTTTTGAAGGGAGGAGTATAGAGAAATTAGGTATATGTGTCAATTATGATCTCTAAAATGATGGTCTCTGGTTGACTCTCAACAAATCCTTTAAAATAAGAGTAGTGAGTTTATGGAAGGATATAAAAATTGGGAACCTTCTTATTTTGCAGGCTAAAGGAAATAAAAACTGCCCTGTGCTCATCCAATACGTGAGGCAGCAAGACCAAAATCAAAGGCCTTTAAATTCGACTCCAAAAATGTCTGTTTTGTTGTCTTCGATATTGTTTCCTTAAGTATATCCTCTTTCAAAGGAATAACTCTGCTACCAACCAGTGCCCCGAGCATAACCATATTAAGGGATAAAGGATTTCCAGCCTTTGCTGCCAGCTCGTCACCATCAAAAGCTATTAACAAGGAAACATTATCTCTGATTATATCAAGAGATTTATCAATATCAGGATAAACTCCCTGACCGATTACTACAGTAAAAGGAGGAAGAGGATGAATATTGGTGATAACTACGGTATCCTTGTTGCATTTGTTCAATGCCCTCAATGTCTCTGATGGCTCGAAGCCAATCAAAATATCCGCTTCACCCTTTGAAACAATTGGGCTCTTTGCTCCCATAATAAGGGCTGATTCAACAATACCACCTCTCTGAGCCATTCCGTGAATTTCACTTACTACCGCAGGAATCCCAGCAGATATGCAGGCTTCACCAAGAAGTCTTGATGCAAGAAGATTTCCCTGACCTCCAACACCAACAAAGACTATTCGTTTTGTTTCCATAGTTAGTTCCTTTGACAATTGAAAATCGGAAATTGAAAATTGAAAATTTATGCCGGCTTCTTCAATGGGAGAATAGCATTCTCAGGACAGACCTGTGCACAAACAGCGCAGCCAATACAAAGGCTCTCGTTTATCATTGTCTTATTATCAGCAATATACATTGCCGGACATGCCAAGTGATTTATGCAATCGAGATGTTGCTTACATTTATCTTGATTAACATAGAATGGCCTCGCCTTTTTTGCTTTTTGAATTGCCCTTGCATAGAGAGGACAAATCTCTTTTGATATTATAACCGAGATACCATCAAAATCTTTTGATGCCTGTGCCGCAGCAATGCTCTTTTTCACCTGAAGGGGATTAACTACCTGCACATGCTCTACCCCGCAACCCCTTACTATCGATTCAATGGAAAGCTGCGTGGTATCAACACCCATAGGGGTTGTATCTACACCCGGGTGAGGTTGATGCCCTGTCATAGCAGTTGTGCCATTGTCAAGGATTACCAGGGTAAAATTGTGATTATTATGAACAGCATTTATCAAAGCAGGTATGCCTGCATGGAAAAAGGTTGAATCCCCTATGAACGAGACAACCTTCTGGTCCGTGGCCGCTTCAATGCCACAGGCAGAACCTATTGATCCACCCATACATATAACAATATCGGCCATAGATAGGGGAGGAAGCACACCCAGGGTATAGCATCCAATATCTGATGGATAAATGGCATCCGGGCCATACACCTTCTTTATCGCATAGTACATGGCCCTATGGGGACATCCAGCACAGAGATTTGGTGGCCTACCTGGAAGTTCAGATAAAGCGCTGACGTCCACCATCGCTGGAGATGTATCAGGTACATTGAAATATGATGCAATAGTCTTACGTACAAGCCCTGGATCGTATTCATACAGCCTTGGGAAAAGATTATTCCCCTTTCCCTTAATGGGCATACTTATTCCCTTTGATTGAGCAATCGACCGGATTTCGTTTTCCATTACTGGCTCAAGTTCTTCGACTACCAGTACTTTTTCCACATTGCTAAGGAATTTCTCTATCATTTTTTCCGGCATGGGGTAGGAAAAACCGAGCCTGAGGATAGTCACTTTATCACCTATTCCAAGATCATTAATTGCATCCTGCACATAGTTCATGCTCACGCCATTGGTCACTATGCCCCATTTTCCACTGCCAATAATCTGATTATATTTTGACTTTTCCGAAAGCTCCAATGCTTGATCATATTTTTCTACCAAAATCTTATGCAAATTTCTGGAAACAGCAGGAATTGCCACGAAATGAAAGGGGTCTTTTTTAAAGAAACCTTTGGATTGTATGGGCTTGATTGAACCAAATCTTACCGCTCCTCTGAGGTGATTGAGCCTGGTTGTAGTCCTTAGAATAACCGGTAACTTCAATTGCTCTGAGATATCAAATGCAGCAACAGTCATATCCTTCATCTCCTGAGCATTTGTAGGCTCTATCATGGGAAGCCCTGACAGGCGCGCATAGTATCTATTATCCTGCTCATTCTGGCTTGAAAACAAAAAGGGATCATCAGCATTTATCACAACCATACCTGCGTTTACACCAAGATAGGCCATGGTCATAAGGGAATCAGAGGCAACATTCATCCCCACATGCTTCATGGTGACTATGCTTCTGACACCTGAAATAGCTGCGCCTGCTGCAACTTCTAATGCCACCTTTTCATTGGTGGAATACTCAAAATAGAATCCAGCTTCTTTAAACATGGCGAAAAAAGTATCTGGTATCTCAGAGGATGGGGTGCCTGGATAACAGCTTGCAACCCCAACACCTGCCTCAATAGCGCCCCTTGCAATTGCCTCGTTACCTAATAACAACATCTCTGTGTCTGGCGAATCAATAAGTAGTTTATGCATATCTCAACCTTTACTTAAGGTTAACAATTTTTTGTATCAGAATTTCTATCAATGGCGGAACATCAATAGGCTTTTTGTGGCAATTAGGGCGAACTCCTTAAGTTTTTAGCTACAATTTAGCTATTTTATAACTTTTACAAAACCATACTGTCAAGAAAAATTTTCGTTTCCTTTTCCATAGATTTCTCTTAATTTTGGTTTCTCTATCTTGCCAGTGGGATTCCGGGGCACATCGCCAAAGACTATCTTTCGAGGCCTCTTATATCTTGGTAACGCTTGACAAAATTCATTTACTTCATCTTCTGTCATCTCCTTTCCAGGCTTAACTTTGATGATAGCCAATGTAATCTCACCAAGCCGTTCATCAGGTATCCCAATAACCGCAGAATCTTGAATTTTTTCATTATTTGCAAGAAAATCCTCAATCTCTACTGGAAATATATTTTCTCCTCCAGTAATTATAACATCCTTTTTTCTGTCCACCAGCCATATAAAACCATCCTCATCTATTCTGGCCATATCCCCTGTTAAAAGCCAACCCTTAAAAAGGGCGCTGGCTGTTGCCTCAGGATTCTTATAATACTCTTTCATCACGCCAGGCCCTTTTACCATAAGCTCACCGGGTTGTCCTTGAGCAACACTGTTACGACTTTCATCCACCACCTGGCATTCCCAATCAAAGCCAGGCACACCAATGGACCCAACCTTGTGGATATTTTCTATTCCAAGATGGACACATCCAGGCCCGGTAGTTTCACTTAAACCATAATTGGTATCATAGTCATGATTGGGAAATACCTTTTTCCAGTTCTTTATTAAACTTGGCGGGACTGGCTGGGCGCCAATATGCATCAATCTCCACTGATGTAATGTATAATCAGCAAGTTTTACATCCCCATTTTCTATTGCCGTAAGAATATCCTGGGCCCATGGCACCAGCAGCCAGACAATAGTCACCTTCTCTTCTGATACAGCCTCCAAGATCCATTCAGGTCTTATGCCTTTAAGAATAACTGCCTTTGAGCCAACAATAAAACTGCCAAACCAATGCATCTTAGCGCCAGTATGATACAGGGGTGGAATTAGTAAAAAATTATCCTGATGTGTCTGATTGTGATGGCGATTCTCAATGATACAGGCGGCCTCAAGGTTTCTGTGGGTCAAAAGTATTGGTTTTGGTGTGCCCGTGGTGCCAGAGGTAAAATAAAGGCCTGCCTCATCTTCAATGCCTATTTCAACATCAGGATTTACAGGAGAATTCGTGTTTAAAACATCCTCATATTTTTCCGCATAATCAGGCCTCATCTCATCTGGCCCTACAAAGATATAATCCTTTATAGTAGAAAGTTCCCCCTTAATCTCTGTAACCCTATCTATGAATTCCTCTCCAAAAATCATGGCCTTGCCTTCAGCAATTCCAGCACATAATTTTATCTCCTGAGCAGAAAACCTGAAATTCAATGGCACTACCCAGGCCCCGGTCCTTAAAATTCCAAAATAGGCAGGGAGCCACTCAATACAGTTCATCATCAGATGAATAACCTTGTCACCCTTTTTAATTCCTTTTGCTATCAGTCCATTTGCTAATCGGTTGGCCTGCTCATCAAATTCTTTCCATGTAATTTCTACCCTTCTGTCTTTTGCGGGCTCTCGTTCAATAAGGGCAACCTCATTTCCATACATTCTTGCATTCCGTGCTAAAATATCCCCTATAAGCATCTTTTATCCTCCTGAACTAATTTTTTTCTTTTTTTCTTGACAAAAATATCTTATATTAATATTCAATGTTTAGATTATAGCTATAAAATAGCTATAAAACAATTATATATCAAAAAGTCAAGGCTATCTTTATGAGAACGATCTCTACATGGCCGAAAAAATCCCTTCCGGATGATCCTTATAAAATAAACAATCCTTTACAAGATAATTATTCAATAAATAAATATATCTATAAAAACACAATAGTTACTCAAATATGGTTAAAGGGGTAAGATGGTAGCCTTTATGTTTACCGTTTTAGGCAGGGTATCATTATAATTAATAATTTAAAAAGGGGAGGAATTATTATGCGAAAGTTATTTTTTTTAGTACTTATTGTAGGGGTTGTTTGTTTTGGCTTGGGCAACTTTGCATGGGCCAAACCAATAAAGGTAGGGGCGATAATCAACCTGACAGGGCCGGCATCTACCTGGGGTCAGTTCCATGCCAAAGGCCATAAAGACTACTTCAGATATGTAAACGAGGTAAAGGGAGGGGTTGCAGGTAACAAGATAGATCTAACCATCGTTGACCATGCCTATAAGGTCCCTGAGGCCATCAAGTATGTCAAGAAGTTTTGCACCTCTAATAAAATGGATATGATAGCCACATGGGATGCAGGATCAGGCATAATGGCAAAACCAATTATCCAGAAATACAAAACACCCAACATTAATTATTCTACCTACCAGGGCATTCTTAAGCCTCCAGTTGATTATGCATATTTACCCTTTGGCAGCTATGTGATGGATTCCTATGCGGTTTTGGAATATATCCGGACCATCCATGAGGGAAAAGAGGCTCCTAAAGTAGGGCTATTAACCTATAATAATACCTACGGAAAGTCTATCCATGCCCCAAGCAAGGAATATGCCGCTAAACATGGCATAAACATTGTAGACATTGAGCAATTTCCTCCAAAGACCCTTGATCTTAACACCGAATGCCTTAGACTTAAGGAAGCGGGAGCAGAATACATTTACATGCAGTGCCTTCCATCTGCTATCCTCATGGCCCTCAAATCTGCGGATAGGGTTGGCTATGATGTTCCCTTCTTTGGAACCTGGACATCCACGGATCCAAATTTCTTTACAAGGGGCAAGGGCCTGATCAGAGATAGGATGCATATGGAATTCCCCGGTTGCCTTCCTGTTGACGGGACAGCCGGAATGAAGGTTATGGAAACATTATGGAAACGGTACAAGACAGTGAGCAAATTTGATGCCTCCTACTGGGAAGGGGTTTCCATAGCCATGATTATGGAAAAGGCATTTCAGAGGGCCCATGAAAAATTCGGAGAGATAAACAGTGAAAACGTTAATGACGCCCTTGAGACCTTCAGAGATGAGGATTTCGGCGGTGTTGTACCTAATGTTACCTACACGAAAACTGACCATGGCGCCTCATTTACAGGAAGGATCGTGAAGATCAATGAAGATCAAACCTTTACACCGCTTACTAACTTCTTTGTACCTGGAAAAGAAAGGATTAAACTTCTAAAAAGGTAGTAAATGAAGGCATTTAGGGGCCAGCCAAGCATCTTCGCCTCCAGACAGCCAGAAGAAAACAGGGCTGAGCTGGAGGTGAAGAACCTATCGTTAAATTTCGGGGGTGTTGTAGCCCTTGATAATGTTAGTGTATCAGTGCACACAGGTGAACTCTTAGCAATAATTGGCCCCAACGGTGCTGGAAAGACAAGTCTCCTTAATTGCATTACAGGGTATTACAGGCCACAAAAGGCTACAATGAGTTTTAACGGACAGGATATCTTTCACATGTCAACTCATCACCTTACAGGCCTGGGCATTGGAAGAACATTTCAAAACATTGAACTGTTCCCGGGTATAAGTGTCCTTTCAAACATGCTCTTAGCCAGGCATGTCCATACCAAATATGGTGTAGGCTTAGCCTCTGTTTTTTCTCCATCGGTAAAAAAAGAAGAGGTTCGTCACCGTCAGGTCTTAGAGGAACTGATTGATTTCCTTGAAATGCAAGCCATCAGAAAACAACCCGTTGGATCTCTGCCATATGGCTTACGGAAAAGGGTTGAGCTGGGAAGGGCCCTGGCATTGGAACCAAAGCTATTGGTCCTGGATGAACCCTTTGCTGGAATGACCTTAGAAGAAAAAGAAGATATGGTACGATTCCTGATGGAGCTAAATGATGGGTGGAAACAGACTATGATCCTTGTAGAACATGACATGTCAGTTGTTATGAGTATATCTAAAAGGGTTATGGTGCTGGATTTTGGAAAGAAAATAACAGAGGGTCCGCCAGAAGAAGTTCAAAACCATCCTCAGGTAATCAAGGCCTATCTTGGAGATGCAGTGAAAATATAAAATTAGCAATCTAAAATTATCAATTAAAATCTGCTAATTGTGAATTGAGACCTTTGAAAAATTACCCTACAGGTCATTGCAAGGGGCTAAGTGACCTGTCTGCGTGGGGCCACGCACAGGCAGGCGTGGCAATCTTATGTATTTTCAACGAGTCAAAGATTGCTTCATATTTATATGAAAGTGCCTAAAGTGAGCTAAAGTGCCCGCCCGCCTCGCAAGCGAGAGCGTTGCGGGCAGGCCTAAAATTAACTTGTTTACTACTTCACCATTTGACCACTCAACTACTTACATCCTTCGTTGTGACCGGAGGGGATGGGAGTTCGTTCGCAATGACAGAGCGACCATTGTTTAAAGGTCTCGAATTATTAATTGAAGAGGTTTAGCTTGACTAAGATAGAACGTTTAGACGAACAGACTTTATCTACCCTTACTGAATATACGCTGCCACAGATGTTGGCCAAGCAGGCCCGGGAATTAGGTTCAAAAAGAACCGCCATTCGGGAAAAGAACTTTGGTATATGGCAGACCTATAACTGGAACGATTATCTTCAATATACAAAAAAGGTCGCCTTAGGCCTGGCATCCCTGGGACTCAAAAGGGGTGAAAACATTGGTATTATCACCAACAACCACCCTGAATGGCTTTTTACCGAACTTGGAGCTCAGGCCCTAGGCGCAGTAACCTTAAATCTATTCACTACAGCAGTGTCCAAGGAACTTGCGTTTGGCCTCACTCGTGTGCAAGCAGCCTTTGTGATAGCTGAGGATCAGGAACAGGTGGACAAGCTCTTAGAGGTAAAAGAAGAACTCTCTTTTGTCAGGAAGGTTATATATATTGATCCAACCGGCATGAGGACCTACGTGGATGATCTATGGCTTATGAGTTTTCAGAAACTCTTAGAGCTTGGTAAAGATTTTGATAATAAAACGCCACAGTACTTTATTGATGAACTAGGCAAGGGAAAGCCAGATGAGATAGCCTTGATGATAATGACATCGGGCACCACTGGCCTTCCAAAACTTGCTATGCTTAGACATGAAAATTTTACCGAGATGGCAAGGAAATGGCTTGAAACTGCCCCAATCGGTCTTGGGGATAACTGGATCTCGATTACTCCACCAGCATGGATTGTAGACCAGATGTGGGGCATGGGCATAACACTGTCAGGGGGAATGATTATGAACTTCCCCGAGACAACAGAGACAGTTGTGGAAGATTTTAGAGATATTGGTCCAACCGTTATCATTACCGCCTCCTGGTTCTGGGAAAATCTTGCCTCAAAGATCAGGGTAAAAATTAGTGATGCCGGTTTCATCAAGCGCTATCTATACAAAACCTGCATGAAAATTGGTGGGGCGGTTGTTGATAGGGAATCGGAGAAAACGGAGGTTCCTCTCTATTTAAAATTTCTCTACTGGATAGCATCTCGTATCATGTTCAGACCTCTTATGGACAGGACAGGGTGCCTACAATTCAGAGGCGCCTATACGGGAGGACATCCCATAAGTCCTGATGTCATACGATTCTTCAGGGCCAATGGGCTAAATCTAAAGCAATGTTATGGACTTACTGAGTCGGGAGGCATATTTCAGGTTCAACCAGATGATGAGGTCAAATTAGAGACAGTAGGAGTACCTCTGCCACGAACAGAGGTAAAGATTGGTGAAGAGCAAGAAGTCCTTGTCTTCACCAAATCAAACTTTGCCGGCTATTATCAGGACCCGGAGGAAACAGCAAAGTCTCTAAGGGATGGCTGGCTATATACAGGGGATGCTGGGTATATAGATGATGACGGCCACCTTCTCATTATTGGAAGAAAGGCAGAGATAATGAGGACAAGGGAGGGTGATGCCTTTTCCCCTGACTTTATTGAGACGCGATTAAAATTTAGCCCATATATTGCGGAGGCAGTAATCTTTGGCGAGGGCCAACCCTATATCACCGCCTTTATCAATCTTGATTTCGGAAATGTTGGCAACTGGGCAGAAGAAAGAAGGATAGCATATACCACCTATACCGATCTTTCCCAGCAACCTGAAGTAGAGGAACTTATTAGGGGAGAAATCAGGCAGGTAAATACCCAGTTGCCGGGACCGATGCAACTGGTTCATTTTATTCTACTCTACAAACTCCTCGATGCAGATGATGAGGAATTAACCCGGACTGGTAAGGTGAGACGAAAATTTGTGTTTGAACAATACAAAGATTTGATCGATGCCATGTATTCGGATAAAAAAGAGTTAGAGGTTAAAGGTCAGGTAAAGTATCGGGATGGAACCGTTGGTACCATTGAAACCACTGTTAAGATACTTAAAGTTTAACTCGTTAATAGTTATATATGTTAATAAGATAACATAATATTTCAGCCACAAAGACACTAAGACTCCAAGATTATTATATGATTGTTTAAACCTTGTTAAATTTTCCAAAGGGAACTCTATTTAATAGGGTGAATGTCATTTTTAATAAGAGACATAATCATTTCTTCGCGGCCGAGCTTATAACCGCTAATTAATAACCAAATTACGGAGTATTTTCATGGAATTTTTTTTTCAAATACTGATAAATGGCTTATCCATTGGTTTTCTTTACGCACTTGCTGCCCTGGGCTTTGTCATGATTTTTAAATCTAGCAGTGTGCTTAACTTTGCCCATGGAGAATTAATGGCGATTGGGGCCTTCATATTCCTTGTGCTTTCAACCTGGGCAAAGCTTCCTATCTGGTTGGCTTTTTTCATAACCCTTGCAGGATCTTTCTCTCTTGGATTTATTATTGAGCGCTTTTTTCTACGACCTTTGATTGGTGAGGCCCTCATTGAAGTTATC
>Ga0190359_1002407_pt1 | contig 11163 bp, 8 predicted proteins | sample 48721823_MG_FD_161269 | JGI IMG/M metagenome (GOLD analysis project Ga0190359, IMG submission 161269) | Hydrothermal vent microbial mat bacterial communities from Southern Trench, Guaymas Basin, Mexico - 4872-18-2-3_MG | ecosystem: Environmental > Aquatic > Marine > Hydrothermal vents > Microbial...
GCATGTTTTTCAATGTTTCTTCTTACAATTTCTACGTTTCCTGAAGGTGCTGTATCAACCTTGTTGATGATAGCAATATCTGCCATAAGCATGTTGGTTTCCCCTGGATAATAGAGCAATTCATGACCAGGGCGGTGGGGATCAAAAAGCACTATATGAACCTCCGGGCGATAAAAAGGGGTATCATTATTTCCCCCATCCCATACGATCACGTCGGCCTCCTTCTGTGCAGCATTCAGAATCCTGGCGTAATCCACGCCCGCATAGACTACGATCCCGAGGTCCACTATGGGTTCATACTCTTCTCTTTCTTCAATCGTGCAATGGTGTTTCAGAAAGTCTTCGTAAGTGGAAAATCTCTGAAGTACCTGTTTTCTAAGGTCCCCGTAAGGCATAGGATGGCGAACCACGACAACTTTTTTATCCTTTTTCCTTAGAATTTCGCATACCTTGCGGGTCGTCTGCGATTTGCCGCAACCGGTTCTCACTGCGCAGACCGCCACCACCGGCTTTTGGGATTTCAGCATGGTATAGGGGGCTCCAATCAGAATAAAGTCGGCTCCTTCCGCCATCGCAACACTGGCCTTGTGCATTACTTCAACATGAGGGATGTCGCTGTAAGAAAGGGCCACAAGGTCAACTTCATGTTCGCGAATCAGGTCTCTTAGAATTTTTTCAGGGAAAATCGGAATTCCTTCAGGGTAGAACTTTCCCGAGAGCTCAGGTGGGTACTTGCGGCCCTCTATGTTTGGAATCTGCGCAGCAGTAAAGCAGATCACCCTATAGCGGGGATTATCTTTGAAATAAACATTGAAATTATGGAAATCCCTTCCTCCGGCTCCCATTATGATTACCTTTTCCATAAACTTGATTCCTTGTATGGCAGCGGTGTCCGGAGCATGGTAGTTGAATTCGGGGGCAAAAGCCAACCTTTTCAAGAATCAGCCTCAGTGGTTAAAACTGATTCAATTCTTTCAACTGCCCAGTCAACCTCTTCTTTCTTAATTACCAGAGGGGGTGAAATGCGTATTGTGTTTTCATGGGTTTCTTTGCAGAGCAGCCCCTTGGACATAAGTTTCTTACAAAACTTCCTTGCACCTCCTGCTTCCGGGAACAGCTCAACAGCGATCATAAGACCCCTGCCCCGAACTTCTTTGATAAGCGGGCTCTTGATGCTGGAGAGGCCACTCAGGAAATAGTCTCCCATCAGGGCTGCATTCTCTATCATGTTTTCCTCGACCAGAACCTTAATGGCTGCCCGCGCAATGGCACAGGCAAGGGGGTTGCCTCCAAAGGTGCTTCCATGCTCACCGGGCCGAAGCACTCCAAGCACTTCCTTGTTTGAAAGCACTGCTGATATAGGGTAAAAGCCCCCTGATAATGCCTTTCCAATGAGGCTAAGGTCTGATTCAATCCCTTCGTGTTCTTCTGCAAGAAGTTTACCTGTTCTGCCAAGCCCTGTTTGAATTTCATCCAGTACCAACACTATGTTGTTCTCTGTGCATATTTTTCTGACCTCCTTCAAGTACCCGGGCGGTGGAATGATAACTCCGGCCTCGCCCTGGATCGGTTCCACCAGAAACGCAACAGTGTTGGGTGTAATTGCTTGCCGGAGAGCCTCGGCACTGCCAAAGGGAATAATTTTGAAACCGGGAGTGAAAGGGCCAAAATCAGCACGGGAGGGCTGATCGGTGCTAAAACCCACAATAGTAATTGTGCGACCGTGAAAGTTATTTTCGCACACTATTATCTCTGCCTCGTCCCTTGGTACGCCTTTAATCTGGTATCCCCACTTTCGCACTGCCTTGATCACTGTCTCAACTGCTTCGGCGCCGCTGTTCATTGGCAGTACCTTGTGAGAAGAGGTGAGCTCACAAATCTCCTTGTAAAAGGGGCCTAGCTGATCATTTCGGAAAGCCCTGGAAGTTAAGGTTAACTTCTTGGCCTGTTCCACGAGGGCAGCTATAATTTTGGGGTGACAGTGCCCCTGGTTTACAGCGGAATAGGCGGAGAGACAATCGAGGTACTTGTTTCCTTCCACATCCCAGACCCAGACCCCTTGGCCTCGCTGAAGCACCACGTCAAGCGGCTCGTAATTATGGGCACCGAACGTATTTTCCAATCCTATGTAATACTCTTGATCCATCACAGGCCTCCTTGGAAAGAGTTTATCTTTCTGAGCCGAGTATGGAATTCTTGGTTCAAGCATGCATAGGTCATCCGAGACCCTCTCTTCTAAACTGGGTCACCAGGTGGGCATATTCTTGAATGCCTTCCTTTGTCCACCATGCCTGCTGCGGGCTCAAGCTGGCTTTTATTTTGCCCGGCACACCAACCACGAAGGAGTTATCAGGTACTTTCATCCCCTGGCCGACCACGCATCCTGCTCCAATTACACAGTTGTCTCCGATTTCAGCGTCATGGAGCACGGTAGCGTTCATTCCTATGAGAACATTGTTCCCTATTGTGCGGCAATTAACTACTGCCCCGTGACCGATAATGACCCTGTCACCAATTACCACGTCTCCAACGGGTTGTGCCGGGGAGCCGCTATGGATCACTGCGTTGTCTTCAACAGCACTGTCTTTACCAATTGTGATGCGCCCGAGGTCCCCTCTTATGACTGCGCCCGGCCACACGCTGGACCGTTCCCCGATTTCCACATCACCCACCACGTATGCTGCTTCGCTCACAAAGGCAGATCTTACAATCTTAGGTTCTTTTCCATTGAAGCTTCTGATCATCTAAGCCTCCTCCTTAAATCTTTTAACCATACCTCTTTTTTTCTAAATTCTCGGAGCCACTGTATCACGCTACTACTGTTCGCAAAGTATTTTCTTTTGCCTCACAGCTTCTGGTGCGCGCGGAGTAATGGGCTGAAATTTTTTGTCAATGCCCCACCTCCCCTCAGAGACTCTCACTGAGCCTAGTATTTTATTCTTAGCGCGCTGGGAAGAACACAAAATGAAAAATCCTTTGCCTCCCACGCAAGGTTTCCGTCGAGCTGCAATAACATTGGGCGATCAAGCTTTACGCGAACCTGCTTTCCACTCTGGTACAACCCCACCCTGTTTCCGATAGTAAATGCGGTTATGCCGCCAAGCAGGGCTTTCAGAAAATGACAATTTAAACATAGCACATGAAGTCTGCCATCTCCCGGCCTTGCCTGTGGAATAACATTCATGCCGTACCCGTAATAGGGTTGTTTGGCCACCACGAGAGTGAAAAGTTCGGGGACATAAAGTTCATTGTCATCAACAATGACTTGAGCTGCGGGGCGTTTGTAAGGCCTTAGGTATATACCTCCAAGGGCTTTTAAGTAAGAAGAAAAGCCGGTCACGTTTTTGGAGCGATAGCGCTCCCGCAACTCCAGTACTTTACCCTCTATACCAATTGAGGCAGAAAGAGAAAGCTTCTTTCCGTCGCATTCAATAAGGTCAAAGTAGTGAATTTTACCCATCTTAATACGCACAGACATATACACCATATCTCCCTTATACTTCAGTACATGCCTGAGAGCGTTTCCGCTGCCCATGGGGAGGTAGGCTATGGTCGTCTGAGAAGTGTCAATAGCGTTGATAACATCTGAAAAAGTTCCATCTCCCCCGGCAATAACAAGTACATCGCAGCGTGAGGCAAGTTCCCTTGCACACTGTGCGAATTGAGAAGGTGACGTGGTATCCAGTCCGTGAATTTCAGCCTGCAAAACTTCGGCTGCTTTTGAAAGCGCGGAGCGTTTCTGATCTGCCGTCATTTTGCCCGAACTTGGGTTTGTTATGATAGCGTATTTCATATTCTCCCAAGATAGAAACCAGCGAGGTATCTACAAATAAGGACAAATAGCCTTTTGGCACCCCCTAAGACCGTGCCTTGCTTTATTCTGCAGCATGCCCAAGAAACTCTCAGAGAGGAACCTGGGGCGGTGTGCACATATTTTTATTCATAAATAGCCTGCTGAAGCCAGCAAATATGAAACCCCTGAATGATTTTAATCCGCCAGAGGCGGACGAGGGTTCAATTCCCCGCCCCTTGGGGCGTTGAGAAAATTTCCGATTGATACCCCGTCCGCTTGCGGCGGGGTAGTCAATTATCATCATGCCTAGACGATATGTCAACTTAATCTCAAGAGCCTTGCCTTTTCTATTAGATAGTGAGGGATATTTAACGCTCTTTTTTGTTGCAGTAAGGAGTTTTTTTTGTTAAAAACCCACCTTTAAGGTATAATTTACCGACTCAAGTTTCTTTGGCTTTCGTCATTTTCCTTTGATCTGGCTATAGGGTAGTTGATTAATCAGGAAAGGGGTGAGCTATGAGTGAACGATGGGAGAGTCTCAAGGATCGCGGGTTTTACTATGGGGTATCTAAGATTGTAAGCCTCCTGAGCACTGTATCTGAGGAAAGATTTATTCAGTTAACTCAATGGGCGGAGAAACTTACCAGAGATCCGGTGGTGAAAAATGCAATCCAGAAAGTTCGCTTCTTTCTGGAAAAAGAAGATCACCCTGCAAGGCTACTCTTTAGCCGTGCCATGAACAGAATGTCCGAGGAAAACCGGCGCCGAATTTTTTACTCTCTTTTTCTGCATGGCTGGTTCGTGGGAGGTCGCAAGCGTGATTACTGGGAGCAGAACCACGGCTTCCGGCCCCCCTTTATCCTCATTTTAAGCCCAACGTTGAAATGTAACCTGCGCTGTCTGGGATGCTACACCCTGGGATACGGAATGAAGGCTGAATTGTCGCTTGAGGTGGCAGACAGGCTGCTAAACGAGTGCGAGGAGCTGGGTATTTACTTTGTAACAATCCTTGGAGGTGAGCCAATGCTCTATCCACACCTTTTTACACTCATTGAAAGGCACCCCGACATCTTTTTCCAGATATATACGAATGGTACCCTGCTTACCCAGGAAAAGGCCGACAGGTTGGCGGAGTTTGGCAACGTGGCGGTTGTGTTGAGCATTGAAGGTGATGAAAACGAGACCGATAGCTGGCGCGGGAAAGGGGTTTACAGAGGCATAATGCGGGCATTTGAGTACCTTGATCGCGCAGGGCTTATTGTTGGAACATCAGCAACGGTTACCAGGCAGAATGTTGAGGTGGTTAGCTCTGATGAGTTTATTGACAAGATGATTGGCCTGGGTTCCATGGCTCAGATGTATTTCCTGTATATCCCTGTTAACGGCAAAGCGGATTTCTCCCTCATGGTTACACCAGAGCAGCGAGACTTGCTGCGGCGCAGGGTCCATGCAATCAGGAATACCAAGCCCGTATTTGTGCTGGATTTCTGGAACGATGGCCCTTACGTAGATGGGTGCATTGCAGCCGGTAGAAAGTACTTTCACATTAACGCAAAGGGGGACGTGGAACCCTGCGTTTACACGCACATAGCGGTTGACAACATCCATGACACATCCTTGGTCCAGGCGCTCAACAGCAAGCTCTTCCGCGACATACGATCTCGCCAGCCCCATAACCAGAATCATCTCCGGCCGTGCATGATAATTGACAACCCGCACGTCATGCGAGACGTCATTAAAAAGAACAGCCCATCCTTCACTCACCCGGGGGCAGAAGAGATCTACACCATAAAGGCAGACGTGATGGATCGTTATGCCCGGGAATACGGCGCTCTTGCAGAGCGAATCTGGAAGAAAGAATACCTCGGTATGATAGAGGCTGGAGTAGATGCTTCAGGCTCGGGCAGCAAAGAAAAGGAAAGCCTCGATAGAGGAAGGCCCGCGTGCGCGGGACACCCATGAAGTTAAAGGAAAAAGCTGGCTAACAAATGGAAATTCTTGCCAAAATAGTCGCTGCTCCCAAGGAGGCTTCTGCCTTAGCGCAACATCAGCTTTCTTTCCTGTAACCATTTTGTAGAAACCCAACGACCTCGTGAGAAGTTCCGGGCGGCACTACAAGCCAGAGCCTTGTAAGGTGTTGGAAAGAAGCTTTTTGTAGAACTCCTTTAAGAAGCTCAACAAAGCGTACCTTTTTGAGCGATCCGTGAATAGTGCCGAGAAGAGGGATTGCTATTGAACGAAGTTGCCTCTGCTCCGCCTCCTTGAAAATGCCTCTCAGGGCTGCATCAATCCATTCCTCCCTCCATGAAGGCTCCTGGTTGAGATCATGAATAACTGCCAGAAACCTTAAGGGCTTGTTCCCGCGTACGAGCACACTGCCCGGGACTTCGGGTTGTGTCTCGATCAAGCGGGTCATTATGTGCGCTAGGGGGATTTTCGGGTCCCGGATTTGTGTATCGGCACTTAATACCAGGAAAGTGTCTTCTTCAAAGGCAAAGGCCTGAACATCAAAGGGTGCAGCTTTTTCAGGAGCTGCCACGATCTTCAGGGACCCAAAGCGTGTTTCTTCAATGAGCCTTCCCTGGATCAAGCTCAGCCCCGGCTTTTTCTCCTCGCCCAAAAGAATTCCCCTTTTCTCTACAAAATCTGCAGCTCATAGTACCACCCCGGCTGGGGATCTTCAAGACGGCACATGCGCATTGAACTTTAGCTATTGACATTTATACAGTTAATCTGGTAACTTATCGCATCTTGTTCACATTTTTCTCCAGAAATCAATTGCTTAGATTATTGACCAGCCCCCAGGTATAGAGCGCTCTTTGGCTTTTCCTTGTAGAAACGGCCTAGAGGCGCACGAAAAACTGTGCTGAACATTCTTAGAAATTATCCGGCCTGCCGGTAGCGACAAGTGTCAGACGAACGATGAGTACTAACGGTTTCAGAGCATTCCAACTAGTGTGAGGTATGGAAATGGGCGCCAGATTCGTATGGTTCGGGGGAATCTTTGCTGTTATCTTCTTGCTTGTCTGTGCAATGACCGATAACAGGGTCATGGCCCAGGCTCCTGTAACAGCCGGGACAAGGAAAGTAGCCCGGCCCATCGGTGAGATCACCAGTAAAAAGGCGAACAAGGAGGCCATTGAGAGGCTTCGGCAGATGAGCCCGGAGGAGATTGAGGCTCTGGACAAGAAGCTCGCTCAGGCCCTCACTCTCTACTATGACCGAAAATTCGGCCAAGCCCTCCCGATTTTTAAAGAAATAGCCGACAAGGTCGAGACCATGGACATCATGTTCTGGATCGGCACAAGCGCCATGAAGGTGGGCCAGGTCGAGCTGGCCATTGAGAAATTCCAGAAGATGCTAGCCATAGATCCCACACTTCACCGGGTGAGGCTGGAGCTGGCCGTGGCCTATTTTATGGCGGGCGAGTATGAAAAGTCCCGGCAGCAACTTGAGCTGGTCCAGAAGGTTTCCCCTCCACCGGCTGTCCAGAAGAACATCAACAAGTTGATGGCTGCCATCAATGAGAGAACCAGAAAGGTCTTCTGGAACCTGCGGTTTTCTCAGGGCTTTCTATGGGATGACAATGTCAGCTCCGGGCCGGACCAGAGGGAGCTTGCGGTTCTGGGCGGCACCCTGGTCTTGAATAAGGAATCCCAGAAGCTGCGCGACGAGGCCATGGTGAGTAACCTTTTGGGCAACGTCCTTTTTGATGTGGGCCGGAGAAACGGACTGATGTGGAATACCACCGGCAGCTTCTACTACAGAGCCTACACTGACTACCACAAGTTCAACTACGTGGCCGCAGATTTGAGCACCGGCCCCTGGTGGGTGGGCCGCCGCGATATTGCCAAGGTTCCCCTCGGTTTTACCAGAAGGGACTTCGGCAGCGAAAAGCTCTCCTACACCATCCACCTGGACCCCAACTACGAGCACTTTTTCACAAGGCATTTTAGCCTGCGGGCGTTTTTCTCCTTTAGCAGCGAAAACTACTTTGCGCAGCGCAATGACCCCCTGGACAACTACAACTACCGCTACGAGCTCAGCCCTAACCTTTACCTGGCAAACCGGAAGTACATTATCTCGCTGAGTTTGGGGATTGAAAACCATAACGCCGAGGCGGGCAGGTTCTCCTACGAAGCCCCTTATGTGGGCCTGGCATGTTTTGCCAGGTTGCCCACCATGACCGAATTATCATTCCGCTACCAGTATGCCAGGCGGGACTATGATGGGAGGCCCCTGTTTTACGCCATAGACCGTACTGACCGGCGCCGCCAGATAGCGTTGGTCTTGAGTCAGAGCTTCTTCAAGCGCTTCTTTGCCTCCTTTTCCTTCTCATACCTGAACAACGATTCAAACGCCGGGCTCTACGACTTTGACCGCAAGACTTACAGCCTCAATGTGGGCTTCAGGCTGTAACAATCCGGAGGAGGAGTGATGAAACGGACCGTCTTACCATTACTGCTTGCTGGCATGTTTGTCTTTGTTGTTACGCATCAGGCTCTTTGCAGGGAAGGAGCTGCGGAGGAAAGAGGCCTGGCCGCCCCCCGAGGGATGCTGCCCGAGGAGCTTCAGGCAGTGGATATAGCAGACCACTTCATTCCTATTCGTGCCAGGAAGGCCGGAGTGATTAAGAGCGTCAGAGGTTACGCGGTGGTGCTCCACCGGGAGACCAAGGAGGCCTACTTTGCTGCTTCCGGCGACAGGCTATACCTCCACGATGTTGTTACCACTCTTAAAGACTCTCGGTGCCGGCTGAAGTTCACTACAAGGGATCTGATCGCCATGGGGGAGAACACCCGCATCGAGGTTGACGAATATGTGGACAATCCCAGGGCAGGGAAAAAGCGCTCTGTTCTTCGAATGGCCTGGGGCAAGGCCATGTTCTATATGCTTCGGCTTTTCAAATACAGGACGGCACGAGCTACAATAAATACTCCAACAGCCGTTCTGGGTATCAGGGGAACCAAGTTCGGAGTCGAGGTGAGAAAAGTGGGGGAAAAGCCACGCGCAGCGCGGCCCATTCAGCTTGCAGCCGCAGGCGATTTCGGCCATCTGCAACTGGCTGCCGTGGATCCAGCAGGTTGGGAGACCATTGTCTATGTATTTGAAGGAGAGGTGAATGTAAACGGCCAGAAGGTGGGAGAAGGTGAGACGTGGGAAGAAGGAGTGATTCAGCCTACAGAGCCTGAGGATGCCGAGCAGTTTATCTCCGATACAGAGGGTGGAGAAGAAGGCGGAGGTGAAAAGGGCAAAGGTGGTGAAGGAGGCAAGGGAGAAACCGGCGCCGGAGAGACCGACTCGACCAAGGAGGGCGGAGACAAAGGCAGTGACCAGGCAGAGGGCCAGACGAGCGTTGATGCTGAGCAGCAGGGACAGGAACAGGGCCTGATCGGACAAGGACAACAACCTGCGAACAAATACGGCTATTTCTCTGCATTGCTTACAGAAGATCCTATTAAACTCATCTACTGGGGGGGCTCATATATCAGCACGAGCCCGCAACCATTCAGCTCCGCCGGCTGTACTGTCAAGGGATACGACGCTGCAAGCAATGTCATGCAGGGAACTGCCTCGATTGATGGCATCTCTTATTTCACCAGGGTTCAATCCCTGGATGGCGATTCAGGGGACCTGGGAACATCTGTACCCGTATTAACCGAAGTACTGGGAAGCAATAGTTACATGGAATGGGGCAGGTGGAATACGAAACGTTCATTTTACATGGATACCAGCAGGACCTTGTGCGGTTGGGTGGACAATGGCTACTATATCTTTGGCGATGTAACCACGGATGCCAAAATGAGTGACCTTGCCAGTGCCAACGTGCAGGCAACCTATACTGGTGATGCTTATGGTACGTACTGGACCTCCGGGGGTGGAAAAGACATGAGCGGCTACTTTCAGGCTGACGTTGACTTTTTGCCCGGCACCATAACAGGTTTTGAGGTGCACGTTCAAGAGCCTGTTACAGGTGGCGTCAGTGCAACAATCTCTGACGCTTCAGGCACCCTGAGCGGCAGCCAATTTAGCATTGATCCCTCCACCGGCACCTGGCTGGTAGGCGGTAATGACGCCGATCAAAGGGCCGCTTATGGCTCCTTTTACGGGCCCAATGCTGATTCCATGGGCGGTGTTTGGAGGATGGACATTTCTCCTAATGGTTCAGCAGATGCACATGCGGTCGGTATTTTCCAGGGCAACAAAGGCGGAGCTACCACAGATCGAGAGATAAGCCGCATCTTGAATTAATGGAAGTTTCATGAAACTCCGGCCGCCGCTTCCGCGGAGGTCGGCACGCAGCTTGCCTTTTCTCTTCAAGAATACCTCTGTCATCCGGAATCAATTGGAATTTTTTATCTCATAGGGGTGGCTATTGAATCGTTCAGCTCGAAACCAGAAGGCCTCGGGATTGTCCATAAAATCGGCTTAGTGGTTGTATTTGTTGTGAGGGTCATAACTTTGTCGATCCTCACCTATAAGAGAAACCAAGTCTGGCATGATAGTGAGACGCTCTGGAAGGACGTACTGCAAAAATATCCGCAGGCGTATCTGGCCTATAACAATCTTGGGGTCTATTATTGCACAAAGGGAAAGTTTAAGGATGCAATTACCGTTCAATTAAGAGCGCTTCAGCTTTTGCCGGAAAATGCCGAGGCCCATTTCAATCTTGGGGTAAGCTTTTATAAAAACGGCAGCCTCTAGAATGCATTGGGGGAGTTCAAAAAAGCTCTGGCATTAAGACCCGATTACCCACAAGCCTGGAATGGTGTGGGTTTGTTTTACGTGGAAAAAAAGGCCTGGCAACAAGCAATTTCTTCATTCCAGAAGGCTCTCGAGATGCAGCCCAACTTTGTGGATGCGCTCAACAACCTCGGACGTTGTTTTCAGATTATCGGCAGAAAGGACAGGGCTATTTGTTTATTTCAACAGGCCCTGGCTATAGAGCCTGATGATCCCGGGATATTGAACAATTTGGGCCTCGCCCTGGCAAGAGCGCTATGTCCACGCACCCCAACAGGCAAAAGGAGCCGCGCTAAGTCAACATCCGGTTTCAAGGTTTGGTAAAGAAACAGCATGATGCTCAAACGCTCTATTGCGGGGATTTCTTGACAAATCAACAAGATAAGTGTATTTATAAAATTTGAATGCATGTCTTCTTTAGGCCCCAGACTATGTGGGGACCGTTTCTAAACTGTTCCTTTTGACAGGGAAATAGACTGCGCGGGTATAGGTTGTTTTCTGGGGGTTGGATAAATTGATAAAGGGACCTCGTTTACTAAAGGACTTCGACAAAAAGCTTGCACAAAGACGGAAAGCGGATTACTTCAGGAATCTCAAGATCTTTGAAGCCCTTTATGAAGAAGCGA
>Ga0190359_1002408_pt1 | contig 11157 bp, 7 predicted proteins | sample 48721823_MG_FD_161269 | JGI IMG/M metagenome (GOLD analysis project Ga0190359, IMG submission 161269) | Hydrothermal vent microbial mat bacterial communities from Southern Trench, Guaymas Basin, Mexico - 4872-18-2-3_MG | ecosystem: Environmental > Aquatic > Marine > Hydrothermal vents > Microbial...
CAGCAACCCCAGCAGCAACGTCGGCGCCGGCAGCGTCAGCGCGGTGACCGCGAAGGGATAGAGCCAGGGAAAGGGCGGGTCGGTGAGCAGGGTGCCGAAGTACTCCCAGTAGTAGTTTACGTGGTGCAGGTGAAAACCGAAGTACCAGCCCAGCCGCTCGACGGTGTGGTGCCAGAGAAAGGGCCAGTGCAGGAAGAACACCAGAGGTCCCAGCACCGCCATGGCGAAAAACGCCAGCGGTATGCGCGGCAGGGAAAAGCCCTCGCGCCGGAAAGAAAAGCTTCCGCGCTCGGCCACCAGCCAATGCAGCCCCAGCACCGGCACCAGGAAAAAGCCGTTGTGCTTGGTGGAGATGGCCAGGCCCCAGAACAGGCCGGTGAGCAGCGACCACTTGAGCGAGCCGCGGCTGCGCCGCCAGGCGTAGACGGTAAGCAGCCAGGTGGCGCAGGCGGGCATGTCCAGGCAGGCCAGCCCGGCGTGGTAGAAGTGGCGCGGCGCCAGCCAGAACAGCAGCGCCGCCAGCAGTCCCACCCGCCTGCCGGCCAGCGACAGGCCCAGCAGGTAGACGAGCACCACCGCCAGTGCCGAAAACAGCGCCGCCGGCAGGCGCATGGCCCTGACGTAGCCGCCCCGCTGCTCCGGGGGCCAGGAGGAGTTGGGGTGGCCCGGGGCGAAGGCCAGGTAGCTCAACGCCATGAGGTTTTTCACCAGCACCGGGTGCTCGCGGTTCACCTCGAAGTGACGCCTGATGACCGGGTCGCCGAACGCCCGGGCCGGGTCGCTGCCCAGCAGGCGGAACCAGCCGGCGTAGCGCTCGGCGGCATCGAAGTAATAACCCTCGTCACGGGTGAGTCCCAACCCGGTGGAGTTGATGACAACGGCAAGGGCCACCACCAACCCCAGCCCGGCGGCCAGCAGGCCGTCCGCGTGGCGGCGCGGCCAGCTCATCGGCGCACCTGCCCGTCGAAGCAGAAGTGGCGCATGCCCGGGTTGGGGGTGGTGACGGTCAGGGTGAGCCGGTGCGGGCCCGGGCCCAGGGTGGAGATGTCGAAGCGATGGGGAAAGTAGCCGCTGCGGTTGGGCTGGACGATGCGTCCCAGCTCCCGGCCGTCCACGTGGACGGTCACGGTCACCGGCGCCCCGCCCGGGGTGCGCGCCGCCGGCGGGGTGAAGCCGGTGTGCAGCAGCAGCTCCCGGCCGCCGGGCACGGCGGGATACTCGATGCGCAGCGGCACCTCGGCGGGATGGGCCCAGATGATGCGGCGGGGATCCTCGCCCAGTTCGACCACCATGCGCCCGACGTAGTTCCAGTCGCGGGGGGTGCACTGCCAGCGGTTCTCGAGCCAGCGCGTGCAGGGCTTCTCCCCGCCGGGCGGGCCCATGCTCACCCGGGCCTGCTCCAGCCGGGCGCGAAGGTCGTAGACCACCTCGACCGGCCGGCCCAGGGAATACAGGCGCAGCTCGAGCGGCCCGAATTCCCGGCGCTCGAGCAGGCGATAGCGTCCAGCGGCGAAGGGCCCGCCCAGCCACTGGTGATGCGGCAGCGATATCACCCACAGCCGGGCGCGGGTGGACCAGTCCTCCAGTTCGGGGCGGCGCACCTGGACGAAATCGAGATCGCCGACATACTGGCGCGCGCGGGCCGCCCACCAGGGCCGCACGACGACGGCGTCGGCCGCCTGCCAGTGCGCGCGCAGGTGTCGCTCCAGAGCGCGCCAGTCGCCGGCTGCGGGTGCACCCCGGGGATGCAACAGCCAGAAGCCGCCGGCCCACAGCGATACCGCCAGCACCAGGGCCAGGACGAACAGCTCCCGCCGCGGGCGGGCGACAATGCGGGCGGCGACGTTCACAAGGCCTGATCTAGCAGAGGGCGGAGGGCAAGTCCATCGCCGCCGGGCCGGGCGGGTACTACAGCAGCCAGGGAACCAGCCGCCTGGTGCGACGCATGTAGGCGGTGTACTCGTCGCCGAACTCGGCCTGCAGGGCCCGCTCCTCGACGCGGATGCGGTACAGCAGCGAGGCGGTGCCGATGGTGACGAAGTAGACGTAGGCCGCGGCGGAGGCAAACAGGGTGATGAAGCCCAGCGCGATCAGCCACAGGCCGGTGTAGGCCGGGTGGCGAATGCGCCGGTAGATGCCGTGCTGCACCACCCGGTGGTCCGACTTGAGGCGCACCGAGACGGTGAAGAACTTGCCCAGGGTACGGATGGCGACGACCCTGATCGCCTGTCCCAGAGCGTAGATGCCCGCCCCGGCCGGCAGGTACCAGGGGTTCCACTCCAGCAGCTTCCAGCCGGCCGGGAACCAGAAGTAGTCGACGATGGCCAGCATGTAGGAAAACCCGAACCCGCACCACAGCACCACCACCGAGCCCCGGTCCCGGCGCCTGCCCCCGGCATCGGGATACTGGACCAGCCGCTCCACCACCACCATGGTCACGAACAGAGCCGCGAACACCTTGCCCGGCGTGGAACGGAAGAAGGGCCCGAATCCTCCCGCCACCAGGGAGAAAAACGCCAGGCCCAGGATGATGCGCAACGGCATCCAGGCCAGGCGCCACATCTTGATGGCCTGCAGCTGCTCCTCGGTGAAGTCGAAAGCCGGCTTTTGCTGGTCGTCTGCCATGAACCGGGCCAGTATACCCGAATAGCCCCGAAGCAACATCTGAAAAACACCCTCGGATTTCCGCGGCCGGTACCGGATTTCCGTGACCGGGTGCGGTCCCCGGGAGACGGTATGGTCCCAAGATCACGGGACAATCCTTGTTCGGCCGGGCGGGGCACGCGGCTTGCTTACAGATGTCAGGTGGAAAGATCCCGGAAACGCTCCCGGCAGGAGGAACCCATGAGAAAGCACTGGATGATGATGATGTCGCCGGCCACCCTGGCACTGCTGGCCACCGTGGCGCTGGCCGGCTGCGGCCCTTCCCCGTTGGGCCACGAGGATGCGGCGTTGCGGCCGCTGGCCGACTGTGTGGAACTCGAGCAGGCGCTCAAGCGCGGGGCGCAGGAGAAGATGCGCAGCCGCGTGCTCGCCAACCTGGACTGGGCGCTGGAGTGGGGTGGCTGCTGGTACGAAGAAGATGGGCTCATGGACGGCGGCGGAGCCCCCGGTGGCCAGACGAATTCCGCCGCCCGGGACGAGGCCAGCGAGTACTCCACCACCAACAACCAGGAAGCGGGAGTGGACGAGGCCGACTTCGTCAAGAACGACGGTGCCCACATCTACCTGCTGGCCGGCGAGGGGCTGATGATCATCGACGCCTGGCCGCCCGAGCAGGCCCACGTGCTGTCCCAGACCGCCGTGGAGGGCACCCCGCGCCAGCTGTTCGTGCACGCCGGCAAGGCCCTGGTGTACTCGGAGATCCACGACCAGGCCGAGGCCCCGGCCTACGACTACGACTGCTACTACCGGGGCGATTGCGGCCGGCCCTCGGGTGAGCTGATGATCACCATCCTGGACATCTCCGATCTCACCGCTCCGCGGCTGGAGCGCACCGTCAGGCTCACCGGCACCCTGGCCGGGGCCCGGCGCATCGGCGACGCCGTGCACAGCGTGGTCGGCTTCCGCGGGCCGGTGTTCGAGGGCATCCGCTACTGGCCCGAGGACATCGATACCTGCACCGCCTCGCAGATCGACATCCTGCTGGCCTTCCAGCGCCTGCTCGATGAAAACGAGCGCATCATCGAGTCGGCCACCCTGGCGGACTTCCTGCCCGGCGCCCGCGACACCCGCTACCTGGCCGACGGCAGCAGCATCGACCAGGCCGAGCCCTTCGGCCAGTGTCGTGGCTTCTACGAACCGGCGGTGCCGGCCGGCGACGGTTTCATCACCGTGTTGTCGCTCGACATCGACGATCCCGGGCGCCTCGAGGCCACCTCCATCGTGGGCGACGACGGCACCGTCTACGCCTCGGCGGGGGCGTTGTACCTGGCCACCTCCTACGGCGGCTGGTACGGGGCAGAGCAGCAGAGCGAGTATACCGCCGTGCACAAGTTCTCCCTGCTGGCCGATCCCCCGGCGGCCCGCTACGCCGCCTCGGGCACGGTGGACGGGCGCATCCTCAACCAGTTCTCCCTGGGCGAGTACCGGGGAGACCTGCGCCTGGCCACCACCACCGGGCATGTCAGCCGCGGTGGTGGCGACAACCCCTCGACCAACTCGGTGTTCGTACTGCGCCAGCGCGGCCGGCACCTCGACGTCATCGGCGAGCTGCGCGGGCTGGGTCTCACCGAGGACATCCGCTCGGCCCGCTTCGTGGGCCCGCGCGGCTTCGTGGTCACCTTCAAGAAGACCGATCCCCTCTACACCATCGACCTGGCCGATCCCTTCCACCCCCGGGTGGGCGGGGAGCTGAAGATCCCGGGATTTTCCACCTACATCCACATGATGGACGACGACCACCTGCTCACCATCGGCTTCGATGCCGAGGACCAGGGCTCGTTCGCCTGGTTCCAGGGCATCCAGCTGCAGATCTTCGACGTGGGCGATCTCGACCATCCCACCCTGGAGCACAAGACCGTCATCGGCACCCGGGGCACTTCCTCGGAGGCCACCGGCAACCACCTGGCCTTCAACTACTTCCCGCCCCGCGACATCCTGGCCCTGCCCATGGCCCTGTGCACCGATTCCGGAGGCGGCGGCAGCTACGGCACGGTGCTGGAGTTTTCCGGCCTGATGGTGTGGGACGTCACCGTGGCCGACGGTTTTTCCGAGCGCGGCCGGGTGGCCTTCGCCGAGCCCGACTACTCCGGTGACGGCTGCCACAACTGGTGGACCAATCCCAGTAGCCGGGTCAAGCGCTCCATCATTATGGACGACTACGTCTTTTCCATCTCCGATACCCTGCTCAAGGCAAACCACCTCGACGACCTGGGCCGGGACCTGGTGGTCATCGAAATTCCCCCCATCCCCGAGCCCGAGTACAGCTACGGCTACTGACGGCGACGTCTACCGCCCCGGCCGCCATCCCTGCCGTCTGTGCCGGGGAAATGCTCCCCGCCGCGGATGGAGCTTGACGGCTGCGGCAACTTCGTCTTACCATGTGAGTAAGATGAAAGCCGAAACCCAGATAACCAGCAAGGGCCAGGTAGTCATCCCCAAGCAGGTACGGGAATACCTCCGTTGGCGGCCTGGTACGCGCCTGTGCGTGGAGGTGGCCGGGGACGGAGGCGTGGTGCTACGACGCCAGCAGGACGACTTCGAGGACCTACTGGAGCAACTGTCCGGCTGCCTCGAGGAAGGAAACCCCCTGGCCGAGCTGGAATCCGAACACCGCGCCGAGGTCGCAGAAGATGGTCGGCAGCGCCGTGGTTGATGCCTGGGCCGCGCTGGCCTTCCTGCGCCGTGAAAACCTGGCTGACCGCACCATGCGCCGCTACCTGAAGCGGGCTCAAAAGGGGAACTTGCGCCTGTTGATGAACATCATCAACCTGGGCGAGACCTACTACCGCATGGTCCAGGTGGCCGGAGAAGAGAAAGCCGGTAAGCGACTGGCGTTGTTCCGGCGCCTACCCGTCGAGATAGTCCAGGCCCGCGAGACTCTGGTAATGGAGGCGGCCCGCCTCAAGGCCCGACATCCTCTTTCCTACGCCGATGCCTTCGCCGTGGCCACCGCCCGTATTCATGATGCCACCATTCTCACCGGCGATCCCGAGATCCTGGCTCTGTCCCGCCAGGTGGTGAAAACGGTGAGCCTGAGGGGATGACAAGCGACGTTCCCGTTCCGGCCCGGTCAGGGGGGCGATATTTGAAAGGGCAGGCATGAACGACTACTTCAGCGATCGGGTAGTAGTGATAACCGGCGCCGCCTCGGGTATCGGCCGGGCGCTGGCCTCGGAGCTGGGGCGCCGGGGGGCCCGGGTGTGGCTGGCCGACATCGACGTGGAGGGCGGCCGACAGGCGGCCGCCGAGTGCGGTGGCAAATTCGTCCCCTGCGACGTCGCCTCCGCCGAGCAGGTCGCCGAGCTGGCCCGGCAGGTGGTGGCCGACGCCGGGGGGCTGGACATCGCCTTCGTCAATGCCGGTGTCTGTCGCGGCGGGCCGGTGGACGAGCTCACCCGGGAAGACTGGCAGCAGAGCATCGACATCAACGTCTGGGGGGCGGTGCACGCCCTGTGGGCCTTCCTGCCGCCCATGCTCGCCCGCGGCTGCGGCCGGCTGGTGTTCACCACATCCATGGCCGGGCTGACCGGCCTGCCCTACGTGGCCCCCTACTGCGCCTCCAAGTTCGCCCTGGTGGGCCTGGCCCAGTCGCTGTCGGTGGAACTGGCCGGGCGCGGGGTGGGGGTGACCTGCGTCTGCCCGGGGGCGGTGCGTACCCGGGTGATGGAGGGCGAAGGCCTGCGCCTGCCCGGCGACTGGCTCCCGCGCATCCGTTCCTGGCTCGAGCGCCGGGGTGCCGACCCGCAACGGGTGGCCCGGCGCATCCTGCGCGGGGTGCGCCGGGGCCGGCCGCTGGTCATCGTGGCCGCCGGCGGGCTGCGCCCGGCCTGGTGGCTGCGCCGGGCGGCGCCGCGGCTGTCCGATCACCTGGGCCGGGCGGCCCTGCGGGCCGCACTGCGGCGGCATTCCTAGAGCGGCGTCACCGTTCCCGCGGGCCAGTCGATTTGGCACACGTACCAGTCGTTGTTTTCTCCGGAGAGATCGTTTTCGAAGGAGGCCACCAGGCTGCCGTCGATGTAGACATTCACCCAGACGTGGTTGGCCGGATCGTAGCTGGAGCCGGGATAATCGTTTACGAACACCGTGTAGACGCCGTCGGCCGGATCGGCGATGTTGATGTTCTCGGGTCCGGTTCCGGGAATGTCGTCCATGTCCAGGTGGGGATCGTCGCCGTCGTAGCCGCTCTGGCCCCAGTCGGGGGTGAAGAAGCGTCCGATGCAGTTCGAAAAGTAGCAGTCGGAGTAGGTGCGCGGGGTGCCGCCCGGGGCCAGCAGGTGCAGGTCCATGTCGTCGCCGGAGTGTTGCCAGTACATCTCGATCCACAGGTCCTGGGTGGGAGTCACCGTGGTGGTGGCGGTGCAAGGGGCCGATACCTGGCCCAGGTCGTTCACCACCACCAGCTGGGCGATGTAGTCGCCGGCCAGGTCCACCTGGGAGTAGCGGTTGGCCCCCACTCCCAGCAACCGGGCCGCCGAGCCGGGAGGAAAGCTCACCTTGGTCCAGCGATACTCGGTGAGCTGGCGGCCGTTGGTGTCGTAGCTCTGGTCGCCGCGCCAGGTGACGTTGGAAAGCGGCAGGGCCGCCGGGGGGTCCGCCGAGCACACCGCCACCGGGCCGTCGCCGCCGGGCCAGGCCCCGAAGCCGTTGAGATCCACCCTGAGTTCATCGGTGTCCTTGTCGTTGACGAAGATGCTCAGTATCCCGGTGTCGGGCCCGTGATCGGCCGGGCTGTAGGTCAGGCTGACGGTAGCGCCGGCGGCCGGGTCGATACTGCTGCCGGCGGCGGGCCCGGCGGCGAGGGCGAACTCGCCGTCAGGAGTGTTGCTGGTGATCTCCAGGTGATCGATGCTGCAGGGGCCGTTGCCGCTGTTGCTCAAGACGAGCTCCACGGTACCGCTCGAGCCGATCTCCACCGGCCCGAACTGGGCCGCGGCCGGGTCCACCTTGAGATCGCACACCAGCGACAGGCCCCGGCCGAACAGCTGCACCGTGCCGGTGAGGTGGCTGTCGGGATCGGCCACCAGGTCGTTGGAGAAGATGTCCACTCCGCCGGCATCCGAGCCGTCCTGGGCGGGCAGGTACTGCACGGGTACGTCTATCGAACCGCCCACGGGAATGGTCACCTGGGCGGCCTGCGCATCCACCAGGCTGAAATCGGGCGAGAAGGGCGAGCCGGCCAGGGCCACCCCGTATACCTCGAGCGGCAGCAGGCCGCAGTTGTGGATGGTGAACGACTGTACCGCCGCCTGGCCGGTGACCACGGTGCCGAAATCCAGGGTGAGCGGCTCCGGGCAGGCCCGCGGGGCCACTCCCTGGCCGGCGAGCTCCAGCTGCACCTCGGGTTCGTCGCCGTCGTCGCAGGCGATGCGTACCCGTCCCAGGTGCTGCTCGGCGTCGGCGGGCTGGTAGTCGACGAGGAAATAGCTTTCCCCGCCCTGGCCCAGCAGGCCGGGAAGATCGCCCGCTCCCAGGTCGAGCGCGAAGGCCGGCGCGCTGGCCGGCAGCTTCTCCAAGCGGTTCACCTCCAGCTCGAGCTGGCCCAGGTTGCGTACCCGCACCTGGCGGTGCACCAGGACATCGACCGCCACCTGGCCGAAGTCGACCAGCAGGTTTTCCTTGCCGCTTTCGTCGTTGCACTTCCACCCGGCGCTGGCGCACTCCGGCAGATCGTCGCTGCCGGTGCAGTCGCGCACGCACACCTCGATGTCGCGCACCACCCCGGAACCGGCCAGGTGGATCGACAGCCGGGAATGCACCTCGGTGTTGAGTTGCAGGGTGACGGTGCCGCTGTCCGGTCCCACCTCGGCCGGGGTATAGGTGAAGCGCAGGGCCAGTTCTCCCCCGGGAGCCACCCGCAGCGGCTCGCTTTCGGAAAGCGGGCAGCCCTCCCGGTAGATGCCGCTGCGGCGGCAGGCCACCAGGAAGTCCCCGCTCGAGGCCGGATCCACCTGCAGCCCCGCCAGAACCAGGTCTCCGCGCCCGCTGTTGCGGATGAACAGGTGCCGATGCGCCACCGTGCCGGTCGTCACCGGGCCGAAATCGACCATGATCTCGTCGTCTTCGGGTATGGGGGTGCGCCCGGCCCCGGCCGGGGGCACGTCCTCGGGCCCGCTCCAGTAGGAATCCACCGCCGGGGCGGCTCCGTGCAGCTTGTCGTCCGAGCAGCCCAGCCAAAGCCAGGCCAGCAGTAACCCGGCGACCCACAGACCAATACACCGGTTAGGCATCGCAGCCTCCTTCTCGGGAGTGTGGCGAACTCTATTCTGCATCGAACTGCCCGATGCTGGCAAGGCCGTTCCGTCCGGGGTGTGGGAGAACCTCCCCCTTGGAAAAAACAATCGGCCTCCGTAGTATGAGCCGTCATCTCGATAACAGGAGGAACACATGAAGAAGGCGATGCTGATGTGGGGGATGGCGATGTTGCTGCTGGGGCCGGCCGTGGCCCGGGCGGCTCTCAGCTACACGGACAGTCACGGTGTCGAGCGGGTGCTGCTGCCCTCCCCGGCCCACCTGGCGGTGGTGCCGGCGGCCGGAGTGCAGGCCCGGCAAGAGCTGGCGCTGCAGCCGGCGTTCGACTTCGAGGCGGGCATTCTCGAGCACGGCGACCTGTGGGTCTTCAAGCTGCGCCCGCAGTACCAGGGTCGCAGCGAGGAGATCGGCCGGCGGCTGGTGGCCGCGGGCCTGGCGGAACGGGCCGGGCTGGTGTTCGCGGTGCGCGGCAGCGAGGCCTTCTACCTGCTCGACCGCGGGGTGCTGGTTCGCTTCGCCGCCGCTTCTGCCGACGCCGCCGGCCTGCTGGCCTCGGCCGGGCTGGAGATAGAGCGCATCCTCGACCGCCGCCAGGCGGTCTACCTCTGTCGTGCCGGGGACGCCGAGGCCGCCCTGGCAGCCGCCCGCCTGGCCGCGCGTCTGCCCGGCGTCGAGTGGGCCCTGCCCGACTTCGCCGTCCCCATCACCCTCTACTACACTCCCAACGATCCCTACTACGGCGAGCAGTGGCACCACCAGCAATCGAACGGCCACCACATCCATTCCCAGGAAGCCTGGGACGTCACCTTCGGAGACGGCCAGGTGATCGTGGCGGTGGTGGACACCGGCCTGGACGAGGGACACCCCGATTTCGACCCGGCCCGCATCGTCACCGGCTACGACGTTCCCGGCGGCGACAACGACCCCACCCCGCCGGCAGACTCCATGAACGCCCACGGCACCTGCTGCTCGGGAGAGATCGCCGCCTCCATGAACAACTCCGAGGGCGGTGCCGGGGTATGCCCGTCGTGCTCGCTCATGGGCGTACGCATGATGGACGCCTATACCACCTATACCGAGCTGGCCCAGGGCTACCAGGCCATCAACTACGCCACCAGCAACGGCGCCTGGGTGATCTCCAACTCCTGGGGCATCACCCAGGACATCATCGACGGCGGCCAGGTGGACATGGCCCCCTTCTACACGGCGGTGCAGAACGCGGTCAACAACGGCCGCGGCGGCCTGGGCGCGGTGGTGCTGTTCGCCTCCGGCAACGGTGACTCGTCCGGCAACGCCGTGGCCATCGGCCCCGACGAGCTGGCCAACATGGCCGAGGTCATGGCCGTGGGCGGCACCGACGACAACGACATCGTGGTCAGCTACTCCAACTACGGGCCCAACCTCTCGGTGGTGGCCCCCACCGGCGGCAGCGGCTCCGGCGACCCGCAGATCCTCACCACCGACACCATCGGCAGCCGCGGCTTTTCCCGCAACGGCACCTTCTGGGCTCCCGGTTTTTGGGGAGATTACGACACCGGAATGCCCGAGCCCGACTCCACCGGCAACTACACCCGCTACTTCAACGGCACCTCGGCCGCCTGCCCCATCGCCGCCGGGGTGGTGGCCCTGGTGTTCTCCGCCAATCCCACCCTCACCGGTGCCGAGGCCCGCTTCATCGTCGAGCAGACCGCCGACAAGGTGGGCGGGGTGAGCTACGACGGCAACGGCCACAACAACTACTACGGCTACGGCCGGGTCAACGCCGGCCGGGCGGTGCGGGCGGCGGAGCTGGGCTTCGACAATCCCCTGGGCAGCCTCTGTGCCGAGGACTTCAACTGCGCCAACGACGACTGCCAGAAAGACCAGGCCGGGGACTTCTACGGCTACTGCGGCGGGCAGGACTGCTCCACCCTGCCCGACGGCACTCCCTGCGACGACGGCGACCCGTGCACCGAAAACGACGCCTGCTCGGGCGGCTCCTGCGCCGGCACCCAGAAGGACTGCTCGGACGGCAACCCGTGCACCGACGACGCCTGCGATTCCACCAGCGGCCAGTGCACGCATACCAATAACACCGCCTCCTGCGACGACGGCGACCCCTGTACCGAAAACGACACCTGCTCCGGAGGCTCCTGCACCGGCACCCAGAAGGACTGCTCGGACGGCAACCCGTGCACCGACGATGCCTGCGATTCCACCAGCGGCCAGTGCACGCATACCAATAGCACCGCCTCCTGCGACGAC
>Ga0190359_1002409_pt1 | contig 11157 bp, 6 predicted proteins | sample 48721823_MG_FD_161269 | JGI IMG/M metagenome (GOLD analysis project Ga0190359, IMG submission 161269) | Hydrothermal vent microbial mat bacterial communities from Southern Trench, Guaymas Basin, Mexico - 4872-18-2-3_MG | ecosystem: Environmental > Aquatic > Marine > Hydrothermal vents > Microbial...
ACAACTCTTAAGCCCCTGAAAAAATATTTTTTTTTTATTTATTCTACACGGATAAATTCTATTTTTTATTTTTACTTGTCTATTTTAATTTACTTTTAATTTCTAAAAAATATAAATAAGGTTTAAGCGTAGGGTTTTCATTAACATGTAATATTTAATATTATTTCTAAAAGAATTCTGTAAATTAACAAATTTAGGTTTAAAATAGAATTTTTTTAGCCCAAATATGATTTTCAATTAAAATTTTCTCAGTTTAATCTCGTTTCCATGATTAATTATCATGATTTCTTTTTAGCATCAAAATCGCAATATTTTTGTATATCGTTTAGCTAGAATTAATTCATTTAATTATTAAGAATGTCAATGATTTTCAAAACTATTTTTTAAAAAAAGAGATAATTATCAAATTTTTATGTGAAGAGATAATAAGACTTAAGTATTAATATGGTTCAATATATATTTAACATTTTAATATGGAGTTTAAATCGTAGGGAAAATAAAACTTCTATTAATTTTAATTTAATTCTTTTCAAGAGAATTACAAATAAGAAAGCTACCTGAATTAATAGGAATAACTATTGTTAATGGATATAAAGCGATGTAATAAGGTAAAAATAAATAGTGAAAAAAGTGTTTAGAAATGAACTTAAAGAAGATGGCTTTAATTTAGATTTCCTGTTAGATCTCTCATTTAAAAGAGACTTAAAGGCATTAAAAGAATCGTTTGATAAATTAATGAAAGTATTAGATGATAATATTGGAATCTTTAGGATTAACAAGAATGTCAAGATTCAAATTAAACATATGGAGGATCAGAAACACGATATCTTTCAAGAAAATGTTTTTAAATTTGGAACAAGGGTCGAATCTAAAGAAAATTCAATTCTGATAGAATTTTATGATAATTGGGATGAATTTGCTCCATTAATAATATTACGAGAAGCTTTATATCTTTACATTCCGGAATATTTAAGCTCAAATAAGATTGTTTTATTAGGAATAAATGCAATTGTAGAAGAATGGCTGTCAAAATTTGAAAATTTAGATAGATGGAAGAAAATAATTAGAGACAATCTTAATTTTCCAGAAATTGAATTTGACATTGAAATAGAATCCTTAACTAAATTTATGAGTAAAGAATTTTCAAAAAAAACATTAGAACACGTAAAGGCATTTTTGGAACATGTTCAAAAAAGTACATCCATTACTATAGATTCGCTTGATCAATATTACATTGAATATTTTAAAAAAATATTGTTTGAAATGGGAATAACTATATATTCTGATGATCTATTAGAAACACTAAAAGCTTTGATTGAGATCTTTTATGAAACAAAACTATTGGGGTCATTGAGCGATTATGAAGAAATTTTTGTAAAATTAAAAAGAGAAGGAGCCATTTCAACAGAATTGAGTTCAAGTAAATTTTCAAGGCTTGTTAGATGGATAAGTAATTTTACGCACATAGCAGCAAGTTATCAAGTAGATTGGAAGACAATAGGTTGTCAAGCTTGCGTTTGTCTGTTGGTGTTTAATCAAGCGTTATCAGTTGATAAGATTATGGAGATAGTGGAGCAAATACCATTTATTGTTGCTCCTAAATTTGCCTATCCTCGATCTATAATCACATTCTTCGTACTACCAAGAACATATCTCAAAGATTTAAAGGATTTACTAATAAGAATGGAAAATGATGGATATTTAGTTGAAAAAAAGTTAGTATCGCTTGATTCTTACAAGTTATTCGTAAATGCAAATTATTTATCACAGAAATTTCGAGATTTTATTATAATTGACCCCGAAAATAAGGATTATGTTGATCGGTATGAATTTGAATTCAAAATGAATTTTTCTAAAACAATTTTAGATGTTCATTTTTCCTTATTTGATCTTTTATTAATTGATAGAATGCGATTTAACTCTATCTCAGGATTCACATTAAAAAAAATGGGTGAATTAATAAATGCTATTAAAATGGATATTAGTAATGAGTTAAAATACCAGAAAAACTTGATTAGTAATTTCAAGGAGACAACAAATAAAATTTTAAATTCAGTAGAATCAACGAAACAATTGCTAAAATTAATCGAATCAAATGAAAAGAAAGGTTTTTTTGGAATTCTAAAACATTTAGAAAAAATTATCCAAATACTTAATATCATCTCAGAAAATCTTATTAATGGAAAAACTATTAGAGATATCAATGAAATTTTAAAGATTTTATACGAGAAAAAAGATGATTTACAATATAAAGATATTTTAATCCTAAAAGACAACAATTTACACAAGTTACTTAAAAATATTTTACCGTTATTTTTTGAATCACGTAATAAACGTAAAGAAATTATTGAAAGATACTCGATGTTTTTCTCTCTAATGACAATAATGTCCGAACTAAAAGTATTTGATTTAAATTCCATAAAGAATCTTTTCTTGACACCTTCATTATTGAAAGACATTCTATCTAAAAAAGAAATGAAGATAATTAAGGAGTTAGAAGGCATTAAAGAAAAGCATTTCTCGTTAAAAGTTGTAGATGATAGAATCAAAAGGTTATTAAGTAGAAATCAACCAGTTATAAAACCATTACTAATTAATACAATATTACCAATAGCGATGGATAGAAATTATTTTTCCATTTTTTTACGTGATAATTATAAAGTTGTAGGAATTTTAAATCAGATTAAGAAATATTTTCCAGTTATATTTTATTATCATGCTACTGATGAATTTTCTGGAAAATCTATCATTTATTTTGAAGCTTGTTTTGGGGATTTAGGAATTCAAGAAAAAAGTGAACTTTTTAAAACAATTATTAACATATTTGATAAATTCGTGGTTCATGCTGGAAGATGTTTTTATCCAGGATTCGTACCATATTTTTCATTAAAGCGATTTTATGATTTAAATTCAAAGAAATTTGTTTATACGAAATCTCTCTTTAAAGAATTTTATAAATTTCTAATACTGGAGTTTGGAAAAATTTCTAATAATCAAAAGCATGTCCCAAAAACCTGGAACCAATTCTTGCAGAGTAGAAGTCTTTCTTTACAAACTTTTAAAACCCAATTTAATAAATATCCAAAACTTAAAAATTTTATTTTTAAAAAAAAGATTCTAAAGAAGATTGAAGACTTTTCGCATTCCATTGAAAAAATTTTTTCAAATGATGAAAAATTTAACGATATTCGAAAAGATGATTTCTTTAAACTATTTATCACTTCAGTTAAATTAATGCCCGATCTTCCAGCATTCGGCTTGGAGGAATTTAAAATTATAGTAAGACCAAAATCATATCATGGTGTAGATTGGAAATTATTTTTCTCAAATAATTTTTTCAAGGTAAAATTAATTCCTACGATTGGAGAAAATCCGCTCATTCTCGTTAAATATATATATCCAAAAGATAATCCAAATAAATCTTATTTAAATTGGTTGAATAAGACAAAAAAGGCTTTTAAGGAATATTATCTCTTCAAAACAACTAAAATTTATAAAATCATGCAATTTGAAACTAATACGACTCCATTAGGCATTGAATTTGATTTCTCAAAAATCAAACAATTAATTGGAAATTTAATTCTCTCTAATGAAGAAAAGAAAATCCTCGATCCAGCAAGTCCTAAAGAAATTTCATTTTCATTGAATACGCGAGAAGAATGTCTTGGTCCGAATTCTCAACTGTATCAACAGTTCATTGATGTTTATAATCCTATGAGACCAAGCATTTTAAAGAAAAATTTGAACCCAAACAATTCAATAATAAAAAAAATCAATACATTCATAGATAAAAATCTAATGTTTCTCGTACCAGGGATAAATTTAAACAATTTAGGCCTAACCGAGAAATTCACAATGGTAATTCCAGACATCAGAAATGATTTAATAAAGAAAAAAATTATTGATATTTTCAAGCATTTCAATGTAGCGACAATAGAAGAAATTCAAGGCGAATATCTTAATCATCAAGAAAATTCTATTAAGAAATTTTTTAATGGGTTATACATTAAAGTTTATCTTCCAAAATCAGATTTTAATTCTTTAATGAAATTTCTATTTGACATGTTAAAAATTTTAGACATTAAACAATTTCTTATTTTCATGGATGAATTAGATGGAATGAGGTTTGTGTGTAGAGAATTCAACATAAGTCAAATCCCTCCGAATTATCACCCGATTAAAAACCTTTCATGGAATAAATTCCTTAAAATTTGGTATTCAAGTAAAATTTTTTCAGAAAATTTCAAACCTTTATATCCTAAATTATGAATTTCTGCGAATAAAGCCAATAAAATTTAGAAAAATTTCTTTTATACTAATAAAAAAACAATTATTTTCAAACATTCTAATTTGAAAAACCTCGATTGATGATACACGCTTAATTATTAAAAATAAATATTATATTCAACCAAAATAGAACTAATTATGTGATCAAGAAGATAATAAATCTCATTTCTTCTCAAAAACATAAACTTTATCATTCTTCTTAACCGGCTTATCAACTAAAATTCCAACAGCTACTTTTTGGCCTCCAGATTTTACGAAAGGTGTTTCAGTTAAATTTTGTTTTTGTTTTATTTGAATGGATTTAACTCTTTGTCTTAAATAAGTTTCTGTATTAGTTCCTATAATGAATATCTCATCATTTAACTTTATTTTTCCTCGAGTTAATAAAATCTTAGCAGCACCTTTTTTAGGATAGTAATTAATAACTTTTCCAATTTCTATTTTCCTATATTTTGAAACATTTCCATCTATATCTCTCTGAATTTCGCTCCCTTTTGGCATTTCGAAGTAAAATCCTGTTGAAAATCCCCTGTTATAGACTTTCCTTAACCTTTTAAGCCATTGATTCACCTTTTCTGGAGTAAATTCGTTGTTATAATAAGCATTAATGGCTTCTTTATAACATCTTGTTGTTTCTTCGATATAAATAGGGTCTCGCATTCTCCCTTCTATCTTAAAAGCGTCAATTTTTGCCTCAATCAAAAGCGGAATGAATTCAATCATGCATAAATCCTTCGTATTAATGAAGAATACACCATCATACAAGAGCATGTTATTATTTTCATCAATAACTTTCCAACGCCTTCTACATGGTTGAACGCATTTCCCTCTATTTGCAGAATACTCCTGAGATTGACATAATTCTGCTGAAAAATAACACCTGCCAGATATTGAAGTGCATTGGGCACCATGTACAAAAGTTTCTATTTCTGCTCTCTTTAACTTTGCTTTAATTTCTTTAATTTGGTCTAAAGATAATTCTCTTGCTAGTATTAGTCTTTTCGCACCCAATTTTTCGTAAAATTTAGCAGAAAGAGAATTAGAAATGCTAGCTTGCGTTGATATGTGAAAGTTCAAATCTCTTTCTTTTGCTAGTTCAATACCACCAATATCATGGATTATAACAGCATCAACTTCTGCCCTTACAGCTTCATCAAGAACTTTTTCTAATAATTGTATTTCATTTTCATAAACGATGATATTTGTGGTTAAATAAGCTTTAATATTATTATCATGACAAATTCTTACTAATTTATCTAAATCTTTCAGTTTTATATTATCAGCAAATATCCTCATGTTCATTGATTCGATGCCAAAATAGACAGCATCCGCGACATCTAAGATTGCATTTAAAGATTTAAAGTTTTTCAAAGGTGTAAGCAATTCAATCTCATTTTGGTTTGACATTATCATTAATAATACATTTTAATTACTTATGTGAAGGATATTTTTCTCTTTTTAAAAATATTTTATCGAAAAACATTTTTGAAACTATATCTATGAAATTGTAAAGAAAGAATAAAAATAAAAATTAAAATAAAAAAGAGTTTATATTAAAAACCAAAAGTATAAGATCCCCAATCCTATAAGAAACAAGACTCCTGCAAGTATATACATCATTAATTTCGAATGATTCTTATACGTGCGCTCACCAATTACTTCTAAGCGATCAATTTGGATGTAAGGATTTGGCCCTCTTCTATACCATCCTCTAATCCTAACTTTCTTTCCTACTTGTTGATCTGCGCGTGTTATTGCCCAGAAAAAATCTACGATTCTCAATCCAAACCTGTAATCAACATAAAGCAGACCAGTATCATCTTGAAAGAAAAGATCTTCCCCAAAATAATATCCAGGTATCCCCTTTCCTACTATGGTTCCTTCGATGATAGCAGGAATGGGTCTAACAGGAGATACATTTATTTGAGTTACTAAATCAATTACTTTTTTTGGTTCGAATCCCCTTCTGTACATGAATACTGTCCGTAAGATTGTAGCAAAACCCATCATGTAAAAAGCGATGAACCAGAGAAATACAAAATTCTTTACCGTTATCAATGAAAGTAAGCTTGGAACAATAGGAATCAATCCTATTATGGCAAGAATGCTGGCAATCGTAATTAACACGAACATCCAAAAAATTATTGCAGGTAATTTCTTTACAATTATATCTGTAAGGAATTTGCCGATCATTGATTTCCCAACTTGTTCTTCCTTGATTTGCCTTGCTTGAGAAAAATCGATCTCTATTGGTACATTATATTCCTCACACTGTTCGTTTAATCTCTGAATTCTACGAGCTGGTAATGGGTGAGTGCTAAACATTTGAAAATATTTTGCCCAAGGATTAAACAAGTCCCAACCTGCTGCTGCTTGAATTTGCTCTTTTACAATTGGTTTAGAACCATTATAAGATTCTATTGCTAAATAAGAGGCTTTCTTTGGATCAAATATTCCTAATCCTTTCAGAGCGTTTACTTTTGATGACTTTTTTTCGTAAATTTGAGCTTCATTCTCAACAGCTAAGATTCCATATGCTATTTTAACTAAAGCTGTTGATAAATAATTCGGATTTCTTGTCAATTCAGCAGAATGTTCATCAGCATAGTATTCTCTAATTCTACTAATGAATAAGGAAACAAGGTATCCGATCCAATATGCTATATATGATAAAACCGCAATTGCAAGTAAAGCTAATATAATGTAACTCCCTTCATCTTTACTACCCCTACCAGAAAATCTGACGGCATAATACGCCCAGCGAGCAATTGTTAAGAGGATTAAAGGAATTGCAAAAACGACAGTCATTAAGATAAAATCATTATGAATCACATGCCCTAATTCATGAGCAAGAACTGCCTTTTGTTCATTTTCATCAAGATATTGTAGTATTCCGTCGGTAATGACAATTCTGGCATTATTTTTTGTATGTCCAAAAGTAAATGCATTTGGATTTCCATCATGAATGAATCCGATTCTTGGCGTTTGAATTCCATATACGTCAACAACTTTTTGAACAGCTTCATGCAAGTGAGGAAATTGTCTTGCGAAATCCTCATATTCTATCCAATCAATTCGATAAATCCACTGTATGATATATGGCGAAATTAGATATTGAAAAGCAATAATGAGTACGGTAAAACCTATCACAATTATTAAAGATAATGGTGTATAAGGCAAAAATAATATGCTAATGGCAAACACGATGGCATATACTAAAGCAAATAAGAATGTAATTGAGATCGTGGATGCTAATTTCAATCCCATTAAGGAATCACCTTTTTATTAAAAATATTTAAATGTTATTTTAAAAAATTCTATTATTAAATCAAGATAATAACAATAAAAGTAACTATTAAAATCTTTACCGTACAAATTTTATTTAAAATGATATCTGAAAGTAATAAAGAATAACTCATTCAGAAATATTGATTATAATAAATTGGTAGGTAGTATTTTTTCTTTAAAAAATTGGTTTATGGCAAAAATGTATTAAGCATTTGAAATCTATGAAAAAGATTTCAAAACTAAATAATTATCCTCAAATAAAAATAAAAAAAGAGAGGAATAAAGCAATTGACTTATTTAAAATTACTAATATTGGAGTAAATAAGATTTCCTTTTCTAATGAGGATGATAATGTAGTTTCCATAAAAATTAATAATTCTTTAACAATTTTTCTCTTACCTTTAAAGAGAGTTCAAGGACATTATGAATAATTTCAATTAAAAGCCCTAAATTAAAATCTCATTGAAGAAATTTAAATTTTTCAAAATAACCCTTAAAAAAACAAAAAGAAAAAAGTTAAATCGACAAAATTTTATTAGTCATTTAACAAGCTTTTCTTTAAATCTCGGTTTTAAGAAAATATCAGGTGATAATCAATAAATACTAAACTAAAAGTCATTTATGAAACTATTGATGGTTTTATTAAACAACAATTTTATCTTGGAGGAAAAGATATAATATTGGGGCGAACTCCCGATGTTTCAATCAAAATAAGAAATTCAGGATTAGTTATTAAGAGATTTAAAGATTTGTTTATGAAGAATTTAAATCTTTTCTTAGAAGGTGATTATTTAAGATTTATAGAAAAGTTTAAAGTAATAAAAGGAATGACTGATGACAAGATTAATGAAATTAATCAAGATATTCAAGGAAAATTTACTCATATTTATGATCTAAACCAATCATTGTTTTTAAGGCATATTATTGTTTTGAGTTCATTAATTTCAAAAATTAGAGATATCAGTTTCTCGGACACCGTAAATGAAATAATTAATCGCGTTAAAAATTACTCTAATTCGAGTTCAAATGAAGATATTCTCTTCAGATTGGAAGAATTATTCATGAATAATGATGAAGATGTGTCCATGCTTTATGGCATTTCATGCTTGGATTATTTAGCAGAATCTTTTAATTTTAGAAAAGTAAATCGAATTTGTAGGATTCAAAAATCTAAATATATTAATCGTGTTGTAAATAGAATTATTAAATCAAATAATCATGATTAAAGAATGAAAAATTGTCTTTTTTTAAAAAATAGAATACATAGATTTAAAATTAGAACGTAATTATTTATTTTACAAAATAAGAAAATAATTTTTTTCATCAGTGTGTTCCATGGATGATGAGATAATAAATTCTAATTTAAATAAGTTTAATAAAAAAAGAGTTTCATTAGAGCAGGCTATTAAAAAATACATTAATCCAGGAGATAGAATTTTTATTGATTCTGGTTGCGCTGAACCATTAGACTTGACAAGAAAATTAATTGAATTGGGACCAACTCTTCCGGATGTTGAGATTCTTCACTTTTTAAGTTTGAGTGATTTAGATTATTATGAAACTGCTGGTGGTATTGAAGATTTATTTAGACATAATGCTTTTTTTATAGGAAAATCCCTAAGAAAATACATCAAATCTGGTCAAGCTGATTATACTCCAATGTTATTATCTGAAATACCTTGGTTATTTAAACTTGGAAAGATGCACCTTGATACTGCCCTCATTCAAGTCAGTCCTCCTGATAGATACGGGTTTTGTAGTTATGGGATTAATGTAGATATCGTTAAACCCATAGCAGAGTCTGCTGAATATGTAGTGGCTGAAATAAATCCAAAAATGCCGAGAACATTAGGAGATTCTTTCATTCATATGGATGATATAGACGCTTTTGTTGAATCCAAACACGATATTATTGAATTTAGTTATGGTAAACCTGATGATGTATCAAGAAAAATTGCCAAATTTGTAGCGTCTCTAATTGAAGATGAATCGACGATACAAATGGGGATTGGTCAAATTCCAAATGCTGTGACTGAAGAATTAATTGAGAAAAAAGATTTAGGCGTGCACAGTGAAGTGTTCTCAGATGGAATTGTGGACTTGGTTGAAAAAGGGGTTGTTACATGCAAAAAGAAGACTATCCATAAGGATAAGATTATATGCTCCTTTGTAATGGGTTCTAAAAGGCTCTATAATTTTGTAGATGATAATCCAATGGTCGAATTTCATCCTTGTGATTATACAAACGATCCATACATAATTAGCCAGAATAGAAAACAAGTAGCGATTAATGCAGCTTTATCTGTTGATTTAACTGGTCAAGTAAATTCAGATTCTATCGGACATCAATTTTATAGTGGAATTGGGGGGCAAGTAGATTTTGTTAGAGGCGCAGCACGTTCTAAAAATGGAAAGCCAATAATGGTATTACCATCTACTGCGGTATTACCAGATGGGACTGTCGTCTCTAGAATAGTGCCTTACTTACAACCAGGGACTGGAGTAGTAGTAACGAGAGGAGATGTTCATTATGTCGTGACTGAATGGGGTATTGCTTATCTTTATGGAAAGAACATTAGAGAAAGAGTTTTAGAAATGATTAATATAGCACACCCCGATTTTAGAGAAGATTTACTAGAACACGCTAAAAAATGGAACTATGTTTACTCTGACCAAAAATTGCCCATCTCTATTAATGGGAGAATTAGTATTTATCCAGAAAAGTATGAAACAAAACTTAAGTTAAAAAATGGAAAAACATTACTCATTAGACCAGTCAAGCCCACAGATGAACGAATGATCCAAGAATTACATTATTCATTGGATGAAAAAGACCGTTATTTTAGATTCTTTTATCCAGTAAGAGATTTTCGGCACAGTAAAATGCAACCAATGGTTAATATTGATTACACGACAAGTATGATAATAGTTGGAGAGTATAATGAAGAAGGAGAAAAACAAATCGTAGCTTTAGGAGCTTTTTTCAAATCAACCCAACCTTCTACAGCAGAATTAGCATTTGTCGTGCGCAAGGATTGGAGAGGGTTAGGAATAACAAAGTTTCTACTGAATTACTTAGTAAAGATTGGCAGAGAATTGAATTATAGAACTTTTACTGGTTCTATTTTAATGGAAAATAAACCAATGTTGCACATTATTGATACATCAGGTTATAAATTAATGTTCAAGAGAATAGAAGGTGGTGTCATAGATTTTGCCATTGATATTACGAAACAACAATGATTATTTGTAAATTAATTTTTCTTCATTTTAAAGCTTAAATATTAGAAGAAATATTAATTATTAATTAATTCTGGTCCTATTTTTTATTGAATTCCTTCTTTTATGTTTAAAATTTTTACAATCGCTAAGTTTGATAATATCTTGAAATCTTTAAAGCTAATTCTTCTTGTTTTTTCCAATCACCAAACAATACGCCCTTATAATTTAAATTCATGATTAATGTTTTAAAATTGCTTGTTATCTTTTTAATTTTAGATTTAGCAAATGGAGTGCCTGGTAATGGTATGAAGATATGACCGTGAATTCTTGCCCCCAATTTTATCAAATCATTCATTAATT
>Ga0190359_1002410_pt1 | contig 11144 bp, 10 predicted proteins | sample 48721823_MG_FD_161269 | JGI IMG/M metagenome (GOLD analysis project Ga0190359, IMG submission 161269) | Hydrothermal vent microbial mat bacterial communities from Southern Trench, Guaymas Basin, Mexico - 4872-18-2-3_MG | ecosystem: Environmental > Aquatic > Marine > Hydrothermal vents >...
TTGAGATGACGTCCTGTGAATGCTTGAGAAGAAGACTATCGGTAAGCCGTGTGCGGGAAAACCGCATGCACGGTTTGATGAGGAGGCTCAGAGTTGCAGACTTCGCAACTCTGGCTTTACTCTATTGGATAAAATCTTTTACCATCTCCTGTAATCAGGTAAGAATGATATTGACAAATATAATATTTTTCAATAAATTAAACAGATATATTTTACAGTGAGAAATACGAAGCAATTTAAGCCCTGTGTTTCTTTAAGGGCTCTTAAAAAGTGGTTTATAAAGAGGTAAATAGTAATAAACAGTTAACAATCAGAAAGCGAGGAGATTGTGGAACCTAAAAAAACCGTATTGTACGATGAACACCTTAAGCTTGGTGGAAAAATGAGTGATTTTGCGGGCTGGATTATGCCGTTATGGTATCCAACCGGCCAGGTTGAAGAACACCACGCGACCAGACAGAAAGTAGGGCTTTTTGACATTTGCCATATGGGCGAATTTGATATTTCAGGCCCGGGATCAAAGAGTTTTGTTGAAAACCTTCTTTGCAACAAAGTCTGGAAACTTACTGACAACAGAGCAATGTACAATTTTTTGCTTAATGAAAGAGGCGGAGTTATTGACGACTGCATTATATACAGATTTTCCGAGGATCACTGGATGCTGGTTGTTAATGCAGGAGGAATAGAAGGAGATCTTGAGTGGCTTAAGAAAAATGCACCTTCTGATGTAGAATTGAAAAATATCAGTGATCAGACTGCAAAAATAGATGTTCAGGGGCCGAATGCACCGAAACTTCTTGCAAAAATTTCAGATAAAGAGATAATTGCAGGATTAAAGTTTTTCCGGTTTGCTTCTGATGTTGATATTAACGGAATGAAAGTACTGGTATCAAGAACAGGATATACAGGCGAGATCGGATTTGAATTATATACAGATGTTGAAAACGCATCAAAACTGTGGAATCTTTTACTTGAGGAAGGTAAGGAGTTTGGGATTCTTCCGTGCGGTCTTGGGGCAAGAGATACTTTAAGAACAGAAGCAGGTCTTCCACTTCACGGTCATGAACTTCATCCTGACAGAGTTGCAGTTGGGCATCCGTGGGAGTTTGTACTGGACTCAGAGCACGATTTTATAGGCAAACAGGCGATTGTTTCTGCAAGGGAAAAAGGGAAACATGAGTATGTCTACGGTTTTGTTCTTGAAGGAAGAAGAAAGGCAATGCCTGGGTATAAGGTTTTTCATCAGGGTTCGGAAATCGGTACAGTACTGAGCGGAGTAATTTCACCAACACTTGAAAACAGCCCCATAGGCTTTGTTCTTGTCAATAAACAACTTGAGCCTGAAACAGAACTGGAATTTAAAAGAGATGAAAAACAGCCGGCAATGAGAGGTGTTACAAAAGAGATTCCTCTTGTGCCAGGTACAGCGAGAAAGAAAATGGCTGAATTTCTTTAAGCGGTATGAAAAGTAAAGCATGAAAGCGGATGTAGCTCTTTTTCCTGAAGATTTAAAAAAGATCTATACAGGAAGGGAAACAGTTGTTGTTGCGGATATTTTAAGAGCCACAACAACAATTATAACTGCTTTGCACAACGGAGCGGGAAAAGTTATTCCTTTTGAAGAGCCTGCTGCGGTGTTTACGACTTCAAAAGAGTATAAAGAGAACGAAGTTATTTTATGCGGAGAGAGAAATTCAGTCAGAATACCGGGGTTTGACCTTGGAAACTCTCCGCTGGAATATACGGAGCAGGCAGTAAAAGGTAAAACAGTTCTTTTTACAACTACAAACGGCACAAGAGTGTTAAGCATATTACGGAATTCCGTGGATACGCTTATAGGCGGTTTTATAAATGTAAGCTTAGTTGTAAACCGGATTCTTTACCTGGATAAGGATTTTATTATTGCATGTGCAGGAAACAGCAGCAGGTTCAGTCTTGAAGATACTTTATTTGCAGGCATGGTGTTAAGCCGGGTTTTTAAAAATAAGCAGTCTGTCGTATCTGCAAGCGACAGTGCGGCAGCTGCATACATGCTGTATGAGCAAAATAAAAACAGCATAGAGAGCAGTGTGAAATCATCAGTACATGCCGGAAATCTTATTAATGCCGGTTTTGAGAGAGATGTTGAATTTGCATTAAAAGTTGATTCGGTTAATGTACTTCCGGTTTTACAAAACAATGCAATTATTCTATAAATTGAACGGATAATTTTATATGGCAAGAAAATCAAAAACAGACGATACAAAACAGGAAGCTCTGGGAATTCTTATTATGGCCTTTGCTCTGCTTATTTTCCTTGGCCTTGTATCGTATAATCCGGAAGATTTTCCCAACAGCGGAAATCCTGCTGCAATAAAAAACTGGCTTGGTCTTGCGGGTTCCTGGCTCAGTCATTATCTTTATGTATATACAATCGGTTATTCATGCCTGATTATTCCGTTTTTACTTTTTCTTTTGGGATGGAACATATTTCTTGTTAAACCGTTCAAGCCCTTTTTCAGAATATCGGTTTATATGCTCTCTCTCGGCCTGTTTTTATCAACAGCACTTGCAATGCCTGAAGCTGTTTCCGATACAGGTACAAGTTACGGATTTAAATTAAGCGGGCTTCTCGGTGCGTTTATTGCAGATTATTTAAGCAGATATCTTGGTATTGCAGGCAGCGTTGTTGTACTTATTACATTTATGGTGCTGTTTCTTGTAACTGCCACATCCTGGAGTATGCGGGAGGCAGTTCTGGGATTCAGGCAGGAACTGGAAAATCTGATTAATAGTTTTAAAAGCAAAGAGCAGTCAGGTATTGGTCAGAAAAAGCAGGCTAAACCTAAAATAAAAATTGAACAGCCGGATCAGAACAGACCTGTAACCGGACAGGTTAAACCTGATGTTCAGAACGAACTCTTGGAAAAACCTTCTGTTTCTGCAGCGCAAAAGAGACAGGAACCCCGCATTGTTCCTGAAAAAATGCAGGCTCAAGCTCAGGGGCAGGGTACTCAAACTCCTGCTGTTCAGAAAACAGCTGCAAAGGGCCCTTACATGTTTCCTCCTCTTGATTTGCTTATGTATTCGGATGAGAACCGTATTGAAATAAGCAAAGAAGCTCTTTTGGAAAAAGCAAAGTTCATTGAGGAAAAACTGGGTGAATTTGACGTCAGAGGCTCTGTTGTTGGTGTAAGGCCTGGCCCTGTAATAACAAGATTTGAGGTGGCACCTGCACCCGGAGTGAAAATAAGCAAGTTTGTAGGATGTCAGGATGAGCTGGCTCTGTATTTAAGGGCAAAACATGTGCGAGTTGTTGCTCCTATTCCCGGTAAGGCCGCAGTAGGTATAGAAGTGCCAAATGATAAACCTGCACTTGTGGATTTAAAATCAATTATAGGATCAAAAGAGTTCCGCCAGTCAAAGTCAAAACTTACAATTGCTCTGGGCAGATCAATAGACGGAAAGCCGGTTGTAACAGATCTTTCTCTTCTGCCGCATCTTCTTGTTGCAGGTGCAACAGGCTCCGGCAAATCAGTATGCCTTAATGCCATAATTGTCAGTCTGCTTTACAAAGCTTCTCCGGAAGATGTAAAGCTTATTCTTATTGATCCCAAAAAACTTGAGCTTGCTTTTTATAAAAAGTTAAAGAGGCACCACCTGATGTCTCTTGACGCTCTGCAGGAAGACGTGATTACAACTCCGGGGAATGCTGTTGCAGTATTAAAAGGCCTTGAAAAAGAGATGGACAGAAGATACAGGCTTCTTGCAAAGGCAAATGTCCGGAATATTGACGATTTTAATTCTGCTGTGGAGCAAGGTAAAATACTTAAAGAAGACGGATCAAAACTTAACAGGCTCCCGTATATTGTTGTAATTGTTGATGAGCTTGCAGATTTAATGATAACAGCAGCAAGAGATATTGAAGAGCCTATAGCGCGGCTTGCGCAGATGGCAAGAGCAGTGGGAATTCATCTGATACTTGCCACACAGCGTCCGTCAGTGGATGTGATAACAGGAGTGATAAAAGCAAATTTCCCGTCAAGAATTGCATTTGCAGTAACATCAAAAACAGATTCCAGAACAATTCTGGACAGAAACGGAGCGGAAAAGCTTTTGGGAAGAGGAGATATGCTGTTTCTGCATCCCAGAGAACCTGAACCAATAAGAATACACGGTGCATTTATTACTGCAAATGAAGTACGGAATATTGTTAATTTTGTAATGCAGCAGCCTGCAGGCAGCAAGTATAAAATATCAGCAGATGTTCAGGCTTCAACATCAAGAGCAGAGGCAGGAGCTTATGACAGAGATGAGCTTTTCAGAGAAGCAGCCAAACTGGTTGTAAGACATCAGCAGGGATCAGCATCGCTTTTACAGAGAAGACTTCGGATAGGATATGCAAGAGCAGGCAGACTTATTGATGAGCTTGAAGACGCAGGTATTGTAGGTCCTTATGACGGAAGCAAAGCAAGAGAAGTTCTGATTGATGAGGAACAGCTTGCAGAAATGGAGCGGAATGATTTTAAATCGGAGGGAGACCCGGAATTATGAAGATAAAAGCAGCGGTTCTGCATCTTGTTTTTGCCCTGTCTGCATTTGTTATTGCAGCTGAGACTCCGGATCAGATAATGAAAAAGATTGAATCAAATTTTAATAAATTTGGCATTATGCAGATAACTTTTAATGAAACTTATTTATGGAGTTTAACAGGTGAAAAAAACTCAACAAACGGAGTTCTTCTTCTTAAAGGCAAAGATAAGTTTAAAGTAACTACAGATGATCAGATAATTGTATCTGACGGGAAAAATTTATGGACTTACAGTAAACCGTCAAAAAGAGTTGTTATTGATAAGCTTAAGAAAAATGACAATACTCTTTTACCAAGAAAGATTTTTCTTACATATACAAAGGATTATCAGTCGTTTTTAAAGGGTTCGAAAAAAATAAACGGGAAAGAGTGCTGGGTTATTAAGTTTACAGACGAGAAGGGAGATAAGCTTTTTCCGGAACTTACTGTGTGGGTTGACAAGGAGGAATATTTTCCAAGGAGGATAGAGCAGAAAGATCTCAGCAATAATACAACTGTTTTTACTATACTTGATATTAAAACAGAGATTGAAACAACAGACAGGGATTTTATCTTTTCTGTTCCTGAACACGTGCAGGTGATTGATTTGAGGACACTGTAAGAAAAAGTGTACAGTTGTAGAGTATTTGCGACAAAAATTTATCATTCTTTCAATCCCTGTTTGCAGATATGCTATTTCTAACTCTTTGATATTACGTTGTTTACACGGTGTTTGACAATGGCGGTGATATCTGGTATAAAAATTGCATTGTTATTAATATTTAAGTTGTTCCAATTAATAAATAAAGCCTTAAAACATTGAAAAATGAAAAGGAGTTAATCTCTTGGAAAATTTTCAGGAAGAACAACAGCTGACACTACAGGATTATCTTTCAATTATTTATCGCGGGAGATGGATAATAATTATTTCATTTCTCGCTGTAATGATATCTACAATATATTTTACTTTTACTGCAAAACCTGTTTATGAATCTTCTGCAACGGTAATGATTAAACAGGAGGGAAGCGTTCAGCAGCAGCTTTTTGATGTAGGAAGCTTTATGAAGCAGGAGACCATGATAAATAATCAGAGAGAGATCCTGACAAGCAGAACTCTTGCGGAAATGGTTATTAAAAAGCTTCAGAATTCACCCTATGCAGATTCTCTTGAAGTCCTGGGTAACGGACCTGATAGCAAACGAAAATCATTTATGGGCTTAATTTTATCTCTGTTTAAAAAGGGTAATAAGAATGAGCCGGAGCCTTTTAATAATCTTGTAAGAAATTTCAGAGAAGGTGTTATTACGGTTCTGCCAAAAAGAGATACAGATATTATTGAACTTAAAGCAAAAGCAGGAACACCTTTTGAAGCTGCATTAATTGCAAATACATGGATGGAAGCGTACAGGGAACTGGATATCAATGAATCAAGAAGCGAGGTTACAGGCGTACGCCAGTTTTTGCAGGAGCAATTGGAAAAAGTACAAAAGGAGCTGGCTGTATCGGAAGAAGCGCTGAAAGAGTACAAGGAAAAAGAGGGTGTTACAGCTTTAACAGCAGAGACAGAGCAGCTTATACAAAATCTTGCCCAGTTTGAGAGTCTGTACAGAAGCGCTCAGACAGATCTGCAGGCAAATGAGAAAAGACTTGAGTATTTAAAGGAACAGCTTGGAGAAAACAAAAAGAACTTTCTTTCTTCAAATTTATCAAGCCCTGTAATTGAAGAGCTGCAAAAACAGATGGGACAGCTTATTGCTGATATTGCAGCTTACAGACAGCAGATTGAAAGTTCAAGCCTTTCTGATAATAAAAAGTACTTGAGTCTTTTGCAGGAAAAAGAGAGCAGACTAAAAGGTATTCAAAGTAAAATTGTTGAAGAGAAAAAAAAGATAATTGAAACCGGTATGGGGTCTTTGAATCCTATGGCAGTATCAGAAACTCTTTTGACAAACATTCTTACTCTTGAAACAGAGAATACAGCCCTTAAAGCCAGAACAAGAGAATTGAGATCAATTGTCAGGCAGTACAACAAGCGTTTGAATAAACTTCCTGATAAAAGTCTCAGACTTGCAAGGCTTACAAGAGAAGCTACTGTTAATAACAATATTTTTATGATGCTTAGGACAAAGTACGAAGAAAACCGTATTGCAGAAGCAGGGCAGATAGGTCTTGTCAGAATTGTTGACAGGGCAACTCCTCCTGAGCGGCCCATAAGTCCGAAGAAAAAGATGAATCTTATTCTTGGTTTTTTCCTCGGTCTGGGGCTTGGCCTTGGTATTGTGTTTACAATGGAGTATGTAGATACTTCTTTAAAAACAGTAGAGGAAGTGGAGAGAAGGGGGGTTCCTGTTCTTGGTTCAGTACCTCTTATTTCACCTAAGAACCTGACTCACTCTTTGAACGGGAATAACGGAGAGGCAAAACAGATAAAATCAAGGCTCATTACTCATTTTGAACCAAAGTCTCCAATATCTGAAGCTTACCGGACATTCAGAACAAATGTTCAATACACAAAAGTTGATAATCCTGTTAAAACTATTGTAATAACAAGCGCAGGGCCAGGCGAAGGAAAGTCAACAACTGCTGCAAATCTTGCAATTGCTTTTGCGCAAATGGGGGTAAAAACACTTATTGTTGATACTGACCTCAGAAGGCCTGTACAGCACGGAATTTTCGGTGTACAGAGAGGAGAGGGATTTACAAATGTTCTCTACGGAAAAGTCAACCTTAGTGATGCTGTAAGAGATACTGAAATAGATAATCTTCAACTGCTTACAGCAGGAGTTCTTCCTCCTAATCCTTCGGAGCTTCTTGCTTCGGAAGCTATGGAGAAATTTTTAAAAGATGTTAATTCCAAATTTGGTATGGTTATATTTGACAGCCCACCTGTAATTGCAGTAACAGATGCTGCTGTCTTATCTGCCATGTTGGACGGAGTTATTTTGGTTGTAAAATCCGGGACCACAAAGGATGATGCATTAACAAGAGCCAAAATACTTCTTAATAATGTAAATGCTGAATTTCTCGGCGTTCTTGTAAATGGAATTGATATTGACAGGATGTACGGTTCGTACTATTATTACTATCACTACTACTATTATGGAGACGGAGAACAAAAAAAGAAGCGTAAGAAAAAGCAAAAAACCGACCACATAAATTGATTTAATATTAAAAAATTTGTAATTTTAAGTTGTCCCGGATTCCTGAACAAAATGGTTGTTTTTGGATAGGATCAGGTTGAAAAAAATGCATCGCTCAAAAATTAACATAAAAGAAGAGCTTTTATTTGATAAAGGCTGGTATGCTCTTTATACCAAATCAAGGCATGAAAAGGTTGTAGTATCCCAGATTAAAGATATGGGTATAAAGTGCTATGTGCCTTTAAAAGAAGTTGTTTCAGTTTGGTCCGACCGTAAAAAGATTATCCAAAAACCGCTTTTCCCCTCTTATGTTTTTGTTTACGGAGATAAAAAGGAGAGATACAGGGCAGTTCAGGCTGAGGGTGCTGTGATGTATATTACATTTAACGGCAGACCTGCAAGAGTGCTTCAGGAAGAGATTGATCTGATAAAGAGATTTTTAAAAGAGGATAAAAGTGTTCAGCCCTGTGAGTGTTTTCATAAAGGTGATCTGGTCGAAATTATAAGGGGGCCTCTTTCAGGATATAAAGGAATTTTAAAAGAGATTAACAATAAATACAGATTTGTTGTTAATATAGATTCAATCAATCAGGCTCTGTGTGTTAACATTTCAATAAACGATATAAAACCCATAGAAGTGGGAGCCTGTTGAAAATAGTTGTTCGCAGCCTGCTCAATCTGATTTTGGGACTGAGGAGGCGGAGCTGTGCTGATATTAATTAATTATTAATAATTTTGAGGTCTGTGTGGATTTTGATATTGATTACCTGATTGAAACTGCAGCAGATGCAGGAAAAGAGATTTTAAAAATTTACAATTCTGATGATTTTGGTATTACTGAAAAGAAAGACAGCTCTCCTTTAACAAAAGCTGACACTATGTCCCACGACCTGATATCTGAAAGACTTGTTTCCAGATATCCGGATATCCCTGTTATTTCCGAAGAAGGCAAAAATATTCCCTTTGAAATCCGGAAGCAATGGGAATATTACTGGCTTGTGGACCCCTTAGACGGCACAAAGGAATTTATTAGCAGAAACGGCGAGTTTACTGTGAATATTGCTTTTGTTGAACACGGCAGACCTGTTATGGGGGTAATTTACATACCTGTACAGGATACAATCTATTTTGGCCGGCAAGGCTCGGGTGCGTTTAAACAGTATGGTACGGAGCGTGTTCGGATAAAACCTTTGGAACAAGAGTACGGAAAAAGAGTGGGGATTTCAAGCAGGTCTCATTCACATCAGAGGGAGCTGGATTTTTACAGACAAGCAGGTGTAGATGATGTAGTAAGCGCAGGGAGCTCTCTTAAATTCTGTTACATTGCTGAAGGCAGGGCTCAATTCTATTACAGGTTCAATCCTACAATGGAGTGGGATACTGCTGCGGGACATGCAATTGCGCAAAGCGCAGGTGCAATGGTTTTTAATCTGACATACAACAAAGAGAGTCTTAAAAACAGTTCCTTTATTGTCAGCGGATTGAGGGACAGGGATGTTGAGGATCTTATACGCAGGGAACTGGGAATGGAGGAGGGGTAAAGTAAAAAGGATAAAGGTTAAAGGATAAAGTAAAAAGATATTAAGAATATTGAACACCGAACACTGATTTTTGATTTAATCAATTAATGAATAAAACTTTAAAAATAGTCATAAAACCTCATGCGGAATTCCAAATGAAAAGAAGGGGAATTTCAGAACATGAAGTTAAAGATGTAATAAAAAATCCGGATCAGGTTATAGAATATGAAAAAAAGAGACTTGTTTATCAGAAGAAATCTTTTGACAGAGCCCAAAATAAATGGTATCTTTTTAGAGTAATTCTTGAAAAATCAAATAAAAATGTTATTGTTATAACAGTCTATAAAACAAGCAAGATTGCAAAATATTGGAGAGAGAAATAATGAAAATTATATATGATCCGGAAACTGATATTCTCAGTTTAATTTTAAAAGATACAGAAATTGAAGAAAGTGATGAAGATAAGCCGGGAATTATTTTAGATTACGATAAAGATGGCGATTTGATTTCATTGGAAATCCTTAGCGCCTCGAAAAGGGTACTTAAACCCGGGGGAATAGAATATCAGGTTGCAGTATGAGTTCGATGGATAGACAGGGAAGTGTGTGTGGACAATATTCTTAGCTCACAGAAGAAGGATAAAATAAGACAAAAAAAGATAATGTCTTGTCCTGAAATAGGTTATCACTAATTTGTCATTCCCGTCCCTAAGGTACTTTGATTGGCGTCATTTCGAAGGAGCGTGAGCGACTCTATAAATCTTATTCTCTCGCAAAGCTCGCAAAGAAAAACAAGGTTAAAGGATAAAGGATAAAACAATCCCAATTTTCTATCAGGAAAACTATAATAGTAAGAATCGGGAAAATAATCAGAATCGGGAAAGTCTCCAAAAGATATTCGTCATTCATTTTTCACGTGCTTGTCAAAAGTCCCCGTGAATTTATTCGCGATACAAATGTTTTACCTGTGGAATTCGACAAAGTCAGAATAGATTTTGTTTTTGCTGAACTTCCGTTTGAATATGAAGCAATTTCGCGTTCGAAGATTAAGAATATCATGGGAAGTGATGTCCGCATATGCACACCTGAAGATTTGATTATTCATAAGGCTGTTTCAATCAGGCAAAAGGACTGGATGGATATAGAAAATGTTATTTTATCTCTCGGAGAATCTTTGGAGTGGGAATATATCCTGAAAAATTGTAAAGATCTTTCTGTGTTGTTAAACAGACCTGAAATAATTAATAAAATAACCGGTTTAAGAGATGCAAAATAAATATAAAGAATTTATTAATAAAAACAACACGTTCAATGATTGGGAAGAAAAGTATAACAAAATCCTGAGCGCGGAACAGAAGATGGAACAGTTTATATTTCTTTATAAAGCAAAAGATTCTATTCCTGAGGAAAAAATAAAAGAGATGCATAAAGAGCATTTACAGTGCTTAATTGACATACAAAAGTCACTTATGAATCGTTGAATGAATATTACCTTTGTTTGCGGATAATTTTTCTGTTTGTTTTGAGATTACGTCTTAATTAAAATATATTCTGTTTTGGGCTGAGGCCCGTTTGGTTTCCGGATACAATCAAAAGGATAAAGGATAAAGGTTAAAGGATAAAGAAAAAGACAAAAGATAGAAAGAGTTGTGTATTCGCGAATGGCAGACGGAATAGTATTTTCCTTACTTTATTGTCATTCCCGAATGTTTCTATCGGGAATCCAGGGGCGGAGGGGTAGTTGAAAAGGCTATGTCAGAGAAATAAAAAACACTGGATTCCCGCGTTCGCGGGAATGACAAACACACAACTCCTACTCACTTTTCTGTGGATTTTTTTGGTGATCTTTCCTGTCCCGATTTTCTTTAAGTAAAAAGTATAATGGTAAGAATCGGGAAGATCTCCGTTAATCTGTTTTTTAATTCGTGTTAACCAT
>Ga0190359_1002411_pt1 | contig 11144 bp, 8 predicted proteins | sample 48721823_MG_FD_161269 | JGI IMG/M metagenome (GOLD analysis project Ga0190359, IMG submission 161269) | Hydrothermal vent microbial mat bacterial communities from Southern Trench, Guaymas Basin, Mexico - 4872-18-2-3_MG | ecosystem: Environmental > Aquatic > Marine > Hydrothermal vents > Microbial...
CTCTTTAACATTTCTTACCCTTTCGGTTAGATATGTTTTTATTAGTTGTATTGTTTTTTTCCTTATAAAATACAATATCTCAGCCGAAAGGGCTTGATTTTTGATAATAAAATCGCTCAGCTTAGGTATAAAATGCTTTATATTTTTTTTCGACATCTCGACTGATACCAAAAGCTTATCATTTTAATCCGGAGAAGTCTTTCCTTAAAAGTACGATCGTAATTTTTTCTCACATCTTTGGCACCTCTTAAAAATTAATCTGTTAAATCCGGAATGGTACCTCTTTTATTGTATACTTCAGGATTATCTGCCGGCGAGTTGCTTTCTTTTTCCCTATCATCACTACCTTTACAATTAAAAAAATAATATCCCCGCGTTACTATATTTAAGACAGTGATATGTACTGTGTTATCTCACCATGTGTAAAGTCATCCCTGAAAGGAAGCCCATAGCGATAGAAAGAAATTATCAGAGCATTATCAAATAACATATAATATTTTCATAAAAGTGTAATACCAATAAAAAGCCGCTGCGCCCGGTCCGGCATGTAAAACGTTTACAAAGGAATAATAACATGACTTCCTTTGACTGGAAGAAAATCTATGCAGAAAAGCTTCTCCCTCCTCAGGAAGCAATAAGGCATATAACCAACGGCCATACTATTCTTATAGGCTCGGGAGCTTCAGAACCGGTTACACTTACCAATACACTCGCCCTCATGGCCGAGAAATTCTGGGATATAAAAATTTTTCATCTGCTTGCCCAGCGTGAACCTGTGCTGGCCAGGGACAACCTTGCACTGCGATTCCATTACAATACCTTTTATTTCGGTCGCTGTGTTGAAGACGCCATGGCTGCGGGATCTGTTGACTACACCCCTATGGAATTGAGCGATCTTCCTGATTCCATCGGAAAAGGAAACATCAAAACTGATGTGGTGCTTGTCATGGTCTCACCACCGGATAAAAATGGTAACTGCTGTCTCGGTGTTTCCGTTGACTTACTGCTGGCCGCAGTCAAGCATGCCCGGCTGGTCATTGCCCAGGTGAATCGATATATGCCGATAACCTGGGGCGACACCTTCATTACGACGGATGATATTGACTATTTTGTTGAAAGCCATGAGCAGCTCATTGAGGTGCCGTCACCGCAGCTTGATCCCGTTGCCCTAACCATCGGTCGTCATATCGCCTCAATCATTGAAAACGGTGCCACACTCCACTTTGACACCGGCCCGATCAGTTTATCCACAATGCGGTATCTTGACACGAAGAAGGCCCTGGGCATACACACCCTGGTGCTTACCACGGAAATCATGCGTCTGATAAAGGCGGGAGTGGTTGACAACAGCAAAAAAAATATCGACAAGGGAAAAACCGTTGCGTCTCTCGCCTTTGGCTCCCGGGATCTGTATGATTTTATCAACCAGAATCCTTCAATCAGCCTGCGACCTCTTGATTATGTCAGCAACCCCTTCGTTATCGCACAGATTGCCAACATGGTGTCGATCCTCAGTGTACAGGAAATCGATCTCACTGGCCTTGCACGCATTGACATACGAGGCATATCAAACTTCCAGAGTCTGCCAACCGGTATGGATTTCCTTAACAGTACCAGTCGCGCCAAAGGCGGTTTTACTGTTCTCGGACTGTATTCAACCACCCTGGACGGCAAGAAATCGCGCATCCTCTCACAATTGCACGGCCGGGGTTTCTTCTTTAACCGCAGCAAAGTCGATTTCGTGGTTACTGAATACGGTTCTGTGTATCTTTACGGCCTTTCAATCCGCGAACGGGCGATTGCCCTTATCTCAATTGCCCATCCGAAATTCCGTAAACAACTTCTCCGTGAGGCTAAAGAACTGTTATATGTCACGGAGAATCAGATTATTCCTCCGGAAGACGGCGGTATTTATCCCCACCACCTGGAAACCAGACAGACTTTCAAGGATGGCCTCGAGGTGTTTTTCAGACCGATAAAACCCTACGACATCCGACGGGTTCAGCGGATGTTCTATTCGCTCTCCCCCAAGTCAATCCACAATCGATATCACGGTACCATAAAAATTCTAAGGTTCAAAGATGCGCAGACAATGACCAATATCGATTACAAACGGGAAATGGCAATTGTCGGATTTATCGGTCCCCGGGAGGACAAACAGATCATTGCCGAGGCACGCTACATGTATAACCCTAACAACAATATGGGTGAATTTGACGTTGTTGTCAGCGACGACTACCAGGGAAAAGGTATCGGCGGATTCCTGGTACGTTACCTTACCAACATTGCGTACGCCCGCGGTCTTTCAGGATTATATGCCGAAGTGATTGCATACAACCACCCGACCATGAAAATACTCCAGAAGGCATGGCCTACGGCGATGAAACGTTTCGATTCTGGACTCTGCACCTTTACCGTGCGATTTCCGGAAAAAGACGTTTACTATCCGAAAAACAGTGTCCTGATATACTCAGGACGTTTCGGGGATTTTACCTTTGGTAAAGACCACCCCATGAACTGTAACCGGATGCACCATACCTACCTGAAAATTCTGCACGAAGGATTCCTGAATGAGCCGTGGATTAAGGTCGAGGAGCCGGTTGCCATAACAAAGGAAATCCTTACCGAATCGCACGACCCCGATTTTATAGAGGCGCTGGAGCGTTCGAATTCAGGCATCTGGCATGACGAATTTGTCAAGTACAACCTTGGCGGTGACGATTGCCCGGTATTCAGAGGACTTTTCGATTATGTGCTGCTTTACTGCGCCGCCACCTACACGGCAGTACAACAGGTAATAAACGATAACGCCAATGTCGTATTCAACCTCATGGGCGGATTCCACCACGCCGGCAGAAGCCACGCCGAAGGTTTTTGTTATGTCAACGATGTAATTATCGCCCTTGATCTTCTGCTGGCTCAGGGATACCGCATCGCCTACATCGATATCGACGCCCATCACGGCAACGGTGTGCAGGATGCCTACTACCAGGATGATCGCGTCCTGTTTATCTCGCTGCATGAAAGCGGGAAAACCCTCTATCCCTGGTCAGGATTCGAGACCGAAATCGGATCCGAACTCGGCAGAGGGTATACCATAAATATTCCGCTTCCGCAGGAGACCGATGATGAGGCCTACGAATGGATATTCAGGCGTGTGGTTACCCCCGCTGTAACCGCCTTTTCACCAACCATTGTAGTTGCGGTTATCGGTACCGATACGCATAAAAACGATCCCCTGAGCTCCCTGGCTCTGACCAACAACGGGATGGCTGCAGTTATGAAAGAGATGCGTGATTACTGCAACACCATGCTGCTGCTCGGCGGCGGAGGATACGATCAGGTTGCTGCCACCAACGGCTGGTGCCGATTATGGGCCACGGCTAACCGGATAGACACAACGCCCGATTACCTTTCCGTGGTTGGAGGGGTATTTCTCGGTAACCAGGAACTGCAACACCTTGACATTATCGATATGCAATTTCGCGTTTCAGGAAAGAAAAAGGAATCGATAATGCAGACCCTGGAAACACTTGCCTTATTTCATGAAAAGACAACTATACCACTTATAAAAACCTGACTGAAAAATTAAAAAGGACGATATAGACGATATGAACAGGACGAGCAGGGAAATTTCAGCTATTCAGCCTCTTCAATTTTAATCCTGCCGGTGGGGCAGAGATAGGCGCACGCACCACAGCCGATACAGGTCTCTGAAACCTCATTGTATGGAGTCTGAATGGTACGTTTCCCGCCTCGCATGGCAAAACTTATGGCATGACGCTGAGACACTTCGGCGCAGGCGCGCGTGCACAGGCCGCAGAGAATGCAGTTTTCCTTCTCTTCCTTGAGCCTGATACGGGTCCCGGTGACGCCGTATTCCGCGGCGAGCTCTCTGATCCTCTCTGAATGCGGTACCCGTGCCAGCATGAGTTCAAAAATGATTTTACGGGTTTTCAGTACACGCTCAGTATCCGTCTTTACAATCAATCCGTCAAAGACCTTATATACACAAGCGGGCTGTAGTGACGACCATCCCCTTTTAATAACCTCTACCAGACAGAGACGACATGCGGCATAGGGCTCCAGCTCCGGATGATAACATAAATGCGGAATCCTGATTCCCGCATCCAGTGCTACTTCAAGTACAGTTTTTCCTTCTTCAACAGTAAATTCCTTATCATTAATTGTAATCGTAACCACAGGCTCGTACCTTGTCTTTTTAGTGGTTAAACAATATCTATCGCATTAAATTTACAGACACCGTAACAGATACCGCATTTTGTGCATTTTTCCTGGTTGATTTCCGCCACCTGTTTCTTTTCCCAGGTAATGGCGCCGACCGGGCAGTTTTTAAAGCACAATCCGCATTTTTTACAGGCCTCTGCATTGACCTTATATTGGAAAAGGTTTTTACAGACACCTGCGGGACACTTTTTGTCACGAATATGGGTTTCGTATTCTTCACGGAAATATTTCAGGGTACTCAGCACCGGATTCGGCAGTGACTTACCCAGCCCACACAACGACCCCTCAATTATTGCATTACTGATTTCCTCGAGAAGACCAAGATCTTCTTCACGGCCCGTACCCTCACTTATCCTGTCAAGTATCTCAAGCAGTGCTTCAGAGCCGTCCCGGCAGGTGGTACACTTGCCGCAGGATTCATCGTTACAGAATTCGATGAAATACTTTGCCACGTTGACCATACAGGTGTTTTCATCCATGGCAATCATACCGCCGGAACCCATCATGGAACCGGCCCTGGTAAGTTCATCAAAATCCACAGGCATATCAAGCATGCTTTCGGGGATACAGCCGCCGGAGGGCCCACCGGTTTGCACGCCCTTCAGCTTCTTTCCTTTGGGAACACCGCCGCCTATATCGTAGATGATCTGCCTGAGAGCGGTACCCATCTGTACCTCGATGAGGCCGGTGTTTTCGATATTGCCGACCAGGGAAAACACCTTGGTGCCTTTACTCTTTTCAGTACCCATACCGGCGAACCACTCGGCGCCTTTCAGAATAATAATCGGCACATTGGCGTAAGTTTCTACATTGTTAAGCACGGTCGGTTTCTGCCAAAGCCCCTTTTCGGTTGCATGATCATACTTCGGAGTCGGCTCACCCACCTTCCCTTCAATGGAGGCGCGGAGCGCACTGGATTCACCACACACAAACGCACCTGCCCCCTGCTTGATATGGATATCAAAGGAGAAATCGGTACCGAAAATTCTTTGGCCGAGAAGGCCGTATTCGCGGGCCTGTTCAATAGCAATGCCCAGGCGGCTGCGAGCGAGTGGATACTCGGTACGGATATACACAAATCCGGTATCTGAACCTATGGCATAAGCATTAATCAGCATGCCCTCAATGACAGAATGCGGATCCGCTTCTATAATGCTCCTGTCCATGTAGGCCCCCGGATCGCCTTCGTCGGCATTGCAGATAATATACTTCGGTTTTCGTTTTGATTTTGCCGCAGATGCCCACTTCCTGCCCGTAGCAAATCCGCCGCCGCCGCGTCCGCGCAGTCCCGAATTGGCTATCTCATTCACCACATCCTCAGGAGTCATTTCCGTAAGCACCTTTGCCAGCGCCCTATAGCCGTCACGGGCAATATAGTCATCAATGCGCTCAGGATCAATATGCCCCTTGTTTCTCAATGCAATCAGAGTCTGATGGGCAAAGAAATCAATTTCATTCATCCTGGCAATAACCTCTTTTTTGCCCGGCGGATGGTACATATATTTCTCAACGGGATTGCCGTTGACAAAATGCTCTTCCACCAGGTAAGGTATGTCCTCCTCTTTTATACTGTGATAGAAAATGCCGTCAGGCATAACCGTCATCACGGGGCCGACCGCGCAAAACCCGTTACATCCTGTCAGAATAACGCTGATTTTTTTATCCAGTCCATGCTTCGACAGCTCCTTTTCAAGGGCAACTTTTATCCGCCTTGATTTCAAGGAAACACAGGCTGTCCCCGCACACAGCATGATATTCTTTTTGTCACCAAGCGGCGTGCCTTCGCGTAAAGCGACCGTATCCTTCTCCCTCTCTACAATTTTATCCAGATCTGCAATTGTCAGTTTTGGCATGTTCTTACTTTCCCTTATACATATCTATAAGTTCAGCTACCTTTTTCGTGGTCATTAATCCATGAACTTCGTCGTTTACTGTTAAAACAGGTGCAAGGCCACAGCATCCGATGCACCGTACCGCTTCAAGGGTAAATTCCAAATCGCTCGTTGTTTCACCTGGATTAACCCCCAGTTTCTCTTTAAAGGATTCGAGGATATCGGCCGCACCCTTCACGTGACAGGCGGTGCCGGTGCAGATGGAAATAATATACTTTCCCCTGGGCTTCAGGCTGAATGCGTTATAAAATGTTGCGATCCTGAACAACTCGCTTAAAGGCACTTCCATTTCTTTTGATATGGCCCTAAGAACCGGTTCCGGAAGATACTTATAATGCTCATTAACGGCCTGCAGTACAGGCATCAGATTCCCGCGCATATCGCGGAATTTTTCAACAATGTCTTCAACAACGATACGATCTTCTTTTGGAAGCTTTTTATGTTTTTTACTTTCCGGGACCATTTCCGGACGGTCAGTAGGAAGGAATTTCCATTTCAGCTTCGTATCGATGGCGCCGGCTTTAACCATTGATTTAACCGAGGTGATAAGATCGGGAATATAGAGCTGGAGATCTTCCTTGACTTTCACCTGGCAGGCAAGACGGGTACCCAGTTTCTCTTCTTCCTTACTGATAAAGAGTTCTTCGGTCGGGAGCATTTCTCCGCCACCGCTTGACATCTGAACCTTACAATATCCGCAGCTCCCCCGTCCACCGCACGGCGCTGAGATACTGACACCATTCGATATCAATGCAGACAAAAGGCTTCCGCCGCCCTGTACGGTAAATTCCTTCTCCTCATCCTCCTTTTTGATAGATACCCTGCATTCACCATAGGAGACAAGCAGCTTGTCAGCAATAGTGAGTAACAGCGTAATCACAAAAAGAACCGATACAATAATAATTACAGGAGTAAACATCCAATTTCCTCCATAGAACCGTTGCCTGTCTATACCATTCCGCTGAAACCGAGGAATGCCAATGCTATTATGCCGGTGATAATCATAATGATACCGGGACCTTTCAGTCCCTTGGGAACATCACCGACAAGTTCCAGTTTTTCATATATTGCGGCAACAAGTATAATGGCCAGCCAGAAACCTGTCGCTGCACCAATTGCATAAATAAGTGTCTGAATGTATGAAAATTCCTGCCTGACCAGATTGAGCGACACAAAAAGAACGGTGCAGTTGACCGTGATCAGTGGCAGAAAAATACCAAAGGCAGCCTGCAGTGCCGGAAAGAACCGCTCCATAATCATCTCTACGAGCTGCACAGATGCCGCAATAACAATAATAAAAACGATATATTTAATGATACCGCTGTTTGTCGGAACCAGTATCAGATGATAGATAGGCCAGTTAATTGCTGCGGTAAGGAATATCACAAATATAACCGCAACGCCCATACCAAAGGATGTTTTCAGGCTTCGTGCCAGAGAAACAAACGGACACATACCCAACAGGTAAGTCAGTGCAACATTCTGCGTGAAAATTGCAGCAATAAAAATGGTTATTAATGACATTTCATTCATGTACGATTACCCTTTCCCCGGAGGCTCGATATCTGCCAGTGTTCGTGTAACCCATAAAAAAGTTCCCAGCAGAAAAAATGCGCCGGCAGGAGCGGCCATGATAGCCCAGCTCATCCACGTGCCGGGAAGAATCTGAAATCCAAGCAGTGTTCCGAAAGCCAGAATCTCACGGATAATGGCAATAGTGACAAGTGTATAGGTATAGGCGAGACCGTTAGCAATGGCATCAAGGATTGAGTGATAGGTATCGTTTTGCACAAAGAATGCCTCGGCCCTGCCCATGATAATACAATTGGTAATTATAAGACCGACATAGGGTCCCAGTGCCTCGCTGATAGTAGGCACCACTGCTTTGAGAGCCAGATCAACTATGGTTACTCCCGATGCAATGGTTATCATATAGGTGATGATCCTCACTCGTGATGGAATCAATTTCCGCAGCAGTGAGATAAGCACACCGGTCAGCAGCAGGACAAAAACAACCCCCGCGCTCATGGCTATTGCATTCTCTACTTTATTTGAAACAGCCAGCGCGGAACAGATGCCGAGGGTTGCCGAGCTGATCGGGTGCTCAGACCATATACCGTTTTTTATAACCTTATATCCCTTGGCTCCAAAAACCGTTTTTAATAGCATTATTCACCCTCGCTCACAAGAGAGATATATTCTTTTGATTCCGTATTTATCAGTTTCTCAAAGGCCTTGCTGGTGAGTGTAGCGCCGGTAATGCCCTGTACCTCATTCTCTTTTTCCGCAGTTCCTGCAACGATCACTTCAAGCTGCGGTACAATTTTTTTGCCCTTAAACGTATCCAGTTTCTTTTTTTCCAAAACCCTGTCACCGAGACCGGGTGTCTCAACATGGCTTACAATAGTAATCCCCTTGATTGTTTTGAGATCCGATTCCAGTGCCATGACCCCGGAAATAGGTCCCTGAGAGCCCGATCCGGTAATATTAAAGGCAATAGCACCTGACTTTGTGCGGTATATCGTTTTATCTCCTTTTTCTATAACATCAACATTCTCACTGAATACCGCCTCAATGTCCTGTCCTTCATAAGAAATACCAAATGCACCGAGAACACTCTTACGCAGTTTTTCAGCCTGATATTTCTCAATATAGGGCCTGGTGTATTTATCGACAACAACCAGCGCTGTTGTCCAGGTTGACCCCAGAATAAGGACAAAAACGATCATACAGATTTTTTCTTTCATTCTTTCACCTGCCTGTATTGTGTCTTGAGAATAACATGATCTATAAGCGGTGTAAACGCATTCATTATTACAATACTGAACATAACCCCTTCAACATAAGAAGAGAAACTGCGAATAAGTACTGTCAGCAATCCGCACAGTACACCGAAGATATATTTGCCGATTTTAGTAACCGGTGCGGTAACCGGGTCAGTGGCCATGTACATGGCGCCGAAAAGCATGCCGCCGCCCAGGATCTGAAATCCCACCGGTGCAACCGCATCCGCATTGAGGGCATGGCCAATCCAGCCGAAGAGCGCCACGGCGCCGATATATGAAATTGGAATCCGCCAGTTGCTTACCCTGGTCCACATCAGGAATATACCGCCGATAATAATGCCGAGGTGAAAGGTCTCGCCGATACTTCCGGCTGTATTACCCCAGAGAAGATCCCCGTATGAAGTAATAATATTCTGGGTTTTGTAAATGGACATGGGTGTCGCTGACGTTATCGCATCGGTATAGTTGTGGGTAAGTCCGAGTTTCTGAAAAAGTCCCAGCGGGTCCATCGGCATCTTAAACCGGGTAGTCATTGATGCGGGGAACGCTATAGTGACAAACAGCCTGCCGACCAGTGCCGGGTTAAATATATTTTTTCCGGTTCCTCCGAATACTTCCTTACCGAATACCACCCCGAACATGCTGCCTACGGCGACCATCCAGAGCGGCGTTGTCGGCGGGAGTACCATGGGAAAGATAAGGCCGGTAACAAAAAAACCCTCGTGGATTTCTCCCTTGCGGATTACCGCAAATGCGACCTCGCATATACCCCCGGCAATATAAGACACCAGGATCATCGCGATGACATAGGGGCCGAAAAAGTATATGGCGGCGAGCACACAGGGGAGCATTGCCAGGATAACCACACCCATGAATCGTTTAATGTCCAGGGGATCGCGCACATGAGGGGCGTTCTTTGTGCGGTCTGAGGGATAAAAGAAAATAAATTCCGCCGTCTCAAAGACAATACTCAGTGCTTTCAGCTTGCCTTTTTTCTCATCAAACAGCGGCCGTAACTGATCAAAAATATTCATTAACCATTTCATGAGTGTTCCTCCTCGGATTGACGCTCCTGAAGAAGTGTTTCCTGCGCTTCGAGGAGTTTCTGTTTTACCTCGATTTTTGAAGGACAGACATGTGAACAGAGTCCGCACTGCACACACAGGTTCAATCCGATTCTTTCAGCATCTTCGAGTCGATTTTTATTGACATATTTATAGACCTGATGCGGCATTATTCCGGCAGGGCATACCGTCTCACAGCTGCAGCAGGTTACACAGGGGCGCCGCTCACCGCGGAGGCCGGTGGTATACCGCTCAAAGAATTTAGGCCGTAATACACCCAAAAAAGTACGGGTGAAAGAGTGTCTGGCCAGACCGGGATTTGCAAAAGCAAGAAGCTCCCGCGTATTATGTTCCGGAATAAGGGTCAATGCAATACACTCAACATCAAGACCCGGCTGGTTTTCTTCAATCGCAGTTCCGGTCAACGCCCCGCCACTCACCAGACGGACCGGGTCGCAATTCTGATAGGTATCACGTATAACCTGCACCGGATATCCTGGAGTCACTCTGATATGTTCCGCCTTTTTAGTTCCCGGGCCGGCAACGGAAATAATGCGCTCTGTGAATACCTTTGATTCGGTTAATGCCCTGTCAACCGCAAGGACTCCTTCAACACTGAATGCCCACACCGGCCCTTTTCGGGGATTTCTTTCCAGGCCAAGGAGCTGCGCACACAGTTTGATATTGTCACAGGGATACTTATCGGGCACAGTAATAAGCGTGACGCCGTCATCCTTGCTTGCAATCCCCCTGATCCGTGAAGCAACTGATGAATTTTGTGGCATCAGCAGATACAGCGGTTTCCCTCCGATCATTGAGCGAATGTGCTCCAGGCCCTTCTCGAAATTGTTAAGCCGGTCGGTAAGAAGCCCCTCCGCGCTGGTAATAAACGGCTCGAGCCGGGTCGTTGCAACGATGACCGCCTGAGGAGCGCCATACGGATCAGGCAGTTTACCGGTAAATGCATCCGAAACAAACTGCCATGCACCGAGCCGAACCAGTGCATAGCGTTTCCTGCCGTCATCACCAAGCGTCTTTGCCGGTTCCGGAATATCTTCCTCAACGGTAATTGTGTCATAAGCAGTTGCCAGCATTTTTTCAAGAGTGATGAGACCACGTTCTTCATCAACCGTTTTAACGGTCCCTGTCCGCGG
>Ga0190359_1002412_pt1 | contig 11142 bp, 12 predicted proteins | sample 48721823_MG_FD_161269 | JGI IMG/M metagenome (GOLD analysis project Ga0190359, IMG submission 161269) | Hydrothermal vent microbial mat bacterial communities from Southern Trench, Guaymas Basin, Mexico - 4872-18-2-3_MG | ecosystem: Environmental > Aquatic > Marine > Hydrothermal vents >...
TTTTCCGAGGAAGGCCAAATAGTCAAACTCGCCTGAATAGCCAAAAGCCCCTCTGTAAATTTCTCCATTTAGCACAATCCCACAGCCAATTCCTTCATCGAAGAAAATATCCACAAAAGAACTCAGCTCTTTGCCCTTTCCAAAAAAGCGCTCAGCTAAAGCGCCCCCATCTGCGTCATTTATCAGATAAGTTTTCCTATTGAAAGCGTCTTGCGCTATTTGTGCAACATTGAAGTTTTCCCAATCTGGTAACCCGCTTGGTGAGTATATAACACCGGCTTTTTCATCTATAGGCCCGGGGGCGCCAATGCCAATCGCATTTGGCTCAATGCCGTGTTCATGCGCCTTAGATAACATAATTTCGATAACTTTCAGTAGGTTTTTGGTTGCATCTTCCTTTTTTCGGTTGGATTCATGAATAATAATGCTTTCCAGAACTTTACCATCTGGATTCAGAAGAACGCCCGATGTGTCCTTTCTTTCAAGGCCAATGCCGATAACTGAGGCTGCGTCGCTTTTAATTCTCAAAGGAACAGGAGACTTCCCTATGCTTCCACTATTATCTTTTTCAATCTCTTCGACAATTCCAAGAGAAATCAACTTGTTAATTATTGAGGATATGGTTGTTTTTGTTAGGTTCAACTTTCTTGCAAGCTCAACCCTTGACAGATTTGGATTTATTATCAAAGTTTTGACTATTTTTGAAGTGTTCCTTATTCTGAGATCTTCCGGTCTTGAAGACACAATTAATTCACTTCCTTACTTGCTTTTCTTATTTAGTCAGTAAACTTTACTGACTAATTATATAAAATTCAATTCTAAAATTCAAAACAGGTAATCGGTTGATTAGAATTGATTTCTGGCTATTATCTCCAGCCAGCAGCTGTTACTTGAGAAATGCTTAAAAATGTGGCATTCAAAATGTGCTTGAAAGTATTGGTGGCTTTCAACATTTGAATTTTGAAGCGATTTTGTGGAGCAATTCAGCTATTGTAAATTTGCAATATCTCTTTCTCAGAAATAAGGGGGCGGCTTATTGATTCAAGAGTTTTTTTATGCATTTTGCCTTCGCTTACGAGCTCAGAGCCAGCCTTTTTTAGAGCGTCAAGAACCTCTTTCTTATCAGCATCGGATATGGCTTTGCTTTTCATAAAGTAAGCGTGAGGTCTTAAAACGGCGCCTGCGAACTCTGCGTTTGCATTTTTTGCAAGTTCCTTCACAATATGGACTACCACATCGAAATTTCCGAGTTCCCACCATCCAGAAGCGGATACAAGTGCAATCTTCTTTATATTCACATTTTCGCGAAACCTCGCACGTGTCCGTCCATCTTCAAACTTCAGCACTGGATCTAACAATGGACAGAGCCTGTTGATAAAATTCTGCATATCTCCTGGTAGCGGAATATAGACAGGAGTAGCGAGGATAAGAATGTCCGCTTCTCTCAGTAATGGATAGAGCATTTGCATATCGTCTTTTATGCAACATTCACCGGGGTTTTTAGTCCAGCAGTACATAATGCTGCAGTTACAGGGCTTGATGTTGGGAGCGCTCGCGTAAAATAAGTTGACTTCACACCCAGCTTCTTGCATTCCCTCTATAAAAGGCGCGAGAATAAAAGCAGTATTCCCCTTTTCCATTCTTGGACTCCCATTGATAACAATAGCCTTCAAACGAATCATCTCCCTTAAAATATTTGCCAGGTTACACTGCTTCTATTTGAGTATAGTTGAACGCACTGGAAAAGTAAGAAAAATATCTGAAAGCGATCAAAAGAAAGTTAAGAAAATATCTGAATCTTAGGCCTTCATTTGCCAATAATCCTCGGGTTTTGAAGTTACAGCAACCCTTACAAGAGCATTTTCAAACTCTTCAGAAGTCCATTCAACGTTTGGATACTTTTTCCAGAAATTGTCGAGGATCCTGTTTAACCCTGTTTTCAAACTATTTAGCTTTTTTACATCGAATATATTATGTTCAAAGGATAAATTGGTGATTTGTATTTTGCTTATCTTCTTTACCTTTCCTACGCTTTGCACATTGACAAATGCTCTTCTTATGTTGCCATAGTACTTTATAAGCAAAAGAGGCATCCATATGGTTTTTCCATTAGCCTCAGTGGTTATAACCTCTCTGAGTCTCACTGTATAAATACTTCTTTTATTTCTTGAAGCGCCTTTTGTTGCAGCCCGATGTTTTACAGACCCCACTTTGTTGATCCAGTAAAGGTATAGAGAATATTCCGATTCATCTTCAGGCATCAAAACATAGTTTAGTAATCTGAACTCTTCTTTCAATCTGCTTATCAAATCCACAATGGTCCTCCTTTTGACTTGCTGTAAACTGCTCTCTATTTTTCTTGCATTTATCGTTAGGTAATTTGTTACTATTATAGCGGAACTTACGGACATCCGATAGATAGTACTAAATAGCACAAAAAGATGTCCTGCGCTGTGTAACACAGGCTGTACTATCGGTTATCCTTGTTTTATACTCTAAAATACCATATAATGCTAAATTAATTTACTGCTCTAAAGGAGGTGAGAGTATGAAAAGGTACATAATAGTTTTGGCTTTTCTTTTAGTTGCTCTCAGTGTCTTTGGTATAAGTTATAGTGTTGGCGTAAATCTTAGTGGGGCTATTGAACCCTTTCTTATGGCAAGATTTGAGCTTGGTACAGTTGATATCATGGTTAAAACTGGTTTTATCTTCAGCAGTAGGGGGATAGAGCTGATTGTTCCGGGTATTTTTGTATCCACTGATTTATCCTTCTTTAGACCACATGCAGGTTTAGAAGGATTCTGGCATTTGAGGGAAATGGGGTGTTTGCTGTTAGGGAAAATCGGAGCGGATTTCAAGGTCGGACTTAGCTTTGCTTCTCTTTACCTTGGAGCGGATTTAGGGTTGGCGATTGACTTGCCCGGGGAATTCTTTGTAAGCGTTAATAAACTTGCTCCAATCCCAACACTTACAGCTTATCTTGAATGGTAATTGATATTATGAGCAGTTAGCGAATATTCAAAGAATTTTCTAAAAATCTTTCGATTAAAATGCGCCCTTTTGAGGGTGCGTTTTTTAAAATTACATTGGAAAAGTATGTAGAATCATCCATGTTGTTGCACTATCGGCTGTTGCTTTTAATCATCTTTACTTCCGATATCGGAAGTAACTTCCGCCCCCGGAAGTGATATAATCTCATAGGGGGTGACTGCATGCTTTTTGATACAAGGCCAAAAACTAAATTAGAAGACCTCTTTGATAGAATTGATGAAAGAAAAGCTTTTGAAGATGCTTTGTACAATTATCCACTTGTTGTTGTAACTGGGCTTCGAAGGGTAGGGAAATCCTCATTGATCAAAGCCATGCTAAATGAACTCCAAGAAATCACACTCTTTTTGGATGGAAGAAGCCTCTATTCTTCTTCAGGAGGGAATATTACCAAATTCCATCTTATTAGTCACATCGAAAAAGAACTTGCCCGGGTGTCTTTGAAGCATAAGATAATCAAATTCCTTAAAGAATTACGGGGAATAAGCATTAAAGGAAATAGCATTACTCTCATAAGGAAAGAATTAGACCTTTCATCACTCATGGAAAGACTCAACGAATTTGCTGCTAAGAATGGAAGAAATATTATTTTATATATTGATGAAGCTCAGTATTTGAAATATTATGGTTCAAGAGGAGGGAAAGACCTTCTTACCTTGCTTGCGTTTATCTATGACAATTTGCACAATACAAAGTTGGTCATAACAGGTTCTGAAATAGGATTACTGCACGATTTTCTAAGATTTTCAGATTACGAATCTCCTCTTTACGGCAGAGCCTATTCAGAAATATGCATTGAGCCTTTTAAAAGAAAAACTTCTATAGAATTTTTGAAAAAGGGTTTTGCGCAAATAAATTTGCCCGTTTCATTTGATATCGAAGAAGTTGTTGATATTCTCGATGGAATACCGGGATATTTAGTCCTTTTCGGAGTAAAATACCGTGAATTTTTAGATGTGAAAGAAGCAATTGAGAAAGTATTTAGTTATCTTTCTGGAATGATTTCGAGCGAGCTTAAAGAGCTGGAAAAAAGGAGCCCCCGTTATTTGAAAATACTAAAACACATCGCGGCAGGAGTCGATTCCTGGGCAGGCCTTAAGAGGCTATTAATAGCTTCCGATGACCAAATCAGCGATTCAAGACTATATGAAACCCTGAATATCCTTCAGCAGACTTCATGGATAAAAAAAACCAATGGAAAATATGACATTGTTGACCCTGTCTTGAGAAGAGTAATAAGTAAAATCTTAGAATAGCATTACCAATTATTTCTGAAAAAGAAGCTACTTTCGTCCCCGGAACCTTAATATATTTACCCCAATTCTAAAGCAACACCCTGTCAAATTACTTTCAGCCGTCCTTTGTACCAGCAATCGAAGCTTTCAAATATAGTCCCATCCATAATCAGGCAAAGTTATCGGGAATATCCCTTCTAACCCTAAATCCACGCCTTTGCCAAGAACAGCCTTTGTCAGTTCAGAGTTATCAAGCTTGCTTGCTTTGTTTTTGAATTCTTCATATTCCTTGTTTGAAAGCCTTTCTTTAAAAAAGTCTTCCAGCTGTGAGAAGAAGTTTTCAGCAGAGATTATTTTCGCAGTGCCTTCAAAGGTTGTAGTTTTATCGGCTGGGTAATTAAAACTGTCATCAAAATGAAGCACGCAATAATTCCTGTTTTTTTCAGCTGTTACAGTCCTAATAATGCGAAGCACCTCATCTTTTTTGCCTCCAAATTCCAGCACATGGAGCTCTTTGTCGATATTTGCGAAGGTGCTGTAAGATTCTTCTCCCAGATAAGTTTCGGAAGCTCTGGTAGCGATGTATCCGGATTCGAAAACCGCTTTGAAATCGTCGTAGTTCCGCAAATACCTGATGAACTTTTTCTGATGTATTGAGAGAATCTTTCCAACATCTTTTGAGTTCGCCTTTTTGATTTTTGCTTTTTCTCCCTCGGGAGAAATCTTCGCAGTGTGATAACTTCCAAACTCGACTGCTCCAAAGCGCCTGTATAATCCTCTTAAACCTGATATGACAAATACCGAGATGCCCTTTTTAATGCTTTGCGCTTCCATAATTTCGAGCATCCTTGAAGCGAAACCAGCTCCCCTGTAATCCGGGTGAGTGCAAACTGAGCCTATTAATCCCACTTTCAACGTATATCCATATATCGATATCTTTGCAGGCTGCATGCCCAATAGAGAAACCACCCTGCCGCCATCTTTAACCCCCAGGAGGTTTGAAACGTTCTTCTCAGAAAGAAAAATAGGAAAACACGCGCCCATGTCTTTATCAAAAATCTCACTGGCAAGCTCGATCGCGCTGTTCAGGTCTTCTGGCATTAGCACAACAGGTTCCAGCATTAAAATCCCCCCTTGAGGTTTTCTGCTTCAAATATATCATCTTAAATACTGAGCCCAACATGGTATAATGTTATATACCATTGTGTTCTTACTATGACCATCACTGCAAAAAAAATAATAGGGAGATGGTTTTATGAAACCGAGTATTGTAACAAAACCCGCATTCGAAGCCATTGGAATGAGATATTACGGAAAGAACGAAAAAGGTGAAATAACTGAACTCTGGAAAATTTTTCGGCTTTTAAAGAGTGTTATGGATTGATGGGACCAATGGATAAGGAAGGTAATTTTGAGTATATTGCCTGTGTTCCTGCAAGGCATTTTGAAAAAATACCTGAAAACATGGTAAAAAAAGAAATCTCGCAATCAAAATACCTTGTTTTTACCCACATAGGAAGCCTTGAGACACTTCATGACACTTTTGATTTCATTTACAACAGGTACCTCCCGAATAGTGAGTATGAAGCTAAATGGAATACATACCATTTTGAGTTCTATGATGAACGTTTCAACGATTTCAAAGAGAATAGCGAGCTGGATATTTTTGTGCCAGTGAAATAGTTTTGATCTTACTTGATGCCCTTTGAAGAAAACCTTTTTTGGTTTTAGGACTTCTGAATTCAGTTTTTAAACAGCACCCGCTTTCATGCGAGTGCTGTTTAATTTGGCACTATTCCCTCTGCTTTCAGTAATGAAATGTAGTTTTCCATAAGCTCTCGTGCATCTTTTGCTATCGCTGCTGGATCATGGCTATTCCACAGCCTTGTGGCAAGCTTCGGATAGTCCTTTGGCTTCTTTTCAAAACCAAAAGACTCCTTTATACCCTCAAAATAATCTCTGCTCACATGCTTTCCATTGAGAAGACAAAGTGCGGTCTTCATTTCAAGAAGGGTTTCTATGACTGCGCAATAGATGTCCTCGTATTTTCTCCTCGCAATGCAGGAAAAAATTCTTCCCCATGATTCAAACACCAGCTCAGGAAGGCTTCTCTGTAAGGCTATTTTGAATTTTTCTTTTGGTACGCTCATCGCAGCTTCATAATATCTCGCAGGTGCGGAATAATTACCTGAAAGCACCGTTAGATTTGCCACCAGCCCAGCATAGAAGGGCCATTCTAAACCAGGGTTCTCCAGGATATGTATAAGCCTGGCTTCTGTTATTGTGTTTATCCCAACAGGAACCATGTCTATCAGAAGGTGCCTAGGTTTAATCTCTTTTTTAGTCACTGCGAAAAGCTCAAGATCAGACCAGTGTGTATCTTCACCTCTTGCCGTAGAACCGTAAAGGCAGCAGCAGATTAGATTATCCCTGTGCTCTTCTTCAAGTTCCTTTGAAAGCCTCAATGCGGTTTCATAACGCTTTTTATGATTCATTTCGCACCCCCACGAAATCTCTTTCTAAAACTAATATACTCCGAAGCTTTCAAAGTTAAATGACAGCATAGAAGAATATTGCAAATTTCAATAATCACATTTTTCACTAACAGATCAAAGTGCGGTCGCGACCACAGTTGTAAATTTAAATATGGTGGGAACGACAGGTATTTTGTCGGGCTTTACGCCAAATATCTTTGAAGCAGGTGTCGGCTCAGCCCTGGCTCTTATCTCATTTTCAAAGCTCACTTCCCAGCCTGCCTTCTCAAGTGCTTTCTTAAAGTACTTGCCGACATGCAAGGTTTTGTCGCTAACATGAGCCAAATTCGGGTCGCCTTCTTCCATGAAAATGCACAAAGCGATGAGCTTTTTAGCAACTCTGCGAAGTTCTTTGAAAACAGGCAGAGCATTTTGCATATTCTGAAACCCAGCGGCGGTAGTTATGACATCGATAGACTTATCCTTGAAAGGCAATTTTGCTGCGTCCGCAACAACCTGTGTTACCCTGTTGTCCCAACCTTTGTAACTCAGATACCGCCTGAGTATGGAACTGCTCGTTGCGCTTATATCAACCGAAATGAAATTTCCTGAATGTTCTTTAAGCAAATCACCAAGAAAACCACCCATGCCTGATGCTAAATCGAGGATTGTTCCGTTTTCCTTTTTCAGCAATTCAATCGCATATTTTACGGAGTTTTCCATTGCACGGTTGTATTCAGGGGTATAGATGGCAGACAAAGCTTCTTTGGAGATTTTTTCAAGTTCCTGAAACTCCTCCATATACCAAAGAGCTACCGCTTTCATTAGAAGGTCTGAAGGAGATAGTTCGGATTCATCAGTTTCGAATAAACGGTTCCTCAATTCTTCCTGACCATCCATGAATCCCTTGCCTAACATAGCCCATTGGTCTTCCCCTGAGATGAGAAAATCATATACCCCTGCTCTCTTTTTGTATCTTCTATCACATGCAGCGCAATAGAACCCTTTTTGTGAAATAGAAAGCTCTCCATGGCATAATGGGCATCTAAGAATACTGTTGAGATCCATCCGTTTCACCTCCCGAAGTCAATGCAAATATTTTATAACGAAGAAAACAAGGAGTCAATAAAGAAAAGCAGATATAAATAATACCCCAAATAGCGAAATTGGCCTGATTTCAAATAATGGAACTGGCAGAATGAAGTTCGGCAAGTGTGTTTGTAAAGCAAAAAAGAACGTATGGTAACAATCGCTCAGATGGCCTTTGACAACATCGAAGAAAGAAGATAAAATAATTGTGAAAAATATAACGTGAAAATTATAACGATAATAGGGTGAGAATATGGTGGTTAAAATTTGCCTTGGAAGCTCTTGCCATTTAAAAGGATCATACAAGGTCGTTCAAAAACTCAGAGAACTACAAAAGGAATATCCCAATCTACAACTTGTTGGGTCTCTTTGCTTTGGGAACTGTATCAATGGCATAAGTATGGAAATCGACGGAAAACTTTATTCAGGAATTACTGCCGGCAATGTTGTAGAAATCGTTAAAGAATGTATGAGAAAAAAAGGTGAATCAAATGAGTGAGTATATCCTTTCAAATAATGCAAACTGCCAGTATTGCTATAAGTGCCTGAGAAATTGTCAGGTTAAATCAATAAGCTTCAGTAGTGGCAAATCCCAAATTATTGAAGATGAGTGCATTCTCTGCGGTGAATGTATTGATATATGTCCCCAGGGCGCAAAGAATTATCGCAGAGATCTGAAGAAACTCAAGGAGATATCTGGTAATTCGTTTCTTGTTTCAATTGCACCTTCTTTCTTTGCTCATTTCGATTCTCCATTTAAGGTCATAGGCTTTCTGAAATCCATCGGAGCGGCAGTGGTCAGTGAAACCGCCATTGGTGCTGATCTGGTTTCTGAACAGTATGAAAAGCGTTTTCAACGCTCAAAAGGTCCCTTTATAACATCAGCATGTCCTGTGGTTGTTGACTATGTTGAAATGTATTATCCGGAGCTATCTTTGTACCTGGCTCCGATAGTTTCTCCAGCTGTTGCGCATCACAAATTTCTAAAAAGGCACTTTGGAGAATTTCCAACAGCTTTTCTGGGTCCCTGTATAGCAAAAAAAAGAGAGCTTGAAGGAGTTTTCGATCTGGTCCTAACCTTTGAAGAACTGGAAGAGTTTTTCAAAGCGGAAAAGGTAGATGTGGAGAAATTTCCCGAGAGATTCCCCGACCCACCTTTTCCTGAGGAAGGTAGATTTTACCCGATGAACAATGGGATAAATCATTCCGTGAATAAAGAATTCGGTCAGTGCCTATCAATAGAGGGTATCAGAAACATCTCGTGGTTCTTTGAAAATTTCACGTCTTTCGATGAAAAGTTGTTTATCGAATTGTCTGCGTGCTATGGGAGCTGTTTAGAGGGTCCAGCAACCAGAAAGGATTTGAGCGTGCTTGAGAAGAGAAGGCGTATTTTTCAATACAAGAAAGTCCTTGATGAATTGGAGGGAAAAAGGATCAGTTCCTATCCATATGAGTTTGACTTGAAAAGGGAAATAAAGCCCAGACCCGTGAAAATTCAGTATTCAGAAGCCGAGATTCAGGAGGTGTTGCTTTCCATCGGGAAAAGCGATTCCTCTAAAGAACTTAACTGTGGTGCTTGTGGCTATAACACGTGCAGGGAAAAAGCCGCTGCTGTTTTGCAGGGAAAAGCCGAGAAGGAAATGTGTATTACATACTTAATAGACAAGGTCTCATCTGTCAGCAACCTCGTTGTGGAAGAGACGCCAAACATAATTTTGATACATAAGAATGATCAGATAGTTTACAGGAACCGGGTTGCACGGAATTATTTTAAGAACTTTTCTGATGACAACTTGCTGGAAATTGCCAAAAGGTGTGAAAATTCCGGAGAAAATATCATTGATCTGTCGCTGGAAGGGAAGAATCAGAGATTTTTCGTTAAAGCCTTTGAATTACCGGAAGACAGCGGGAACGTGGTAATACTCGTTGATATGACAAAGGAAAAAGAGCAAGAAGAAAGAATCAAAATGCTGAAAAAGGAATCTCTGGAAAAGATTGAAGATGTCTTGAGCCGGCAAATGGTGCTTGCTCAAGAAATCGCAGGGTTGTTGGGTGAATCTATCGCCGAAGCGAAAAGCCGCTTTATGGACTTCAGAAAATTCATGGAGGACAAATAGCATGATCACCTGTGAAGTTAATTATTCGCACAAGAATAAAAGCGGTGAAGAGGTTTGTGGAGATACTATCAGGGTAAGGAGAGATGTAGACAAGACAGTTGTAAGCCTTTCAGATGGTCTGGGAAGTGGCGTTAAAGCCAGCATATTATCAACACTAACAGCTACAATGGCAACAACAATGGTCTTCAATGAAGTGCCTATCGAGGAAGTTTTCAGCTCTATTCTTTCTACTCTTCCAGTTTGTAAAGAGCGGGGAATAAGTTACGCGACTCTTTCAACCTTTCTTGTAGATCACTATCGGAAAAAATGTTTTATCGTGGAGTATGAATTTCCTGTGATCTTCTTTTTCAGAGGCGAAAAAGTAATTGAACTTGAAAAAGTGAAGAAAAAGGTAAAAGGTAAGGAGCTTTTTATAAGTGAAGTATCTGTGAAAGAAGGAGACGCAATATTTGCCATGACTGATGGTATTTCCCAGGCCGGTATGGGTTCATCGAGATACCCCTTTGGCCTTGGAGTCGAAAACATAAGAACTGAAATAAGGAATTTGCTTGAAAAGCGGGTACGCCACGCAGATATTGTGAATTATCTCGTTAATCTCGCTAAAAGGCTTGACAAAGGAACCAGAGGCGATGATGCGCTCGCCGCAGTGTTGAGGGTACGAAAAGAAAAAGTGGTAACAATCATGGTAGGCCCTCCGGAGAACAGAAACAAAGATAGATATGTTGTAGAAAAATTTCTGAACAGTCCAGGAAAAAAGATCATTTGCGGCGGAACGACCGGGCAGATCGTTGAAAGGGTTATCAATGGGAGAATTGATCTTGATCTTGATTCAATCAGCGAAAAGTCCCCACCTCTGGGGTATTTAAAAGGAATAGACCTGATAACTGAAGGCATAATAACCCTGACACAGGTGTTCAGATACCTCGAAGGGCAGGATACAGAAATCGGGTACGGTGCGAAATCACTTATTGGCCTGTTGAGTGAAGCGGATATTATAAATTTCATCGTTGGTAGGGCCATTAACCCTGCTCATCAGAACCCTTTGTTTACCCACGATATTTCCCTTAAGTTCAGGCTGATAAGTGATATAGCCCGAATTTTTGAGAAGATGGGCAAGATTGTGAAAATAGAATATTACTGAGATTTTGGAGGTGAGTGTGTGGGCATTGAAAGAACTT
>Ga0190359_1002413_pt1 | contig 11142 bp, 8 predicted proteins | sample 48721823_MG_FD_161269 | JGI IMG/M metagenome (GOLD analysis project Ga0190359, IMG submission 161269) | Hydrothermal vent microbial mat bacterial communities from Southern Trench, Guaymas Basin, Mexico - 4872-18-2-3_MG | ecosystem: Environmental > Aquatic > Marine > Hydrothermal vents > Microbial...
GAGGATGACTCCTTCAGCCCGGCCGGCTACGGCTGGACGGCGGGCAGTCGCGAGGTCACCTTCACCGTCGTCAACCTCCAGGTGCGCGCCGACGGCGCCGTCTACCTGCTGGGCGACGTCCCCGAGTTGGGGGGAATGGACGCCTCCCGGGCGGTAGCCATGCAGCGCGAGATCCTCCCGGACGGCGAGCGCTGGTCGGCCACGGTGCAGCTCGACGCCGGCGCCACGGTGAACTACGGCTACCTGGTGCGCGGCCCCGGCGGCATCAACAACCGCGAGGGCGGCCCGGCGCGGACCTTCACCGTTCCCTACCCGGAAGAGGACTACCGGCTCTTCGACACCTTCCGGCAGTAGCGTCGGGTTCCCCAACGGGGACATACCGGGTTGATATTGACCCGGGGGGGACCGCGGATACCCCCGGCGGCGGGGTCGATCGTGTTGGTAACTCATTGATTAACAATCTTTTCGTGTCGCGCTCGGGTTGGCACGCCAGTTGCGTGTACTGGTTGTTGAAAGGAGCGCGGCCATGGCTAGGTGCATCGCAGCGACGCTGGTTCTCGGCCTGCTGGTGAATTCCGGCCCGGCGCCGGCCGTGACCTTCGAGAGCTGGGAAGACGCCGTGGCTTCCGGAAGCACCCGGGAAAATACCACAAAGGAAGCGAGCGGCCAGCCGGCGCCCGGCGGCCAGGTGACGACCTCCGTCCCCGCCGCCCGGGAAAGCAAGGCCCTGATCCGCTTCGGTGCCGGGGCCACCTACCTGGTGCCCGTGAGACCCGGCGACTTCGCCACCGGCGAACGGGTGATGTCGGAGTTCTCCGTGTCGCTCAACTTCTTCAGGTCGGTGGTGGAAGTCGGCGCCGACCTGGCCATGTCGCGCGACAGCACTTTCTTCATCAGGCCCAACCTGAAGCTGATCCTGGGCGATCTCGACTTCGCCTTCTTCCTGGAGGGATTCCTGGCGCTGTACTCCCATCCCGACGGGCTGGAGCTGGGCGGCGGCGGCGGGGTGGGGGCGGTTACCGGCATCATCGACAACCTGGCCCTGGAAGTGTTCGCCGCGGTGATGGTCTTCGACATGTCGGCCCCGGCCGCGGCCAGCCTGGTGCACGGCGGCTTCCTGGGCGACGGCGGCGAGCCCGGCTCCAGGCTGTTCATCCCCTACGCCGGGGCCCGGCTGGTAGCCAGGTTCTGATCTCACCCGACAGCAAGGTACCCCCCGCGGCCGCCGGGCCGTGAACCCCCCCTTGGTCACGGGGGCGGGGATCGTGGTACCATGGAACGGTATTTGCCGGGGAAAGGAGGGTGCCGGCGTGAGATGCCGGGTGATGCTTCTGGCTGGCGTGGTGGCAGCGGTGGTCCTGGCCGCCGCCTGCGACCGGGGTCGAATAAGCGCGGGCGGCGACGGCGGGGTGGATGCCGCCGCCGGTGACGGTCCCGGCGACGGTAACGACGCCGGCGCCGATGCGGGCGCCGACGCGGGCGGCGATGCCGGCGTGGATGCCGGTGCCGACGCCGGTGCCGATGCCGGAGCCGATGCCGGAGCCGACGGCGGGGGCGACGGCATCGTCGCCGGTTGGCTGCCGCTGGGGCTGTCGGGTGGTGGAGGCATGTTCGCCCCGGCCATCTCCGCGGCCGATCCCGACCTGATGATGATAAACTGCGACATGTCGGGCTCCTATGTCTCGGAGGACGGCGGGCACCTGTGGCGGCTGATACACTTCAAGCAGCGGCAGAGCTACCTGCACTGTCCCGTGGCCTTCCACCCGCAGGACGCCGATACCATCCTGGCCCCCGAGTGGAGCCGGCTGAAGATCTCCCACGACCGGGGCCGAACCTGGGAAGAGTGGGCGGACCTGGGGGAGAGCGCCCACGGGCAGATCGCCTACGACCCGGATGATCCCCGGCGGGTGGTGGCCGGCACCGGCGACGGCTGCCGGGTCTCCCACGACGGCGCCCGCACCTGGAGCAAGTGCCCGGGGCCGACGGGCGAGGCCCTGGCGGTGCACTTCGATCGCAGCTCGCCGCCGGCGGCGCGGGTGGTCTTCGTGGCCACCCGGGAGGGCGTCTGGCGCTCCGACGACGGCGGCGACAGCTGGGCCCGCCAGACCGCCGGTCTGCCCGGCGGCGGCGCGCAGCTCAACGGCTTCGCCGGCGGCTCGAACCCGGACTCCGGGGTGATGCTCTACTGCACCGTGCCCAGTCGGCTCGAGGGCGGACAGTTCGCCGGCGGGGTTTTCCGCTCCGCGGACCGGGGCGCAAGCTGGCAGTGGGCCATGGGGGAGGGGATCAACAAGGATACCGAGCAGTACGACCAGTGGGCGGCCGGGTCCATCCCCACCTACACCTGGGTGCTCACCAGCGATGCCGCCCCGCTGACCGTCTACACCACCAACTCCAGCACCGGCTTCTGGCCGCCGCACGACGAGAACGTCTGGCGCAGCGATGACGCCGGCGACAGCTGGCGGGAGACCTTCTTCATGGACCCGCGCTTCGACGAGTACAACGTGGCTCCCAACTACGTGACCGCCTCCATGGGCCAGTCCTACAAGGGCGGTGATCCGCCCTTCGGCGCCTGCCTCGGCGGCAGCGACCCGCAGCGGGTGCTCATCGTCTGGAGCCAGTGCTACATCACCCACGACGGGGGCGACTCCTGGTTCAACGGTCACACCTTCCCGCCGCCGGGAGTGACCCCGGGCCCCGGCTCCGCCTGGGTCAACAACGGCCTGGTGGTGACCACCACCTGGCACTACTACGTGGATCCCCACCAGCCCCGGAACCATTACATCGCCTACACCGACCTGGGCTTCGCCCGCTCCACGGACGGCGGCGACACCTGGATCTGGTGGGACAAGGACGGCCGGGCTCCCTGGCACAACACCTGCTACGAGATGGCCTTCGACCCGGACGTCCCCGGCAAGGTGTGGGGAGCGTTTTCCGTGGTGCACGACATCCCCAACGCCAACATCATTCGCAACCGCCACTGGGGAGGCGACCCGGAGAGCGGCGGCGGCGGGGTGGCGGTATCGACCGATTACGGGGCCAGCTGGCGGGAGGAGAACGACACCCTGCCCGAGGCGCCGGTCACCAGCATCGTGCTCGATCCCGCCTCGCCGGTGGGCTCGCGCACCCTCTATGCCGGGGTGTTCGGCCGCGGGGTGTACCGCTCGCAGGACGACGGCCGCAGCTGGGCGAGCATCAGCGAGGGGTTGGGCGACGCGACGAACATGCGCGTCTACCGGGTGATACTGCATGCCGACGGTACGCTGTTCGCGCTGCTGACCGCCCGCGTGGTGGACGGCGAATTCCGGCCCCAGGGAGTGGGGCTGTACCGCTCCCGGGACGACGGCGCCTCCTGGACGCGGATCACCACCGACCCGCTGCTGCTCTGGCCCAAGGACTTCCAGGTGGACCCGGCCGACAGCGACTCCATCTTCATCGGCGCCGCCGATGCCGGCAACGACCAGGGAGGGCTGTGGCGCACCCGCGACGGCGGGGCCGGCTGGCAGCGGGTGGCGCGCTTCGGCCGGGAACACTTCGGCGCCTACTTCCACCCCCGGCGGCCCGGCTGGGTGTACGCCACCATGTGCGAGGGCACCCCGGAATGGGCCCTGTGGCTGAGCACCGACGGGGGCGACACCTGGGAGCCGTTCACCGACTTCCCCTTCGCCAACACCCAGCGGGTGCAGTTCGATCCCGCCGACCCGGACGTCATCTACGTCACCACCTTCGGAGCCAGCGTCTGGAAGGGACCGGCCCGGCCGCAGTAACGGTTCATCTACGTCGAGGAGCATTTTCGCGGCAGCGACGCGGAGGTTGCGCTCGAGGGGGGAACCCCGGGGTGGTTGCCTTATGCCCCGGCCCGCCTTAGAATCATCCCCGGAGTGAAAACCCGCAGCCGGAGGTGAGGCGTGTATTTCCGTGGCGTGAGAGATGCAATGGGGGCGACGATGATCCTTTCTGTGGTCCTGGCGGCGGCCGCCTGCGGCGGCTCCGGCAACGGCCAGAGCGACGGCGGCCAGTGCCAGCCCGGCCAGGCCCAGTGCTCCTACTACAGCGACTGCGCCGAGGGCGAAGACTGCGTGGACGGCTGCTGCCAGGCCGCGCGCACCTGCGCCAACGATTCCACCTGCCAGCCCGAGGGCCTGTGCGTCGAGGGCCGCTGCGTGCACCTGTGCGTCAACGACACCGATTGCCCCGCCGACGCCGCCTGCGTCTTCGGCTTCTGCAGCCCCTACCCGCAAGAGGTGCTGGCGGCCCTGACGGCGGCGGCTCCCGACGAGGCCGGCGGCCAGCAGGGACAGCTGCGGGTGGGTATCGGCGACGTGGCCCTGGACTTCCCCGTCGGCGTCAGCATGTGGGGCTTCGGCGGCCGGCTGGGCCCGCGCACTCCCTACCGTGACACCCTGGGCGGCTCGGACTCCATGTTCGACCGTCCCCGGGCCAAGGCCTTCGTCTTCGACAACGGCCGCCGGCGCATCATCCTGGTACGCGCCCCCATGGGTTGTTCCACCGACTTCATGGCCTCCGAGGTGGCCTGGCAGGTGTACCAGGCCACCGGCGAGAATTACTTGAACCGCCTGGTCTTCTCCGCCCCGCACACCCACTCGCACCCGGGGCGGTTCTGGAACATCTTCTACGAGGGCGTCAAGCTGGGAGTGCTGGGTGCGGGCGACTTCTCCTACGAGATGTTCCACCGTATCGCCACCACCCTGGCCCGGGCGGTGCTGGCGGCCCTGGACGATCTCCAGCCGGCGCGCTTCGGCTACGCCGTCAACGAGCACATGGATCCCCAGGGAGTCATTCACCACTACCGCCGCGGCGAGTACCCCGGCATCGAGCTGGACGACACCCTGGTGGTGATGCGCATCGACGACGACCAGGGACGCCCCCGGGCGGTGCTGGTGAACATGGCCCTGCACGGCACCCACTTCGACGGCACCACGGTAAGCATGGACGCCCCGGGGGCGGTGGAGCTCATCGCCCAGCAGAAGCTGCAGGAGCTCACCGGCCGGCCGGTGGAGGTGGCCTTCCTGTCGCGTAGCTCCGGCGACGTGTCTCCCGCCGGCGACGGCAGCGGCCTGGACGACTGGCGCAAGGTGCAGCAGGTGGGCGAGCTGGCCTGGCCCAAGATCAAGGAGCTGTACGACAGCCTCGAGGGCAAGACCACGGCGGACGTGGAGCTGCAGATGGCCACCCGCCGGGTGCCGGTCAACCACCAGGTGCTGGGTTACGGCCCGGAGGACTACTACGACATCATCGGCAATACCCCCTGCGAGAAGGACAAGGATTGTTCCATCGGCTACCAGTGCATCCGGGGCATGTGCGGCACCCTGTACCTGTTCGGCGGCTTCCAGTGCGTCTCCGGCGGCGACGAGGATCCCGCCACCAGGTTCGAGGACGGTCACCTGGGTTGCATCTTCAGCGCCCAGACCCTGTCCAAGGGCCGGCCCATTCCCCAGTTCACCAAGGCGCGCATGAGCGTGCTGCGCATCGGCGACCTGGGGCTGGTCACCGTCCCCGGCGAGCCGCTCAGCCAGTACGGGCGCGACCTGGCCGGGGAGCTGGCCCAGCGGGGCTTCGCCGACGCCACCGTGCTGGGCTACAGCCAGGATCACCACCTGTACATCATGCACGCCGACAACTGGTTGCAGGGCGGCTACGAGCCTTCCATGGGCATCTGGGGCTGGCGCGAGGGCGACTACTACTTCGAGCAGACCGTGGAGCTGATGGACTGGCAGGCCGAGCGGGGCACCCTGGTGGATGACGCCGGGCTGAAGCCCACCTACTTCGAGTTTCCCTGCGCCGCCGACGACGACTGCGGTCTCGACCCCCAGGGCAATCCCCTGGTCTGCGGGCCGGAAAGCTTCTGCATCGTCGCTCCCACGGCCAGCGTCGTCGCCCCCGCCATCATCGAGGACGTGGCCCCGGAGGTGGAGCGCATCTCCCTGGCCACCCTGACCTGGGCCGGCGGCCATCCCGGGGTGGACCTGCCGCGCATGACCCTGGAGCGGGAAGAGGGCGGCGACTGGGTCGAGGTGACCAACAATGCCGGGGTGATCTATTCCGACGATGGCTACACCACCATCACCTTCTACCGGGGCGATTACGACAGCGATCATACCTGGGAGCTGCACTGGGAAGAGAAGCTCGACTTCCCCACCGGCCGTTACCGCATCCACATCGAGGGCCACTACTACGACGGCCAGCAGGTGCAGTCCTACCAGCTCGATTCCCGTCCCTTCGATTTCGTCCCCTGCAGCCGCTTGCTGGTGCTGGGGGTGCAGATGGACGAAAACGACATCTCCGCCGCCGTCATGTACCCGCCCGGACCCACCAACGACGACGGCCAGAACCCCTTCAGCCAGCTGGAGCCGCTGGGGGTGCTGCGCCACACCGGCCTGGTGCCGCCCACCATGCCCTGGCCGGTGCCGGCCGACGGAACGGTCACGGTGACGGTGAGCATCCAGCCGCCCAGCGGCGACGCCGTGCAGCTGGGGCCGCTGGCCGTCGACGGCAGCGGCCAGGTGGAGTACCACTACGTCAGTTCCCGCGACGCCCAGGGCCAGGAGAGCACCGCCACGGCCAGCCTGCCGGCCTCCCTGTTCACGGCGGCCCACGGCGCCTGGCGGGGAGCCGGGCAGTACCAGCTCACCGTCACCGCCAGCGACAGCCACGGCAACGGCGGCAGCAGCACCCTGACCCTCGATCTCCCCTGAGTTCCCGCCCGGCTAGTGCTGTCGATCCTGTTGCTGGCGGGCCGACAGCAGCAGCCAGTTGCCGGCGGACACCTGCCCGGTGAAGAGGAAGAACAGTCCCCAGACGACCTGCTGGCCCAGCTGCATGGCATGCACGGTGATGGCATAGGCCAGGCCGGCGCCGGCCAGCACCGGGCCGGTCACGAACAGGCCCAGGCCGGCCTTGACGAAGTAATGGAAGTTGCCGATCATGCCCGGCCCGGCCGGGATCATCAGGCCCACGCAGAGCACGCTCAGGACGGTGAAACCCTCCACCGGGCCCAGCCGGGCCAGCGGTTCGAAGGCCCGGAACATGTACACCAGCCCCAGGCCGGACAGTCCCCAGTAGAGCACGGTCATGCCCAGGAAGCTGGCCAGCAGCCGGCGATCGGGCAGGGCGTGCAGCCCGCCGATGAAGGAATCCAGCATGGAGGCGGCTCGCCCGGCCAGTCGCGGTGACAGCGGCCGCAACAGCCGGCGGAACCAGTTGGCGGTTCCTTGCCGGAAGCGGTAGGCCAGCAGCAGCAGCAGCAGCACGGCCAGGAAACCGGCGAAGATGATGAAGGCCCACAGTCTCAGCGAGCGGGCGTGGTCGCCGTCGCTGCCGAGCACGAACAACATGATCGCCAGCAAGCCGGCCATGGCCAGGGCGTCGACGACGCGCTCGATGACCACCGTGGCCAGGGCGGCGCTGGCGCGTATGCGACCCCGCTCGGCTACCAACAGCGGCCGGGCGAACTCGCCCAGGCGCAGCGGCAGCAGGATGAGCGCCATGATGCCCACCGATCCGGCCGCCAGCAGCTTGCCGGTGCTCACCGTCCCCAACGGCCGCAGCAGTATGCCCCAGCGGAAGATACGCACCAGTTGCACCGCCGAGAGGATGAGAAAGTAACCCAGCAGGTGCAGCCAGCCCAGCGAGGCAAAGGCATGACGCAAGCCGTTCCAGTCGACGCCGCGGGCGGCCAGCCACACGAACAAGGCGCCGATGGCCAGCGACGCGACCAGGTTGACGAGGACTCGCTTCACCGCTCCACCTGTTTTTCCGCCGGGTCCAGCCCGGCCAGTTGGCGGGGAACCTGCCGGCACAGGCGCCGGCGTTCCTGCTCGCCGACCAGTTCCTCGAGCAGCTGCAACCCCCGGGCCACCGACTCCAGTTGCTCCGGGGAGTGCAGGTCGCTGGTGACGGCGTCCACCTTGCCGGCCCGCAGCAGGCGCTCGCAGGTCTTCTGCGCCTCCCGTCCCCAGTCGCCGGCCAGGCCGGTGAGGTTGATCAGCACCGCGCCGCCGCGGGCGTGGAACATGTCCACCGCCGCGATGTCCTGCTGCACCTGGGGGTAGCGCTCCACGTGGGCCAGCAGGGGGTGCAGGCCGCGCACCTCGATGCGGAACAGCAAGTCGGACAGGCGGGCGGGAAACCCGCTCAGCGGCAGCTCCATGAGAAAGTTGTCGGTACCGGGATAGCAGACGGGGCGGTGCTTTTCCAGCAGCAGGGGAACCACGTCGCTGAAGTGTTCCGCCCCGGCCAGCAGTTGCACCGGGCAATCGCGGCCCCGCAGCTGCTCCAGGCGGGAGTTGAGCACCGCCAGGAACTCCACCGGGTCGGTGAACAGCGAGCCCCAGGGCAGGTGGGGGGTGGCGGCCACCTGCCGGAAGCCCAGCTCGGCCAGCCCCCGGGCCATCTCCAGCGATTGCCGGACGTCCTGGGCGCCGTCGTCGAGTCCGGGGGCGATGTGGCAGTGCAGGTCCAACATGGGCGGCTGGACACTAGCACGGCCGGGAGGCCGGTTTCCAGTACGTTCTTTTTCGTTGTCGCTCGTGCCATAATGGGGTCTCATGTACCCCAACGTTGCTTTTGCAACGTTGGGGTTTCAAGATGACCCGGTGCCGGTAAGGAAACCTGGAACGTGCTTCGCAAACTGCAGAAATCACGAAAAGTGAATTTCCGGGCCGTGGCGCGCAGCGCCGTCGGGGCCCGCCGATTCAACCTGAAAACTTCAACCCCGCAGTTGCTTGTGCAACTGCGGGGTGTGGACAGTCACGGGAGGTGAGCCATGAAACGCCTGTTCGTCGTCGTGGTGGCGCTGGCGGTGCTGGCGGCGGTGCCGGCGGCCCGGGAGAACAAGCTGACGCTGCGCTCGCCCGCTTTTTCTTCGGGCGGGGAGATACCCCGGCGCTTCACCTGCCAGGGTGCCAACGTCTCGCCGCCGCTTGCCTGGAGCGGGGTGCCGGCCGGTACCAAGAGCCTGGTGCTCATCGTCGAGGATCCCGACGCTCCCGATCCCCGGCGGCCCAAGCTGGTGTGGAAACACTGGCTGCTGTACGACATCCCTCCCTCGGCAACCGGGCTGCCCGAGGGAGTCGCCGCCGGCAAGCTGCCGCCGGGCACCCGCCAGGGGTTGAACTCCTGGAAGAAGACCGGCTACGGCGGCCCCTGCCCGCCCCTGGGCCGGCACCGCTACTTCCACCGCCTGTTCGCCCTGGACAAGGTGCTGGGAGACCTGCAGAAGCCCGACCGCGGGAAACTCGCCGCGGCCATGCAGGGACACATCCTGGCCCGGGCGGAACTGGTGGGGACCTACCAGAAGAGGTGAGCGCGCCGCCGGCGACTACTTGTCCACCGGGGGCGCCAGGCCGGCCAGCAGGCCGGCCACGGCGAATGCGGGCACCGCGACCGCGGGGTTGCAGGTCAGCGGTCAGGTGCCGCCGGCGGCCCGCGCCGCCAGGCTGATGCCGGCGCCGATGGCGGCGAAGATGGCCGCCGAGCCCAGCGGCCGCAGCAGCTTACGCCACCTGGTCGTCATCACCCGGATCCTGGTTCGGGGTGTGGGGAGAATTCTTCCTCTCGGCCGGCCCGCCGGGCCCGCAGGCGCCGGACATTCAGGTGGGGACACCCAGGCGCGGCAGGATGACGGCCTGCAGCAGCACCCAGGCGCCCAAGAACACTATCATCCAAACCACGTCCATTCACCACCCTCCTGGCCGCCTCCAATATAATAAAGACGACTGTAGTTGTCCAGGTATACTTTCCGGCGACTACGGCTCCGGCAGCTTCACCAGGCCCTCCTTCTGCAGGGTGTCGACCATCTGTCGCGAGCGGCTGATTACCTGCTGGGCCTGTTGCCGCAGGCTCTCGGCGGTGACGTCGGTCACCAGGGCCACGCCCTGTTCCACCGCCTTCATGCCCACCGCCGCCGCCTCGCGGGGAAACACCTCCCAGTCGTCCATGGTGGGGATGATGTAGTCGTCCCGCAGGCCGCGCTCCTCGGCGCAACGGGCCAGTTCCAGGGCGGCTTCCAGGCACATCTCGTCGGTTATGGTGCGGGCGCGCACGTCGAGGGTGCCGCGGAAGATGCCGGGGAAGCCCAGGGAGTTGTTGACCTGGTTGGGAAAGTCGGAACGGCCGGTGGCCACCACCCGGGCCCCGGCGTCCCGGGCCTCCCAGGGCCAGATCTCGGGAACGGGGTTGGCGCAGGCGAACACCACCGCGCCACCGGCCATGCCGCTGATCCAGTCCGGCTTGATGACCCCCGGCCCGGGCACGGTGAGCGAGATGAGCACGTCGGCGCCGCGCAGGGCCTCGGCGGTGGTGCCGGCCAGCTGCTCGGCGTTGGTCACCAGGGCCAGCTTCCACTTCTCCGGCTCGCCTTGTTCCAGCTCGCGGCGGCCGCGATGGATGGTACCGTGGGAGTCGCAGAGGATCATGCGCCCGGAATCAATCCCCGCCTGGATAAGCAGGTGGGCGATGCGGATGTTGGCCGCGCCGGCGCCGTCGAGCACCACCTTCACCTGGTCGAGGGGCTTGCCGACGACCTTGAGGGCGTTTATCAACCCGGCCACGGTGACCGCCGCCGTGCCCTGCTGGTCATCGTGCCAGACGGGTACGCGGGCCTCTGCCCGCAGGGTGTCGAGTACCTGGAAGCACTTGGGCTTGGCGATGTCTTCCAGGTTGAAGCCGCCGAAGGAGGGCTGCAGCCACTTGACCGCGGTGATTATCTCCTCTGGTTCGTGGGCGTCCAGGCACAGGGGCACGGCGTCCACTCCGCCCAGGTACTTGAACAGCAGGGCCTTGCCTTCCATCACCGGCAACCCGGCCTCGGGACCGATGTCGCCCAGGCCCAGCACCCGCGAGCCGTCGGAGACGATGGCGATGGTGTTGCCCTTGGCGGTGTGGTCCCAGACCCGCTGGGGATTGCGCTGGATGTCGCGGCAGGGAGCGGCCACGCCGGGGGTGTACCAGATGGCGAAATCGTCGAAGTCGCGGATGCAGGCCTTGGGAATGATCTCGTACTTGCCGCGATAGAACGGATGCAGGCGCATGGCCTCGCGCGACGGCTGCTCGGCCTGGCGCAGCAATTTCTCCACGGTTGCCTGGTCGGTCATGGTGATTGCTCCTTTTCCTGGGAAGATA
>Ga0190359_1002415_pt1 | contig 11140 bp, 14 predicted proteins | sample 48721823_MG_FD_161269 | JGI IMG/M metagenome (GOLD analysis project Ga0190359, IMG submission 161269) | Hydrothermal vent microbial mat bacterial communities from Southern Trench, Guaymas Basin, Mexico - 4872-18-2-3_MG | ecosystem: Environmental > Aquatic > Marine > Hydrothermal vents >...
AGGAAAGATATTTAAACTTGAGGGCTCAAGGGTATTGGGAGCTTAGAGAGAAGATTCCTTTTCTATATTGTGAAAATTGGCCTAATCGAGTAATAATGGAGTTAGGGGATATAAGACTCAAGCCTACATCGAATCTCAAGATTAAGATTGAATCCAAGGAAGATATGTTAGCTCGTGCAATGAAGTCTCCTGATTATGCTGATGCAACTATGTATGCCTTTCTCAGTCCAGATGCTTGTCGAGGAGTGAGAGCGATTGTGTATGAATTTCCAAGAAATGTAATAAAGAATACAAAAGATATGACAAAGAAATCTGTCTGGAATTTAAGGGAACCTAGTTCTCGTACAGGGAGAAGGAGATTCTATGGGATGGTTTAGGAAGTTTCGTCCTCAGATGTCGGCTAACAAAGAAAGGGATTTGGATTCTCCTGTAGGAGAGTATAGGAAACCTACAAGGAGAAATCTCATGTTGACTGAGGTAGGCAAATCTGGATTAAGATGGAGCTATGGACAAATTTCAGATGAGTTTCTTGTGGAGTTGCAGGGAAAAAGGGGCATCGCAATCTACCGTGAGATGTCTGATAACGATCCTATCATTGGAGGCTGTCTTCATGCTATTAGGCAGATCTTGAAAGAGATTAGATGGTCAGTCAAATCAGCTGATCCAAATGCGAAGGAGTTGGACGCTGATGCTCAATTTCTTGAAACTTGTATGCGCTCTATGACTCATACATGGTCAGATTTTATTACAGAGTCGATGAGCATGTTCGTTTATGGATGGGCAATCTTTGAGCAGGTCTATAGACGGAAGGATGATGGAAAGGTTGTTTGGAAAAAGCTTCCTCTTAGATCACAGAGCTCTTTGGAAAGATGGGATATAAATGATGTAGGGGATATGGTAGGTATGTGGCAAAGAGCTCCCCTGGAGGGAAAAACTGTTTATATTCCAGCGAAGAAAATGATCCATTTTAGGACTGGTCAGTGGGCAAACAACCCAGAGGGAAGGAGTATCCTACGAAACTGTTACAGGCCATGGTATTTTCGTAAAAATATGGAGGAGATTGAGGGTATTGGTGTAGAAAGGGACGTAAATGGGCTTCCTGTGATGGAGCTTCCAGAAGGTTTGAAGATGGATGATGATTCTGCTGAAACCACAGCAGCACTAAATTGGGCAAAGAAGATAGTTACAAATATTAGGGTAGATGAGCAAGATGGATTCTTGCAGCCCCATGGATGGAAACTCTCACTGTTATCTTCTCCAGGAGCAAAGCAGTTCGATACTACAGCAATTATTAATAGATATAGCAAAGAGATTGCTATCTCATTATTAGCTCAGTTTGTTATGCTTGGAATGGAGCGCACGGGTTCATATGCTCTGTCGAAGGATATTATGGATTTATTTCATCTAAGTCTTGAAGGATGGGCAGATTCCATTGCTAGTACATTTAATCAACAGGCTGTTACAACATTATTTTCTTTGAATGGAGTAACAAATCGGCCTCTTCCCTATATTGTACATACTCAGGTTCGGAAGCAAGCCTTGAAGGATATGTCAAGTTACGTTAAGACTTTGGTTGATGCTGATGCTCTTGATGTAGATGAAGAGATTAAATCCTTCTTGAGGAAATATGGAAGGCTAACTGAGTTCTCTGAGATAAGAAAGTAGGTTTTGTATTTTCAACCGATGAAGTTATGAAGGAAGAAGATAGGTACTTTTCATATTTGGACAGAATATTCAGTTCTTAACTGGAGGTAACACGATGGGAATTTTAACAGAATCCTTTAAAACAGTAGTGTCTCTAACAAGAGACATGGATGGTATGATCTACGACAAAAATACTGATTCCTGGCTACCAGCAACAGAAGAATCGCTGGCTGCCGCTGATACAGCGATAGGAGAAACCGTGTCCGCTATGATGGACATGGTTCCGTTTCCCATTTCGATTAGTATTTTTGGCATTCTTTCATTTGATATTTCCCGTGATCAGATGGACATTGCGCTTGATAAGGTAAGGGCAGCCATCAGAACTTATGTAGGAGCGACTACAGCGTAGGAGGTATTATGGCAATAGAACTCAAGACAGTCAATAAACAAGCGGATGATCGGTATAGTATCACTGTAGAAGATACTGGCAATCAAGTAGGCTTAGATGAAAAAGGTAATCCTATCTATCGCTCGTATTCTATCACTTATAATCCTGCAACTGGCAAAGAGCACTTAAAGGCCAAGATAGAGGAATTGCTAAAAGAGGATAAAGCGTTAAAAACCTCTGAAGAACAAATAATGCAGGATATTAAGACAACGATAGAGGCGATTGACAGTTCAAAATTGGAGGTAAAATAATGGCAACAATAACAGCGTCATGGACTGAAGATCAGGCGGTAACTTTCGATGACACAACTCCCGCTAAAGGTGTTGAGGGTAAAGGCACTATTGACCTTGCTAATCTTGGCTATATAGGAGTTGTCATTCAATTCAGGATTACTTTCGGAGCGAGTGCTGATGGGAATGCAAAAATAAGAGTTAGAAGTTCTCCTGATAGTGGTGCAAACAAAGACACAATACTTCTCTTTGAACAGGAAGTTGAATATACAGCTTCTACCACGAAGAAAGTCTCTGTCTCTATTATGAACCAGCCTTATATCGAGGTCGGTGTCTACAACGGCAACTCAGCTACAGAGGATATAACCATAGCCGCTGATTATGCAGGCTTAAAATATTCGAGTTCGTAAAATGATTATTTCACCTTATCAAAAACCTGAAAGAGGAAGAAAACTAAATAAAACCCACCCCCTTGCTCGTGGTCTTGTAGGCTGTTGGGTGATGAATGAGAGAGATGGGGATGAGATATTTGATTTAAGTGGAAATGGAAATGGGGGGAGTTTTGTAAATAATCCTACTTGGAATAGTGGGAACATAGTATTCAATGGGGAGTCTGATTATATAAATGTCCCAACTGCAAGAGTGTTGGAGCCAGATCACATTACCGTGGTAGCAAAATCCAGACAAACGGGGGATGGAAACGGTGAAGCTCAAGTTGTTGCGATGGATGATACAACAAAGCGGAATTGGCAACTGAGAATTGGTGATAGTAACTTTCCTGCTTCAAATCCAAGATTTCTGATATTTATAGGTAATAATGATTTTAGTGCTACTTGGGCGCATTCTGTAGTAACGGATCGGTGGTATGTTTTGGCAGGAGTCTATGATGGAAGCACTATTAAGCTATACGTGGATGGAATTCTTAGAACTACGACAAATGTAGCGGGTGTTTTAGATAAAGACGGGCCAGATATAACTTTTGGCAATATGGATACTCATTATTTAAATGGTGATATTCAATATGCTTTTATCTACAACTGTGCCCTTACTGCCTCCGAAATCGACCGACTTTACCATAAACCCTTTGAAATGTTTGAGCCATATCTTGACCCTGCGATATTCTATGTGGCGGCAGCAGGCGGTCAGGTTGCGCTCATAGGATCACTTGCAGGTCAGGGAGCATTAGATGGAGTACTTATTGCAGATCGTAGTTGCATTGGCTCTTTAGTAGGCACTTCGGCAGTATCAGGGAATCTACATGCGATACGTTTACTTGTAGGCTCATTAGCTAGTACCTCTACTCTTTCTGGAGTCCTGCAGGCTCTAAAATCCTTTGTAGGAGCTATTGCGGAGACATCTAGTATAGCAGCTAAACTTATTTGTATACGGACGCTCACTGGTATGGTTGCAGTAGTATCTAGTGCATCAGGCACTCTAAGAGCATTACGAGTGCTTGTAGGATCTATCGTATCTTCATCTGTTGTAGCTGGTACTCTCAGCATAATAAGTCAGATTCTACTTGCAGGAGTTATTGCGGCTACATCTGCGGCGTCAGGAGTACTTCAGGCAATTCGATCCTGTTCGGGCGCAATAGCAGCCTCAGCTTCGTTTTTTGGCGTTGCTCGGGTGTTAAGGTCGCTCATTGGATCGATTGCATCTACTTCTGCGTTGACAGGTGTTCTATATGCATTACGATCTTTTGCCGGATCAGTTGCATCTGTATCTGCATTGACAGGCATTCTTCATGTTACTGGAAAGGTTCTGATCGCTGGTGCTGTTGCAGCTACATCTGCTATGTCGGGGAGTTTGCATATAATGAAGCTCTTTACGGGTACTATTACGGGAGTATCTAGTATAGTTGGGCGACTTATTGCGGAGACTGTTATTGCTGCACTTAGAAGAATATTTGCTAAAGATATAGAGCGTCGAGAATTCACGAAGGACACAGAGCGCAGAGAGTTTGTAAAAGATACAGAGCGCAGAACCTTTAACATAGAATAGGGAGGGCATTATGGGATCCTTTTCAGATTATTTAGAAAATAAGCTGCTCGATCATGTATTCAAGACTGCAGAATACTCGCAGCCAACGAATCTTTATATAGCATTGTGCAAATCTACTATTGATGATGCTGATACTGGTTCAACGCTACCAGGTGAGGTATCGGGCGGCAGTTATGCTAGGAAGAAGTGTAATACTTGGGATGCTGCAGCAGGTGGTGCTGTAGAGAATACTGGAGCAATTACTTTTGCTCAGGCAACTGCCGATTGGGGAGTGGTTACGGATTTTGCTATAGTAGATAAGACGACTGGAGGAAACGTGATCGGTTACGGAAAGCTTAATACTACGAAGAACATTCAGAGCGGTGATACTGCTAGCTTTGCTGCTGGTGCTCTTGATGTAACATTGGCTTAAGCATGAAAAAGATCAAATTATATATGGCTATTCTTAATCATGGATGGATCAGGTCTGAAATATTTATGGACCTCCTTCCTAAGATTAAGAATATGAAAAATGTAAGTGTAACGCTTGAGAATTTGGGAAAGACCTGGGATCATCCTATCTCTAGTAATAGAAATAGAATCGTGAAGCGATTTAAGGCTACGGATAATGACTTTCTACTCATGCTTGATGATGATATAGTACCTTTGGATAATCCTGCGGAGTTTGTATTTGCAGATAAAGATATTATCGGATTTCCCGCACCTGTACGTCAGGCGGGAGGGCAGCTTAATTGGGTGGCATATATGAAGTATCCAGATCGAGATGATTATGCACCCATAGATTTTGCACGCATTGACGATACTGTCGAATTGTTAAAAGTGGATGTCGTAGGTACTGGATGTATTTTAATTGCACGTAGAGTCTTAGAAACTTTAAAAGCTCCGTTCCATACAGACTTTGATGAGGATGGTATTTTAGAAATAGGTACGGATTTTGCTTTCTGTCGTAAGGCAGCAGCGGCTGGATTTGAAATCTTTACTGCACCTCAACGTGTATGTGAGCATCACAAAAGCGTGGGCATGCTGAGTTTTCAATCTCTTAACAGTTCCGATAATGTAGATCTGGCAGCGCATAAATATGGAATTCCTTGGGGAGGATTTGCAATTACTCCCAATGACTGGAGTTTTATCAGAACAATTATTGAACAGACAGGTGCTAGACGGATTTTAGAGTTTGGCGCAGGATTATCCTCACTACTAATGAGCGAGATAGCGGAAGTAACTACTTATGAGACGAATCGTGAATACGCTGATGTAATACGTGCTAAGGCTAAAGGGAATTTGATAATTAGAGAATGGGACGGTAAGAATTTCTTAATGAGGAATGTTGATCATTTTGATTTGGTATTTATAGATGGACCAAAAGGAATTATCAACGGAGGTCCTGGTAGAGAGGAGGCTGTACGTGCAGCTGTAGCATGCTCAGATAGAATTATCTTGCATGATGCTCGTAGGGAAGAAGAAACTCGTTGGCAGGATAAGTATCTTAAAGGTATTTTTAAACTCAAGAAGCGAAGCGGTTATCATCAAGCCTGTTGCCAATATTGGGAACGGCGAGAGGAGTCTGATGAGCACTAAAAAACTTTATCTTAAAAAGAACGATCTGCAGCCATATTACTATGCAAAGGTTAAGGATTCAGATGGTGCTGCGATTTCCTTAGTTGGTGCTACTATTTATTGTACTATGAAGTTGTTATCTGGTGCTATAAAGATCAATCGTCAGACAGCAGGCGTCAATATTACTGATGAAAGTGCAGGCGAGTTTGAATACAGGTGGCAAAGTGGTGATACTGATACTGCTGGAGTCTATGCGATTGAATTTGAGATTAATCCCGCAGCAGGAGGTAAGTTTACAGTACCTGTGGATTCGGATGATAAAGCGATCGTTGTCATTAGGGATTCATTGGATAAGGTATAGTACTTTTTGAGAGGTGTAACTATGTGGGCTGAAATAGGCGGAATGAGTCTGTTTACGCTCTTGGCAGCTATAATCTTGAAGATACAATATAGTACGATAGGTAAGAAGGCAGACGAGCCTTTAACTGCTCAGAGATTCAAGGAAGTAGAATCTAGCCTAGCTAGAGGAGATGAGAAGTTTAATAAGATTGAGAAAAAGCTAGATAAATATCAGGAAGAACAGATTAAGCAGGGTAAGATATTAACTGAGGTGCATACGATTGTAAAACGTATGGAAAAGAACGGTGCAAAATGATGATTAAGCATGAATTTATACGATGCTCAGACTGTGAGGGTAGGGGTTATATTCCTATTCAAATGCCATCGGGCAGGGAGATGGGGGTTTTTACCTGTCCATACTGCAAGGATTCTCCACGGCCAGGATATATTATTAGAAGGATTATTGAGAAAAACAGAGGGAGTTATAGGAAAGATGAGCAGTTCGATTGATTGGAGTCAAGTTAATCACTTTGTGCCGAAAGAATTTGACGATCCTCTCTATCCTGGATCGGGGAGTCTCATACATTATAAAGTTGTTTATATGCTTGATCATCTCAGAGGAGTCGCTAATTGTCCTATCATCGTAACGGCAGCTGTTGATGTGCATGGAGATCATGGCCATGCACCAAATAGCTATCATCTCGCAAAGAACGGTTGTCAGGCTGTTGACTTTTATATGAATACGGAGATGGACCCTAGAAAGCAGTATTATTATGTAGAGATGGCAGGCTTTGGTGGATTAGGCGTTTATCTAAATGTCTGGCATAATAAAAGAGGAACGATATTACCAATCGGTTTCCATGTTGATACACGTCCTTTAGAGAAATTGCAACGCTGGTCATGCAGGAAGAAAGGCCAATATGAATATTTATTAGGAAATTAGGATGAGGATATTAATTATCGTATTATTTACTGGTATGCTTGCCTTATCATCTTGTGCAACTACTCAAAAGGCTTACTGTCCGCCTAAAGACGTTGTAATTCTAGTTCCAACTCCTATAGGGCTTTTACCTATTGAAATTAAAAAGGGATTTCTTGACAAAGGAAATGAAGATGATGGCTGGATAGGCTCTGAAAAGTATGATAAGATGATGAAAGAAGAAAAACCGTCTGACGAGAAAGAAACAATTCTAGAAGAGGAGGTATAATTATGTTTCTAATTTTTTCAAAGGTGATGTTGGTTTATAGGCTTTATAGATTGCTGAGACAACGATATACTAAGTTTAGGCCTATGCTTAAAGAGCTTATTAATGATCCCAATGCAAACTGGGATGATAGACTGATGGAAGTAGCAGATAAAGTATTTCTTTATGATGGAGAAAAATAAACTTTGGGTCTCCAAGCTGACCGAACTTAGGAGCCAAAAGGCCAAGGTCGTTAAAAGGCTACCCACAATGATAAAGGAATAGGAGTAAACTTGATGAGTAGAATTTATACTGTAGAAAGGCGTATTGCTCAGGGAATACCAAAAACATCTGCTAAGTACTCAGAGGAGTTAAGGCGCAGACTTAAAGAAAGACATGCTCGTGCACTTGAAAGAAAAGCAGCAAGAGATTTGAAAAGGTCTACTGAGCAGAAAAAGTTGAAAAGGGCAGTATCTTCTTTATCCATTGGAGGTACATACTTCTTTGTCTTCGTGGGTGAATGGGGGTATGAAATTCTTTCAAGTCATGGATGGCTTAGGAAACTCAAAGCTGAGCATCCTGAGATCAAGGTTGGAGTTGCTAGTAGAGCAGGAGTTGAGTTTCTCTATGAAGATGCTTGTGATACCTACGTTGATATTTCAGATGTATTGGCTAAGTATAAATCTAGCATGTTTGGAGTAGCGTTAAAGGAGGAAGATAAAAAGATAGTAGAGAATCGCTGTCTCGAAGCAGTTGATGGTAAGTGCGATGGAATTAACTTCTCGAATGTTCTTTGGAGTCATTACGGTATTTTATATGGTCCTCCAGCTGGAAGAGCTAATCGTATGGTCCGTAATCCCAAATTTCTAGATCGGCAGCTTTGGAAGCAGTTAACTTTAAAGGGCTTGGAGGCTGAGGAAAAGGAAATTAATGAAACTTTTCCAGATTTATTAAACTCAGATTATATCATTGTTCAGGATAGATATAGAGAAGTAGGGTGGGGAAAGGAAAGTTATGATGCTCCTACTTGGAAGGCTATTCTTAATTACTTAGTAGATGCTGGTTATCATCCGGTTCTTATAGGATATAAACATTGGAGATTACAGGATGCTAAATCTATCTTCGTGGAAGATGAGTTTAAAAATATTCCTAATGTATTAAACGTTACAGACTTTTTAACGGATCATTTAGAGAGGAATCTGGCTTATCAAGCTGTGCTTTTTAAGCATGCTCAATTCTGGCTTGGTGTGTGGGGCAGTGCTAGCATGCTTGCTCCATTACTTGGTATAAAATCATATGTTTTATCGGCTGCACGGGCAGGTCTTCCATCGCAGAAGCGAGATGAGTCTGGATGGCATGAGACTTTTGAGAAGTGTGGAGGTTCACTCGAATATATTGATACATTACTTACGGAAGAATCTGTTATAGCGCAACTGAAAGTTAAGAAGCTTAGCAGCCAAACCCATTCTGAATCTCATCCTGTAAAAAGTGAGAGAAATCCTGTCGCTATTTTTAGTATGTGTTGGAACAGACTGTATTATACAGAGCATTGTTTCGACAGCCTTTGGGAGAAGGCAGGAATGGAGTTTGACCATTTCGTGATTGACAATGGATCAACTGATGGAACAGAAGAATGGCTACTGAAAAATAGGCATAAATTTAAAGGCATTATCAGAAATGAGAAAAACTTAGGAATTGGAAATGCTATAATGCAGATGGTCATGTTAGCAAAGCGGTATGGATATGATTGGTTTATAACAGGATCAAATGATATTGAGATTCTTACAGATAATTTCGTTAAGAAGATGCATGAATTTTGGGAGATGACAAAGGGAGAATACTTATTTTCTCCTAAAATAGGGGGCATTACGCATACTGTAAAGGTTCTAGAAACTACACGCATTAAGGGTTACAATGCTGAGGTAATCGATGCTAGTGGTGGAGTTTACATAGCATGTCCTACGTCACTTCTTGAGGACTATCTAACATCAGTTAGTACGTGGAGAGCTAACAGTTTATGTAGATTTGCTGCGGAAAGAGGGATTAAGAATCTATATCTAACCGACTTGAAGGTAAATCATTATGAAACAACAGCGGGTCAAATGAAGAGATATCCTAATATGAAGAAAGGATATAACAGAGATATAGATGAGAATTTGAGAGCTTCATTAGGTCTTGGGTCAAAGGAATCTCCTTTTATGTCCTTTATTACTAGGTGCTATAAGAGACCGAAACAACTGGCTCGATGTATAGCATCGATGAATGATCAGACTGATAAGGACTTTGAGCATGTCTTTATTAAAGATGATGTTGGCAGAGGACTTGAATGGGCGAATAAACAGCTTTATGAAAATCGTGGAAGAGTTAAAGGTAAGTATGTTTATATATGCGATGACGATGACCGAGTAACTGATGCAGGTTTTGTTGCAACTGTCAAGGAGATAGCTCATGAACTTGCGCCAGATGTAATCATGGTTAAGCTTCTGCGTAGAGGAAAGGAGTATCCAACTTCCGGAACTTGGGGCAAGAATCCTGTAAAGGGAAAGATAGGTGGAGGCTGTATCTGCGTTAAGAATGAAGTTTTCCAGAGGCACATTAAGGCGTTTGGCAAACCTAGAGCAGGTGATTACTATTTCATAAAAGAGGTTTTTAGCCAAAATTACAAGATTCATTGGCTAGACAGAGTTGTTATGACTGCAGCAGTTGGTCATGGGAGGGCTGAAGGCTAAAGGTTTAAGATGTTAAAGCGATTAACAATCTATCTAAATAGTTCTGGATCGGTAAACGGAGTTAATGTTATTCAGGCTTTGAAGAAAGATTTTAGGATTGTGGCAGGAGACGTAAACCCTCATTCAGCGGGTCTTTACTTAGCTGATAAGAGATATGTTATGCCTCCAACTGATAGTAAGGACTTTCTACCAAAGCTTTTGGATGTCTGTATTCGGGAAGATGTAGATGTAGCTCTTCCTATACATTCAGGCGACTTTTTGACATTTCACAGAATCAAATCAACATTGGAGGCTTATGGTATAAGAACTTATTCAGTAAATCCAGAAATTTGGAATATTTGTAGTGATAAACTTTTACTTGCATATGAACTCTTGAGATTGGGTATTCCTACACCAGCAACTTGGCCTCATTGGGCTATTTTGGATTCATTTCCGCTCTTCATTAAGCGTAAGCAGGGGTCTGGATCTGTCGATGTAAAGAAGGTTGAGAATAAGGAGGATTTGCGTTGCTTTCTCAAGAAAGGATTTGTTGCTCAGGAATATCTTGATGGTACTGAATATACAGTAGATGTTATTTCCGATCTATCAGGTAATATGCTCATGGCCAGCCCTCGCATCAGGGAAGAAACACGTGATGGAATGTGTACAAAGGGAGTTACAGTAGAAGATCAAGAGATTGTAGAATGGGTAAAAAAGATAGTAGAAGGATTGAGACTGCCTGGGCCTTCTAATATTCAATGCAAGCGTACAGAAGATGGGCTTAAATTTTATGATGTCAACCCTCGTTTTGGTTGCGGAGGATTGCCTCTTACTGTAGCGGCAGGGCTGAATATACCTAAAATTTTGGTGCATCTCATTATGCAGTGGCCCTTGCCTGAATTGAGGGTTAAACCAGGAATAGTTATGTTACGTTATTATGATTCTCTGATCTTGAATCAGAGAGATATGCAATATGAGTATTTTCTAGATAAGGGGAGCTTTTATGGAAGATGAAAAAGATAAAATAGT
>Ga0190359_1002416_pt1 | contig 11136 bp, 11 predicted proteins | sample 48721823_MG_FD_161269 | JGI IMG/M metagenome (GOLD analysis project Ga0190359, IMG submission 161269) | Hydrothermal vent microbial mat bacterial communities from Southern Trench, Guaymas Basin, Mexico - 4872-18-2-3_MG | ecosystem: Environmental > Aquatic > Marine > Hydrothermal vents >...
AGAGGCATCATGCCACCGGGCCTGCCTGTTGGCAGGCAAGTATTTCTTTATGGACATTACCGCGAGGTCATGGCCTCCGCAAAGGTGGTCATGCTTAAGACCCTCAAGTGCCCTGTCCGGGTAGTATGGGTCTTTCGTGAAACACAGTGGATCACGCTTTTCTCTACTGATCTCGATTTGACCACCGCACAAATCATCGAGTACTATGGCGCAAGCCTGCCTGCCGTCAGGCAGGGTGGAAAATTGAATCCGGTTGCAAAGGAATCAAACAGGACATTGGGAGCAGCAAAAGCCACACCCGCAATGCCTATGCGGTCATGAACTACATGAACTTTTCCACCATGGCGGCCACCATTACCTGGATCTATGGGGCACGACTTGAAAATATCCCCGAACGCCATCACAAACTCAGAGGACGCAACACTTTTGCGTTCTCTGATCTCAGACGTATCATTGCCGAGGCTGCGTTGACACATGGTTTTGATACTGCTTGCCGTGCACATGACAAATTCGCCTAAAAATCTTTAGTAGACACGCTGCTGCGTACGATTGCGTGATTCTATGGGACATAACTCCGGTGAAACTTCAGTCTAAAAGCACTGCATACTATTTGTGCTGGATCAGCTTATATGCTTGGAGAAAAAGGGAGGGTGTGGTGAGGGGTGGTTGAACTGAGTGATACTACTGGCGAGGCTCCTCTGAACCGTTCCATTTAAGATGCGAGGGATTGGGGTCAACCCTTGTTTGGGCAACCACCCGTCAAGGGCTGACCCCTATTTTTCTATTTATGATCCCTGCTTCACAACTTTGCGGCCAGGAAACGATGCCTTCCTTTCAAAGGTCAGGAGCTCATATTTTTGAGCTCTGGTGGATAGATACAAGCCTCCAGTATAGAAAGAACATCAAAGAGTAAGTCCTCATCAGCGTGTTCAATGAGTTTGGCGCGCCTGGAACGATAATCAACGGATTTGGCCTGTTCAACCATGACGAATCCTGTTAATTTGCTCCCTTTGGGAATAGGTACATGGAAGGGAAACTCTTTCTCTGTTTTAGTAATTGGACAAACGATAGCTAAGCCAGTCTTTTGGTTGAACAGGTCTCTGCTCACCACCAAGGCTGGACGGCGGCCTTTTTGCTCATGTCCCGCCTGGGGGTCGAATGAGAGCGCAATGATATCGCCCTGTTTGGGGACGTAGGCGGCCATTTACCATACCTCCTTACCGACGGGCTCACCCCACTTTATTTCACTGGGTTCATAGTCCTTGGGGATACGTGCTACGAGGTCTTCGAGGCTGTATCGTCTTCGTTTTGTCTTGAGCGGTGATATTGTAATCGCCTTGTTTTTTACACTGATTTGTACCTCATCGCCTACATTTAGGCCAACATCTGCAAGGATGTTCTTTGCGAGACGGACACCTTGACTGTTCCCCCATTTTTGGATTTTAGTCAGCATAGCTTTTGCCCTCCTTTTCCGTATAGCCAACGTATAGCCCTATAGAGGCAAATAGTCAAGACTAACCCAAATCCACCGTCTAAATGAGGCCAACCAGATGTGTTGCGCGCAAGGTCCTATTTTCATCGGGCTCGCAGGAGATGTCCCATTCAGCCCCGTATTCGCTCTTCGAGCAAGCGGGTAAAAAGGGCCGTTTTTACCCCGATGGAGCAGAGCCACCAAGCTTAGTATCTTCGCCCGTGTCCCCAATAACCACCCACAGGCTGCCTGTCTACCAACCAGGTAGAGATGGCCCTTGACAGGATCCCGCCCGAGGAGGGGGATGCCGCCCGGCGGTTGTTCAGTGCTGCCTGTAAATATGATCCGTCGTTGAAAGATGCCGCTGCAAAAAAGTGCTATGAAAAATTCAAGAGGCTATTAAAGATGGCTACCGTCCACAATGAGGATTCCGGGCGGTCAGGATTGAATCGATTATTCCCCCGTCCCCTTTTCCGTCATCTTCACTCTTTACAAATTTTTGCAAATTCTGGCCTCGAAAACCACCTCGAATTCCTTTGCCGGGTGCAATGACTCCAAGAACTCATTGACCGGAATACACAGGATATCCCTGATTCGCATTCTATCCTTTCCCCGGTAACACAGGAGACACCCGGCTTCCGGGTAATCCTTTTTGAACTCTACCAGGCCGTTTAGCATCTTTGAGTGGACGTTTCTGGAATTTTTCACCTCGATGGCGTAAAAGACACTGTCCCCGTAAAGGACAAAATCCACTTCATTACCGGATTTGGTGCGCCAGAAGAATATGTCTGCACGTTCACCTCTGTAGGCGATCCAGGCCCGGAGATGCTGGGCGATAAGGCCTTCAAGGGCCGCTCCTTCGATTTCCTGTGGGGTATCCAGGGGCCCCGAGGGCCTGAGGGATACAAAAAGGCCAGAGTCAAAAAAGTAAAACTTGGGATGCGAGGAAAGGTGTCTTTTTGCCCTCTTTGTGAAGACATTTACGCGAAATCCCAGTAATAGATCCTCGAGCACTGAAAGATAGCCCTCAACGGTTTTTCGGCCTACCTGGCTCTCCCGTGCTATATCGGCAATATTTAGTACGCATCCGTGAGAAAAGGCCATTGTTTCAAGAAACCTGCTAAAATTGCCTATATTCCTCACAATGCCTTCCGCCTGGACTTCTTCTTTGAGATAGAGACCCACGTATGATTTTAGCGTTTCCTCGGGGTTCCCGGACATGACCACTAAAGGGATCAGGCCTGTGCCAATGGCCTGGTCCAGGTCAAAACGTGGCCCAAGTTCTGCAGCCATGAAGGCATGCATGGATTTCACTATGGCTCTGCCGGCCAAGAGGTCTACTCCGGACCGCTTGAGTTTTCTCGCACTCGATCCGGTTAGTATGAATCGGAGGTCTTTTCTTTGTTCCATTATTAAATGAACAAGGCCGAGAAGCTGGGGGAGTTTTTGGATTTCATCTATCACTATAATTCGAAGGGCAGGGCGGGCGTCTAAAACCTCCATTAATCTTTCCGGCCTGGCAGAGTAAGATCTGAATGTGTCCGGCTCCAGAAGATCGACGAATAAGGCGCCGGGGAAAGTTTGTCTGATCCATGTGGATTTGCCTGTGCCTCTGGGGCCAAAGAGAAAAAAACTCTGTCCCGGATCTGAGAAAAAGCGAGGTATTAATTCCATTTTACCTTCCTTTTTGGATATCGATGGCTCATTTTTCCATTATTTTCCCCCATTGTAAAGTATTTTCCTGGCAGGCCGGGATCAGTTATGGTCGGAAGAAGGGAGATCGACGAAAAAAGGGTAAAGCTACAAATCAATTCCTTGCTGTTATCCCAGGGGCTGCACTGGTCTAAGAAAAAATGGATCCATCAGCATCGCATGTGGCTGGCAAATTTGGCTGAGGTGCCTGCAGCAGGCGGGCCTGCCTGCTGCAGGCAGGGATGTGCTATCTGCTTGTTAATCCGCCAGAGGCGGACGAGGGTTTAATCCGCCCCTTGGGACGGCTAAGGTAGTTTCCGATTGATACCCCGCTGCTTGTGGTGGGAAAGTTCATCTCAAGCTCAACGGGGTGTTCCTTTTTTTGACGGTGGACCAGGGCGGAATTACGAGATGTGAAAAGTTTCTTGGAGATATCCTACTGCATTTTCGAAGATCTTAATGCCGTCTCCCTGTTGGTTGGGAAGGGGCTTGTTTTGGCGAAGATTATCCTGTTTCATGCGGGTCCAATCAGGGTGGTTTGTGAAGTGATTGAAGGCCTCAGGGTGGGGCATAAGCCCGAAAATCCTGCCTGTAGGATCGCAGATTCCAGCGATGTCCAAAAGGGAGCCATTTGGATTAAGGGGCCACTGCCCTTTTGCGGGTGATCCGTCTGGCCGTGCATAAGTGACCACGATTTGATTGTTCTGTTGAAGCTGATTCAGGGTCTCCTGAGATGCATAAAATTTGCCTTCACCGTGGCGAACCGGCAATTCCATTTGATCAAGCCCCCTTGTAAATACACAGGGGGTTTCGGGGTCAAACTTAAGGGTTACCCATGCGTCTATAAAATTGCCAGTATCATTGTATGTCAGGGCTACTTTCCTTTCCCCATAGTTACCATCAAGAGCGGGCAGCAGCCCTAAATTAACCAAGGCCTGAAATCCGTTACAAATCCCTAGAATCAGTTTTCCATCATCAATAAATTTGTAAATTTGATCTCCCAAGTGTCTTTTCATCTTGGATGCCATTATGACGCCGGCCCCATGGTCGTCTCCCCAGCTAAACCCACCGCAAAACACGAGGATGTGATAGTTATCCAACTGCTCTTTTTGGCCAGAATCATCTTCCAGAATAAAGGAGTTTATGTGTACCCGGTGAGATTCCGCTCCCGCACAGCGCAGGGCAAAATCCGTTTCATAGTCGCAATTAAGTCCATAGCCTGTAAAAACCAAAGCCTTAACCTTGCTCATACTAGCTCTCCAAATGGTCTCTTCCAGCAAGATTTGAGATCCCTGACACTTTCCTTAAGAACCGTTTTGCCTCCTTGCGTGAGGTGAACCGTTGGCTTTTCTGTCACCACACCTACCAAAGCGGTTGGTGTCCCCAGCATAATCTCTTCGAATTGAGCCTTGTTTTGAGGTGCAACGGTAACCAGAAACCTACCGCATGACTCAGAATAGAGAAGTTTGTAAAGGTTGAGATTCTCTGTAGTTGGAATGTCTTCAAGTTCAAGCCTGATCCCAAGCTCGCCAGCCATGGCTATCAGAGCCAGGTGTACAGCAAGGCCCCCGCGCCCTATGGCGTGGCATGAGGCTACCACCTCTTGGTCAATGGCTAGCGCTAATCGTTCATAGGTGGAGAGGAATTTCTGGGCATTTACTATGGGAACATTGTGTCCCACATAGCCCATTCGCTGGTAAAATTCACCGCCTCCAAGCTCGTCAGCAGTTTCGCCTATCACGTAAAGGAGGTCACCGGGGAACTTGATGTCCATTGTTACGCACTTGCCTACATCTTCGACAACGCTGCACACTGTAAAAAGGAGGGTCGGGAGGCCTGAGATCTTCCTCCTTTCACCATATGGTCCCTTTACCTTTCCATCGATGTACATGCTATCTTTACCAGATAGAAGCGGAATCCCGTATGATAGGCAATAGTCCCTTAATGCCCAATTGGCACGTACGAGCTGGGCAGCCTTGTACTTGCCGTCAGGGTTTTCCACTGGATCATATTCCACTGAAGGCCAACAAAAGTTATCCACACCGCCAAGGTGCTGAGGATCTCCTCCCACCGCAATCACCTTTCTTACTGCCTCGTCGATGGTGGCAGCGACCATGTGGTAGGTGTCTATCTTCGAATAATATGGATTTAGTGCCTGGGAAACGGCAATCCCTCTTTTCTTTTCCAGCACTGGCCGAATGATAGCTCCATCAGAGGGAACATCGCGGGCCTTTCCCACAAGGGGCTTTATCACACTTCCGCCTTGAACCTCATGGTCGTACTGCCTGGCAATCCAGTTTCTGGCGCAAATATTAGGGCGAGCCAACATGTCCTTGAGCAGGCTACCGTGGTCTGCAGGTTCAGTGATCACCGGCTCAGTAAGGCCTCTCAAACCAGGCGGCACCCATTCGGCATCAAATTCCCACTGGGGAAACTCTGATTTGAGCAGATCCATTCGTACGTATGCGCAGGTCTTGCCCTTGTAATCCAGCCTCAGGTATCCTGAATCGTTGTATTCGCCAATAACAGTGCTCTCAACCGCATGTTTTCTGGAAAGCTCCATGAAACGGTCAATATGTTCTGGCTTTATGGCGATTATCATTCTTTCCTGCGACTCTGAGACCCAGATTTCCCATTGATCTAGCCCTTCGTATTTTAATGGTACCTTATCAAGGTCCACGCGGCAGCCGTTGGAAAAGCGTGCTGATTCTCCCACAGCAGAGGAAAGTCCCCCACCTCCGCAGTCGGTAATGAAGGAAATGAGGCCCTCGTCCCTTGCCTCAAGCAGAAAATCGTGCATCTTCTTTTGAGTGTAAGGGTCTCCAATTTGCACGTGTCCCGCGGGTGTATGTTCGCTGTATGTTTCAGAGGCTGCGGTTACGCCATGGATTCCGTCTTTACCCACCCGACCGCCGGACATTACAATAAGGTCTCCAGGGCTGGTAACTTTCTTGTCCGAAGACTCTCCAGCCACCTCTGCAGGCATGATTCCCATGGCAGTAACAAAAACTAGGCATTTCCCTAGATAACTTTCATCGAATAGAAGGAGACCGTATGGCGTGGGTACGCCACTCTTGTTGCCTCCGTCTCTTACGCCCTCAATCACGCCATCCAAGAGCCTTCTAGGATGGAGGTGCGGGGAAAGCTCGCCACTGTAATCCCTGGGCCCGACGCAGTAAGCATACATGCCGAGAATCAGTTTTGAGCCCTTGCCTGTTCCCATGGGGTCACGATATATGCCAACTATGCCAGTAAGGGCTCCACCATAAGCCTCCATATTGGAAGGGCTGTTATGGGTTTCACCTGTGATTACGTAATAGCTTTCGTCATCAAACCTGCCTACTCCAGCATTGTCCCACAACACAGAAACCACCCAATCCTTTTCTTTCATTAGGCGCAGTGTGGGCTCTTCGATACATGTCCTAAATAGACTATCTACCACTTCTTTTTCCCCGGTGGAAAGATCATGATAACGGAAAAGGCCCCTGAAGGTGTTGTGGTTACAATGGTCACTGCGGGCCTGGGAAATATATTCGAGCTCTACGTCAGTGGGCAGAGTCAGCCCCACTTTTTTTCTTTCTTCCAGGACATCTGGTCTTAAGAAGTATTGCCTTATAACGGGTATATCAGAGTCACGAAGGGCCAGATTTCGCTCAAGCGAGATCCTCTTTAGCTCCTCATCGCTTCCTATTGGTATTTCAGAAACTTGAGGCTCATGTTCGATAATGACCTTGGGGATGGGAAAGCCTATACCACTGGTAGGATCCCATTCAGATTTGTGGATCACTCTCCACTGCTGAATGATTTCATTGGCTAGCAGCTCACGTGCGATCCTTTCAGCTTGTGCCCGCTCAAGCCTCCCTCTGATTTCGTATATCTTAGAGGTATAAATGGCCTCATCCGGGCGGAGCTTGACACCGAGTATATCTTCTATGGCCTCTGCAGCAGTACTTCCTGCAGTGTCCCTCACCCCGGGCCTGAAACCTATCCAAATGATCCAGTCAAAGTTTTCCGAAATTGGTTGGAATGAGGAGAATTCTGTGACAGGATTGGTAAAGATTTCGTTTTTGGCTCGTTCCAGTTGGCCTTGTTCCAAAGACGTATCAAAGGTAAGTACCCTGATAACTCTGACTTCATCTACATCAAAACCAAGGTATTCTCGTGCCTTTTTTTTGACGGTGGCTCCTTCTGCGTCGAATAGTTCCTTTTTTAGCCTGATTTCAAGCCTTGCGGGCATGCTCACTCCATTGTATTGGTTGTAGGTTTGGAACAGATGCCATGGAGTCTAATGGATCCTCCTGGTGGAGTCAATATGGTTCAGAGGTGGGCTTGAAAAGGGGGAATGGAGTGAATATATTAATTTCTGATGAGCCGGTGGTATGATGTTTGAAAGAATTGGTCACATGTGCGAAAATAACATACCAAAGAGTGGGCGTGTACTGAATTAGGGCTCATGAATTCCAATACTAATAAATATTTGGGGGAAAAATGAAAGACGAAAAAATCACCATAGAGCCGGTAAGGGATACCAAAATCCCTAACCAGAAGGAACTAGAAAAGGAATTGAGCGACTATCTTTCAAAGAAATACGGTAATCGCGTTAAGGTTATATCTCCTTTTGTATTCCCGAGGAGAGAAGGCGAAAGGACGGACAAGGCAAAGGGAGACAAGGAAGAAGGATTGCCTGCCTTTGATATGCTCCCAGAGGAGTTGGAAGCCTATCTTAATAGTTATGTGGTCAAGCAAAAAGATGCCAAAGCCATATTGGCTACTAAGATCTGCACACATTTTAACCGAATTAAGCATGCCAAAAAGACGGAAAAAGATGGTCACGCTCGCGTGGGGATGATAAAGAACAACGTTCTTATGATTGGCCCCACCGGTGTGGGGAAAACTTACATGATAAAGTTGATAGCCAAAAAACTTGGGGTCCCCTTTGTGAAAGGCGATGCCACCAAGTTCAGTGAAACGGGTTATGTGGGAGGTGACGTTGAGGACCTGGTTAGGGACCTCGTCTATGAGGCCAATGAGGATATAGCCCTGGCAGAAAACGGCATCATTTACATTGACGAAATAGACAAGATAGCGTCGGCGCAGAATTTCTTCGGCCATGATGTATCCCGGACCGGGGTACAGAGGGCCTTGCTAAAGCCTATGGAGGAAACAGAAGTAGACCTCAAGGTGCCACATGATCCAATCTCCCAGATCCAGGCTATTGAGCACTACCGCAGAACCGGTAAGAAAGAGAAAAAGGTAGTCAATACAAGGAACATCCTGTTTATCATGAGTGGGGCCTTTGGTGAGCTGGCTAAGATAATCAAGAAAAGGTTGCAAAAACAGGGCATAGGATTCGAGGCTGATGTCAGGCCAGCAGAGGTGCCGTGGGATATATTAAAGCACGTTACAGCCCAGGATCTCATCGAATTTGGTTTTGAGTCAGAGTTCGTTGGGCGCCTGCCTGTAATAGTAGTATTTGATGAGCTTACCAAGGATGACCTCGTTGAGATCCTTAAGAACCCCAATAATCCTATTATCATAAGTAAGCGGCTGGATTTCAGGGCCTACGGCATTGACATCAAGTTTGAAGACGAGGCACTTGTGAAGATAGCTGAGGTGGCTGCTAAAGAAAAAACCGGTGCCAGGGGGCTGGTAAGTGCAATTGAAAAGGTCCTGATTCCCTTTGAAAAGAAGCTACCTTCCACAAACATGCGCAGGTTCGTGGTGACACCCGAGGTGGTAGAGGACCCCGAAGGTCAGCTTCACGAGTTACTGAAAGATCCATCCAATCCTGATTTGATCGAGAGATTCGAAGCAGCCAAAGAAAAGGAGTTTGAGAATATAAAGGCCTACGTTGCAACAAGAGCGGAAGAATTTCAGAAAAAGTCTGGATTGCAGTTGAGCGAAAGACGAATGGGCCTGATCGCGGCTCTGTATCTCAAGAATGTCACTGATATCAATGCTGCCTTCGATGATTTTAAGGAAATGGTGGAGCAGATTAGGCTGGAAGAGGCATCGATGCTTGAGAAATTTGATATCCACCTGACCTTTGATGATAGCGCGATAGACGCCATTATTGACCAGGCCATAAAGGCGGATCAAGACGCAGGTTCAGTTGCTTTTGATCTGGCCAAGAAATTGGAGTACGGACTCAAACTGGTCAAAGAGCGCGCTGGGGTGGACAGCTTTAGTATTAACGAAGAGGCTGTCCTTGATATGGAAAAATATGTGAATGACCTCATAAAGAAGTACTACAGGCAGGAGTATCAGGTCTAGAAAAGGGCAGGCGTTAGGCATTGGGCGTTAGGCGTTAGGGGTTAGGCGCTGGGCGTAAGGAAAATAACCAACATGTTTCTTACTAAAACCTTCAGCCTATTTTACACGCCACTTCCCTGCCTCACCGTAGCAACAGCAGGCAGGCGTTGCCCTGCCCTTTAAGAAATCAATTGTGGTTAGGTGTAAATGAGGCTCTAAGTTATGATAGGCATATCGAAGCTATATTGCGGAACGGTTGAGCCATCGGATGCCCTCCGATATGGACGGAGGTCAAAGGATCTGCCCTCTCACCTGCTTCAATTCTCTGCTGACAAGAGACCGGTAGTGGTGTGGAATGTCACGCGTGCCTGTAACCTAAGGTGTGTGCATTGTTATGCAAAGGCCCAGAGGCAATGGGGGCCAGATGAGCTAACCCACGAGGAAGGGATAGCTCTGCTGGATGATCTTGCAGATTTTGGGGTTCCTGTGGTGCTTTTCAGTGGCGGCGAACCCCTGGTCCGACCAGACCTTGTGGACCTTACCAGGCATGCGGTCAAGAGGGGGATGAGGGCCGTGATTTCCACGAATGGTACCCTGATTTCAAAGGAAAAGGCTGAAGAGCTTAAGGACATTGGCCTCTCCTATGTTGGGGTGAGCCTTGATGGCATGAAGGAGGTCAATGATAGGTTTAGAGGAAAGAAAGGGGCATTTGATGAGGCCCTTGAAGGGATAAGGAACTGCAAATCCGTGGGGCTTAAGGTTGGCCTCCGTTTTACCATCAACAAGATGAATGCCAAGGAGGTACCCCGCATCTTCCAACTACTGGAGCAAGAAGAGATCCCTCGAGTGTGTTTTTATCACCTTGTCTATGCAGGCAGGGGTAGCGACCTGGTGGAGGCGGATCTGAGTCATGATGAAACGAGGAAAACTGTTGATCTAATTATTGACAAGACCAAGGAGCTGCATGATAAAGGAATGGCCGTGGAGGTTCTCACGGTGGATAATCACGCAGATGGTCCCTACCTTTATCTGAGGATGAAAAGAGAAAACAACCCTAGGAGCGAAGAGGTTCTAGAGCTGCTAAAGATGAATGAGGGGAATAATTCTGGCCGAGGGATTGGCTGTGTAAGCTGGGACGGCTCGGTCCATGCTGACCAGTTTTGGCGGCATTACAGCTTTGGAAATGTCAGGGAAAGACCCTTTAGCGAGATATGGCAGGATTTGTCCAATCCATTGATGGCCAAGCTTAAAGAGAAGAAGAAGTACGTCAGAGGCAAATGCGCTCGGTGTGCATGGCTGGATATCTGTGGAGGGAATTTCCGTGTGAGGGCCGAGGCTGTGACAGGCGATGTTTGGGCGCCTGATCCGGCGTGTTATCTCACGGATGAAGAAATTAAATATTGTGTATGAGACTGCCCATAGACACCGCAGAGGCACAGAGCGCACAGAGGATTCTTTCTTTTCCTTTGCCGGGGAGGTACCGGCAAAGGAAAAATTAGCTTACATCCCAGGATATTAGGCCTAGTAAGGCGCTCAAAATAGCGATTTTTGAAAAACAGAAGGTCTCTGTGCTCTCCGCGACTCTGTGGTGAAAAGAATTTCATGGGGTAATTGTTATTCAAAAATACTTTTTGTGAGATGTTGAAATTAGGGAGAAAAGGACATGATCATACGACCTAGAAGGCTTAGAAGGACCAGGGTTTTGAGGGATATGGTGAGAG